>Ga0209540_10000853_pt1 | contig 24954 bp, 10 predicted proteins | sample BarGraIncu01121A_FD_184501 | JGI IMG/M metagenome (GOLD analysis project Ga0209540, IMG submission 184501) | Arctic peat soil microbial communities from Barrow, Alaska - Barrow Graham LP Incubations 011-21A (SPAdes) (version 2) | ecosystem: Environmental > Terrestrial > Soil > Wetlands > Peat... | reverse complement strand
AGCGAGGAATCTTCTTCACCCGTCCTTCCATTAATTCCAAAACAGCCCTGTCATTCCGAGCGTCAGCGAGGAATCTTCTTCACCCATCCTTCCATTAATTCCAAAACAGCCCTGTCATTCCGAGCGTCAGCGAGGAATCTTCTTCACCCATCCTTCCATTAATTCCAAAACAGCCCTGTCATTCCGAGCCGAAGCCCAGAGCAAAGCGAAGGGGCCGCGAGGAATCTTCCCCTTTCAAATTTCGATATTATTATGGACGGTATGCAATCTATTTTGAATAATTTAATTTCAACCCGAATATTATCCATTTATATTCTTTCATCAGATACTTTAACACCTTTGTACCGTTGAACCTTTATGCCGTTATACCTTATATTATACAACTATATTTTTTAATCAGATTACATTAATTCAAACGGTTGCTGAATGTTCTATTTTGGAATGATTCTATATTATTTTTTTTAAAATTAAAATTCCTTAAGAGTATTGGAATTTAATTTAATTATTTTTAACATTGTAAGCGATAAAATGCTAACCTAACCTCAAATACTCTTAACCTGTATTTAAGAAGCATTTATAGGATTTTAAATTTGCCCTGATCAGCTCAGTTAAATTGAGTATGCTCATCAGGGAGTTTATTGTTTTTGAATGTTTAACCTGGAAGAATGGATATAAATTTTACCCAATTTCTACGGTACAATCAATTAAAGCAAGGCATTTCCCTGTTAATGGAATCAGATTATTTATCTGTTATAGATAACTCTTAATATAAACTAACCGACCTGAACCTTATGAAAAGCAAACGAAAGCAAAGGAAACCGGGATAATATGATTCCCGTTAACCTGCACGATTCTACCACTAACCTGGCTTAATTATTAATGTCTAATTTTTTTAAATGCATGAAAAAAAATAACGAAAAGCGATTGAATTTTGTCAGGAGTCTATGGCAAAAGCCATTGATTTTGACAAAATTGTGCATTTTATTCCTAATATGCTCAATGGCAACTTATTCGGTGGGTGCAACTACCCCCGATGGTTCAGCTGCCCCTCAGCAGACAACTCTTACCGGAAAGGTAACCGATGCTGCAACAGGTGAAGCGCTCATTGGTGTTACCGTCCTGGTTAAAGGTACCACGGTCGGTGCCCTTACCGATATTAACGGTAATTTTTCAATTCCTGTCTCAAGCAGACAGCAGGTAACCCTTCAGATCTCCTTTATCGGTTATACAGCACAGGAAGTGCTGGCAACACCGGGAACTCAGGTGACAGTTGCTCTGGCACTGGAAGTGACCCAGATACAGGAGGTAATAGTTGTGGGTTACGGTACTCAGAAAAAGGAATCTGTCGTTGGTGCCATCACTCAGGTAAACAGTCAGACCCTTATGGAGGCAGGTGCCACCACAATAACGAACGCAATCTCAGGTAAACTATCTGGCGTGCTCACAATCCAGACTCAGGCAGAACCCGGATCGGATAATGCATCCCTGTATGTCCGCGGTCTCTCCAGCTGGAACGGAAGCGCACCTCTGGTACTTGTCGATGGCGTTGAACGCGATTTCTCAAGTCTCGACCCTAATGAGATAAATACCATCTCGGTTCTTAAGGATGCTTCTGCAACAGCAGTGTTCGGAGCAAAAGGGGCCAACGGTGTTATTGTCGTTACAACAAAACGCGGTAACCTGAGTAAACCGAAAATGGACTTTACCTTTGCTTACGGCGAACAGAAAGCTACCCGTATACCTCCCTTTATAGATTCTTATACTACGATGACGGACCTGAATGTGGCTCTGATGAATTATCAGGGTTGGAACATGCTCATTTCAGATCATGCTCTTGCAGAATATAAAAATCCTTCAACACCTCTTAACGCCTTGCGCTATCCGAACGTCGACTGGTTTAAGGAATGCACAAGGTCGCTTGCCCCGGTAAGCAATGCCAACCTTAATATATCTGGCGGTACTGAATTTGCGAAGTACTTCATTTCGTTGGGATATCAGTACACCGGCGATTTCTTTGTAGGGCAGAAAGATGGCTACTACGATATGAGATATTACAACCACAAGTTTAACTACAGGATCAACCTCGATTTCAATATCACGAAATCTACAACATTGTCTATGAACGTTGGTGGTGTGCTTAACCTTAAAAATAACCCGAACAGCGGATCATGGAGAAACCTTTATTCCACGGGACCGGCAAGGTTCCCGGCTTATTTCCCGGCATGGCTGCTCGATCCTACTAATCAATATTATGTAAAGGACCTCAATTATCCCGATGCCACAGGATGGAGACGCGCAAATTATTTCGGTGAATATACCGAAAACCCCTACAGTTCACTTACATCAGGTCAGTTTAATAAGGACCTGGGGTCAACTCTGTTCCTCGACCTTATCCTGAAACAGGATCTTGATTTTATTCTTAAGGGTTTATCCTTAAATGGAAAAGTCTCGGTAAGCAGTTATTATAACAACAGGCAGGTTACTGCTTCCGTCACTTTCCCTCAATACATTTTGACTTATGATAATATCGGTACTCTCAACAACCCATGGAAGAGATATTCTCCCAACGAGACAAATGATGCATGGACCATGCCTCCGACAGATGTAAACGTAGGCGGTCTGAATGGCGGCTATTACGACAACCTCTATTATGAAACATCACTTAACTACGGCAGGTCATTTGGCAAGCACAATGTTTCGGCTCTTGCTCTTTTTAACCGTCAGCAGAAGAATTCAACAACTGATTTCCCATATTATAATGAAGGTCTTGTTGGAAGAGCAACCTATGATTATGATCACAGGTATTTGCTTGAGCTGAACATTGGTTATACAGGATCAGAAAGATTTGCTCCCGATAACAGGTTTGGTGTGTTCCCGTCAGCAGCTATCGGATGGGTGGTTTCAGAAGAACCATTCTTCAAAAATGCAGTTCCCTGGATGAACAGGCTCAAACTGAGATATTCAGATGGTATGGTAGGAAGCGACTATGCAAAAAGCCGCTGGCTATATCAGAGTTCCTATTTTAAGGATAACAATGGTAAAATCCGCGAGGACTTGATGGCCAACACAATGGCTCAGTGGGAAAGAGCTCATAAAAGAGACATCGGTATTGAAATGGGGCTTTTCAATAACGTGGTCACCCTTACTGTTGATGCTTTTGACGAGTATCGTGATAAGATGCTTCTTACACCAAAGAGCGTTACAATGTTCCTGGGTCAGTCACTCAAGGAACTTAACCTTGGCAAGGTAAAGAAACATGGTATTGAATTTGAAGCAGAATACAGGAAAAAACCCACACAGAACTTCGAATATTTCGTCAGGGGTGTTTTTGGCTGGAACGAGAACAGGGTAGTATTTAAAGATGACCCGGGTAATGCTTTTCCGGATTACATGAAGCTTGCAGGCAAACCTCTTACAGAAGTTCTTAATGCTGAGTACGGCCTCGAAGGTCTTGAAATAAACGGAGTTCAACTTACAGGTACAGGCTATTATACTTCTGTAGATGATATCCACAATAATGTAACACCGATTGATCTTACTAAATTATATATAGGTGACTATAAATTCCTTGATTATAATGCCGACGGTACTGTAAACGCATTGGATAAATATCCGATCAAAGGGTTAACTTATCCTCCGATAACATATTCAATGTCGACGGGATTTACCTGGAAGGGATTTGACTTCAGCATCCTTTTTTCGGGAAACCAGGGAAAATATGTTCAGTATAACCAGGCATTTGAGGTTGAGTTTATCAAAGGTGACTGGAGACTTCACTCCTCGCAGCTTGATTACTGGACTCCGACAAATCCCACATCAAACCATTCGACTCTGCACTGGAGCGGCAGCTCGAGCGCTGATATCCTTGTATGGGGAGGTGGCGAAGCCGACAGAGGCTACCAGACAATTATCGAAAACCGTTTCTTCAGGAACGCCTCATACATAAGGTTAAAAGACCTCTATGTAAGTTATAACTTCAAATCGGGGGCTCTGAACAAGGCTTTCGGTATTTCAAGCCTTCTGGTTTACCTGAGTGGGAGTGACCTCTGGACATATACTCCTCTGATCGAGGGCGACCCTGAAGCAACAAACTTCTACCAGGGATATTATCCTCAGATGGCTACTGTCAGGGCAGGTGTTAAAGTATCATTTTAATCTCAACGACAGCTGATATGAAAAAACGAATTACTATACTTTTGATATTATGCATGAGCTTGGTTTTAACTACCTCGTGCATTAAGAAGTTTCTTGATGATTATCTGAACAAGGCGCCTGAACAGGGTCTTACAGATGATATTGTCTTCACGAAGCTTACAAACTTCAAGCTCTTCTTTGATGCCGTTTACAGTGGTACAAAGTATTGGAGCGGAAGCACCTCATGGCAGAATTACAACATCCGTTGCGCATCCTTTATGTACTTTGGATGGTGGGACCAGAAATATACCATTGAGTCAACAACCGATGCTTCTGACCAGGGCCGTTACATGGAAGCACAGGCATGGAAGAGCGGACAGATGTCGGAAACCATTGTAAACAAGCTTACCTATGATGGTGCAAGACGTCCGATCCTTGAATCCATGTTCACTGACATCAGGATCTCCAACATTGCCCTGAAAAATGTCAACAGGATTCAGGATGCCACAGACGCAGATAAAAACGACCTCAGGGCTCAGGCTTACTTTGTAAGAGCATACTGTCATTTCATGCTCTTTAAGCTATGGGGTCCCATGCCATATATTACTACAATAATCGGACCTGACGACCAGTGGGATATACCTCGTCTTACTGCGCATGAAACCTGTATTAAAATTGCTCAGGACTTCGATACCGCTTACTTTTACTTTAATCTTGCAGGCACGGTCCGCAGGGATCCTATTGCAGCAGGAGGTGGCCATAACGACTATAATGTCTACGAGCTTTATCGTCCTAACGGCATGGCAGCACTTGCTCAGGAATCAAGGGCTTTGCTTTATGCTGCGAGTCCGGAGAATAGTGGCACTCCGGATGACTGGAAAAATGCCGCTCAGGCATCATGGGATGCACTGCAGGTTGCTCTCGCCTATGGGAAAGTGCTTCTGCCTCTGGCCAACCGTTCCCAGAACTTTTACGGAACAATGATTTGTGATGAAGCAATATGGACATGGTGCCCGGGAACAAAAGCGTGGGACGACGGAGGCGGTGGAAACAACTTTGCTTCGTGGTTCAACGGTCCTTTCCTTAATAACACAGCAAATACATCAGGCGTTGACCCATCCCAGAACTGGGTTGATAAGTATGAGACAATCTGGGGCGATCCTCTGAATACCCAGACCGACAGGGACGCTGCATTTGCACTTGGTCATTACAACGAACAGGACCCGTTTGCCAACAGAGACCCGCGTCTGGAGACTGACATAATCCATAACCAGAGCACCGGTATTGATGGCTGGGGACAGGTCTTTGCTACCAATGCTACTCAGCATACCCTTAACAGGGCTGAAATATGGAGAAAGGGAGCAGTCAATTCCGAATTGCTTAACTCAGCCAATGCCGGGATAACCCAGACAGGCTATTATATGAAAAAATGGTGGGCCAAGAACAGCTGCAACAACCCGATTTCTGCCACTTACTGGACCGACCCGCTGAACCGTCTTGCTGAATTGTTCCTGAACTATGCCGAAGCATCAAATGAGGCTTATGGACCAACAATAATAGGTGTTGTAGGTGCAACTCTTACTGCAGTGGATGCAATAAACGTGATAAGGACAAGGGCCGGAATGCCAAACGTACAGGCTGCTTTTACTGGAACCACCGATCTTTTCAGACCAAGGATCCAGAACGAGCGCAATGTCGAATTATCATGGGAAGGACATTATTATTGCGACGTAAGACGCTGGAATGAACTCCAGTCAGTTATGTCAAATACTATGATAGGTATGATTGCTGAAAAACAAGCTGCCATAACTCCTGCATACCCGACAGGCTATATGTATGTGCGCAGACCACTCTCGGCTGATCGTCAGCCAATGTGGAAGCCGCAGATGTATTATCTGCCTTTCAATATTGTTGATGGCTTAAAGATGAAAAATTTTGTTGCAAACCCTGTCTGGTAACATAAACCAATAAATCCAAAGTTTATGAGATTAAATAATATATTATACCAAAAAATCAGATTTGCCGGCCTTTTAATGCTTATTGTTTTCCTTTCATTGCCAGTTTCCGCACAGGTTCAGAAAGAGAAAAAGGCAAGGCAGCTGTTCGACGTCGTTCTGAAAGTTGTCGATGAAAACGGAGCGCCGGTCACCAAAGCAAATGTGGTAGTAGGCGAAGGAATAACCCATGCCGAGACCGACAATGCCGGTTCCGTAACTTTCAAAGGTTATCCCGACGATGTCGTTACCATTACTTCCCCTTTCTACGAAAAGGTTGTTTCACCGGTTATTGATCTAGTTCAGAACCCGACGGTGACACTCACGCAATCAAAGATCCAGATGACTTCTGACGATGAAGTGCCTCTGCCCTTCACATCCGTCAAGAAGCGTTTTCTTACCGGACCTGAAGTTGTCATTCCCGGAGAATACTTTGCACATTACCCTTCTACCGATATCAGGGCTGCTCTTACTGGACTCACTTCTCTATGGGATATAAAAGAGCTTAACGGTTCACCGGGTTTAAGCTCACTTGAAGGACTGCAGTCCTATTCAAACCTTACCGTCAGCTCATTCGGCGCTACTGATAAATTCAGCAATGTGCCCTATATTCTTGTCGACAATGTACCCGTTGACATTCAGGAGCTGAACATTGATCCGGGTGAGATCGAATCGGCAACTCTCATTAAAGGCATTATGGGAACTGCGATGTTTGGTCCTGCCGCCACCGGCGGTGTTATTTACATAAAAACCAAACGCGGAGCTAAAAACGAGCATATCCTTAACCTTAACGTTGAATCAGGCGTAAGCGTTGTTGACCGGATGCCGGAATATGTTTCGGGTGCGGTTTATGCAAGGCTTAATGACGTGGCCCGCATAAACAGCGGTCTTCCAAAAAAATATTCTTCCGATGCCATTGCAGCTTATGCAAACAATGACGGTTATAACCTCCAGTACCCGAATACTAATTACAAGGATCTGATGCTGAAGAATACCATGCCCTTTACAAGAGTAAATATGTCAGCTTCGGGAGGGAACGACATTGTACAGTATTATTCCTACCTTGGTTATGCTGGGCAGGGTGACATGATTAAAATTGGCCCGGTTTCCAATTATACCAGGCTTACTGCAAGGCAGACCGTCAGTATTAAGATCAATGACAAGTTTAGTGCACTGATAAACTTTGCGGGAGATTTAAACTTCAGGAAAGCACCCAACTACGGGTACAATTCTAATTATACCACTGAAGGAACATCCAACTCAACCGCGACACTCACCGAGGTTCCGTCGATTCTGAACGATATCCATACGACCCCGCCGACTGAGTTCCCGATATGGGCTTACTTTGATACTACAAGTAATACACCATGGTACGGTGTTTCGGCAACATACAGCAATAACCCGATAGGTAACCTGGTTGATAATGGATTCTATACCGACAAAGGCCGTACGGGCGCTACGAACATTGCTCTTTCGTACGATTTCGGTGACTTTATCAAGGGTCTTAAATCAACGACTTTCTTCGGATTCAACATACATAACCTTGTACGTCTCGGGAAAGAGAATGATTACATGTCCTATAACGTGGCAGTAAATCCGCTTACCGGTGTTGTTACACGGACCAGGAACACTGCCCACACGTTGGCCAAAATGTCGGATATGTATAAGCTGATGGACTATTATTTCCAGCGCTATTCTTTTTATGAAAACCTGACTTACGACAGGACATTCGGCAACAGCAAAGTTTTGTCGTCACTGACTTTTAACGGGCTCATGACCTACATTAACGGCGTTGAAGAGCCTCAGAGGCAGCGTAACGTGATATGGTCTTCAATGTATTCCTTTAAAGATAAGTATACTTTAGAGGCCGTACTGGACTATTCCGGAACCGCAGAATTCGACAAGAATTACAGGAACGGTCTTTTCCCGGTTGTTGGAGCAGGATGGGTGATTTCTGATGAGGGATTCATGCCCAAGTGGAAGTTCCTTGATTTTCTTAAACTGCGTGCACAATACGGAGTTGTAGGGAATGAAACATATTTCCCCAACCTCTATTATGTAGACAGGTGGAGCACGACTTCAACAACTAGCACATCTACTCCCTATGGATTCGGCCCCTATTTAACATCGCAATGGTTTGGATCGACAACTGAGGCTAACGTTACCAGAACCTATCTGTCAAGGTCCGGCAACCCGATACTGACATGGGAGAAGAGAAGAGAGCTTAATTTTGGATTTGATGCCCAGATGTTTAATAACAGGCTCAATCTTGGCGTGACCTATTACAACTGGCTCGTTGATGGTTCATTATCACAGGTTTCCAATGTAATACCGCTTCTTGCTGGGTATAATGGCGCAAGGCCATATTACAACTATAATCAGACAAGATACCATGCTGTGGGAGCCGATTTTACTTTCACCGACAAGATTGGCGAGTTTGAGTATTCCATCGGAGGCAACATAACAGCACCATGGAGTGAAAGGATAAAATATGATCAGCCTAACTACAGGTTCGATTATCAGACCCGCATCGGCAAACCGTCAGATGCTATCTTTGGACAGACGTACATCGGAAAATTCACAACCGACGCTGAAGCACTCATTGTCCCGCAGCTTTTTGATAACGTTCTTCATGCAGGCGACCTGAAGTACCAGGATATGAACAGTGACGGTGTTATTGACGATAACGACCAGAGCATGATCGGTCATTCATCGCCGCGTCTCATTTATGCAGTGAATATATCACTGAAGTATAAGAATTTTGATCTCTTCATTCTCGGGGCCGGAAGGGCATTCTTCGACATAGCTCTTAATAACCCGTATTACTGGAACGGCTGGGGCGATAATAACTACTCCAAATTTGTCCAGGAGAACGCTGGCGGAGCTTATCCAAACCTGACATACTATAAAGTGAATAATAACTTTGTACTGTCAAATTTCTGGCTTACCAGGGGCGACTATTTCAAGATCCAGAATGTTGAGCTGGGATATACTATTCCGGCAAAAATGCTTCAGTTTATGGGCGGTCGTGCAATCCGTATCTATGTTAGCGGCGCAAACCTGCTGACCTTCACTAAGGTTAAGGATGTCGATCCTGAGACAATATACACCGGAGACGTTAATGGTACCTCGACAAACCTTTGCGGAGGCGTAAACGCATATCCGTTGTTCAGAACCTTCGCCGGTGGAGTCAAATTTAATTTCTAAACTATGGTAATTATGAAGACGAAGAAAATAATACTATTAATCGGAGCAATTTTTGTTATCGTCAGCTCTTGCAAGAATTACCTGGATCCCTGGCCAAACGGGAACTATGATAGCGAGACTATCTGGAATTACCAGAACCTGGTTCAGGGATTAATCAACAGGTGCTACGATAACATTAATGCACCCGGGATTGCCAACGCAACCCGAAACTATAATGACAACGAAGGAGTGAAGCTTGATGGCACTACAGACGATGCTGTTCTCTCAAGCACCAGCGAGGTAATGAACAGGTATGCAACAAACTCTATGGTTACCTCACAGGACCCCTTTTCTACATACTGGGACCGCGATTACAGGACGATTGCACAGTGCAATATGTTCCTGCAGGACAGGCGTGGCTATAATACAAGGTACATGACGGACCCACATTATAATGACCTGGTCAGGAAACGCTTGCAGGGCGAAGCATTCGCATTGCGGGCATTTTTTGAATGGGACCTGCTCCAGAAATTCGGTGGCAAGGGAACCGACGGAAATATGCTCGGTTTCCCGATCATCACGAAAATCATCAATGTTACCGATGAGGTTAACTATGCACGTAATACTTACGATGAATGCGTTCAACAGATTATAAGCGATTGCGACTCAGCGATCAAGTACCTGCCACCGGCATGGAGGGATTTCCTCACACCTGCTGGCGATCTTCTTTACGGCGGCGGTAAATACTGGAACAGGATGGATGGCATGACCTGCAAGGCAATAAAGGCTAATGTGTTTCTTACATGGGCCAGTCCGAGGTTTAACAGCGGTAATGTTATTGCCCGCTGGGACAGTGCTGCATCCAATGCCAAGAAGGTGATAGATTTTAAAATTAATGTTGATCAGGTCGCCAGTGCAAACAGCTTCAGGCTCACAGATCCTGTTGCCTGGTCAAACCCCAACTCTCCTGAAATTGTTTTCTCGACTACTTATAAAACCGGGAACAATGACATTGAGAGAATGTTTTATCCGGCCGGTTTCCAGGGTAACGGCGAGGTCGGTGCAACTCAGGAGCTTGTCAATTCATTTGGTATGGCTAATGGACGTCCGATCGGCGATCCGCTTAGCCTGTATGATCCCACCAAGCCTTATCTGAACCGCGAACCAAGATTCTATAGTGCCATATGGTATAACACTGCTATTGCCAAGAAATTGACTGGCGGCGCAACAATGTATACATTTGAAAACTGGAATGAGGCCCCGACTGGCTCCCTGGTTGGCAAGGATGCTGCAGGAACAAGAGTCGACAACAGCCGGACAAACTATCACATTAAGAAGTTCTGCTATATGGATCTGAACTTTGCTGCCGCAACACAAACTCCATCACAGCATTCGAAATTTATTATCCGCTGGGCGCATATGGTCCTTGACTTTGCTGAAGCAGCCAATCATGTTACAGGCGATCCCAATGTCGCACGTTATGGTCTTACACCAAAAGCCGCCATCAAATATCTGAGAGCAAGGAAAACCTACGACGGGGCGACTGCTACATTTAACGTAGCTGACCCGTACCTTGATGCACAGACTACCGAAGCCGCATTTGATGCATTGGTTAAAAACGAGCGCAGGATCGAAACATGCTTTGAAGGGATGAGATTCTATGACCTGCGCAGATGGACCACTGATGCTGACTGGCAATCGGTAATAAACCAGCCGGTACATGGAATGTACATCAAGGAACTGACCGTAGCACCTGCTACATTCTCGTACAATCCCAACTGGCAGGTCGAGGTGCGTAACTTCACATCGCCTTATAACCCCATACCTTACAATGAGATGTTAAGGATGAGCAAACTAATTCAGAATGAGGGATGGCCTTCATGGAACTAACCTATAAAAAGAGAAAAGTTATGAAAAAAATACTAGCTTTTATTATCTTATCCATAGCGCTGACATCCTGCTATGAAAATTACATATATGATTACACTCACACCGGTGTATATTTTCCTTACCAGCAGGATGTTCGTACATTTATTGTAGGCGAAGGCATGAAGATTGAGGTAGGCCCGGCATTCGGCGGAGTCAGGAAGAATACCATTGACCGGACTGTCAATTTCGTGTTTGATAATACACTTATCACTCCGTTGCGTCTGTCTTTTATGCAGGTAGCTTCACAACCTTATATCAAGAATGCCACATTGCCTGTGGTTACCCTCAAAAGGCTTTCAGGCACCTACTATACAATAACCGACAGCACTAAATTCATTATCAAATCGGGGTGGCATAATGGCACCGTTGTAATTAAAGCCGATTCAACTAAATTCCTTAACGACTCGGTAAATACAATAATGTCGACCTATGTGCTTCCTTTCGAGCTCACTTCAGCACCTGAAATTGATACGATTCTTGCCAGCAAGAGCACAAACATCGTAGGCGTGAAGTTTGAGAATAAATTGTTCGGATATTACTGGCACGGTGGAGCAGCCGTTGTTAACCGGCCTACCCTGGCTGATACGACGATTGTTTACAAAACCACAATTCCTACCGCATCAGAGAACCCTACATGGACGCTTACAACTGCAGGCCCGAGCACATTAAAGGCTAATGCTTATTTTAATGTGAATAATACGGGAGTGAAACAGCAGCTACAGCTTGTGCTGAAAGGCACGAAAGTGTATGTCAGCGCTGCAGCGGGATCGGCCTATGCCTTTACACCCGACGGTGAATCTTCATTCAATAACCCGAAGCTGCTCCAGGACAGGCGTATATACATTAAATATAAGTATACCAATGCGGTGAGCGGGTATACCTATCATTGCACGGATACGCTGAGATTCAGGAACAGGCTCCATGATGGTACAAATGAATGGTATGATACGGATGCTTCACACTACTCGAAGTAAGTATCTTTCACTAAATTCCGGTGACGGGAGATGGTGAATTAAAGAATAATAAACAGAAAAATAGCACCGCTTCAATATGGAGCGGTGCTTTTTTATGCTGATTCACTTATTGTTATCCTGGATAAAGACATTTGAACTGCCACGAATGTGGCGGTATATGAATAACCCCCGGTGTAACCGGGGGTTGAGACCTGCCCAATGACACAAGCCCTGAAGGGGCTTAATAAGCTTATATTCAGCTCCTTCAGAGCTGATAACGGTTGTAGTCGCTTTACCCCCGGTTGCACCGGGGGTTATTCATATCTGGCTCTTTCAGAGCCATTTTCCTTAATGCTGAGGATATAAGTTATATCATAGGTAGTCATTTAATAATTAACATTAACAGATCCGAATTCTTTTGTTTAGTATTGTACGATACATTAAAATTCATATTTCACTATCATTTTCATCCCGATTTCTTGTAATTTTATAGTGTACAATTCCTTAGCTATGAAAAAGCTTTTTATTGTTTTATTACTGGTTTCATTTATAGCAACCGTATATTCCCAGAAACCCGGTACCGGTCCCTCTAAAAACCCAAGGCAGGAGAAGATCATCAATTCAGGCTGGACATTCAATTATTTCGCTGACGAACATGCCGACGACGGTTACCAGTCGCCCGGATTTGATGATTCGAAGTGGCCTGTAATAAGCATTCCACATACATGGAGCACTTTTGAGACCACCGGAGAGGTACATCCATTCATAAAGAATCCATCGGAAAGCGATGATCCTTACTGGTGGACCGGATGGGGATGGTACCGTAAGCATTTCACAGTAAGCCCGGACCATACCGGACAGAAGATCTTCATTGAATTTGAAGGGGTCCAGAAATATTGCAAAGTGTGGATTAACGGGAAGTACCTGGGCGACCACAAAGGCGGTTACGGCTCGTTTGATTTTGATATTACACCCTATATTACTGAAGGAAAAGACAACGTGATTGCAGCTGCCGTAAATAACAGGCAAAAGGACCAGTACATGATCCCGCCCATGGCTGCAGGTAATTTTGACGTGTATGGAGGGATATACCGCGATGTTACGATAGTAATAAAAGATAAGCTTTATATACCTATGCAGGGATCGGCATCCCATGAGGGCGGAACTTTTGTGACTACGCCGGCGGTATCTGAAAAGGAGGGCACGGTGAGGGTTCAGACCTGGGTGAAGAACGATAATGCCCAGCCGAAAGAGTGTACCCTTAACACTTATATCTTTGACGCAACAGGCAAAACAGTACAGTCAATAAAATCAAAATATACTGTTCATTCAGGCCAGCTGTACAAATTTGATCAGACTTTCAAGCCGATCAAAAAACCTAATCTCTGGTCGAATGAATCTCCTTATCTGTACAAGGTCTATTCAGAGGTAACAGATGGTACAAGGGTTACGGATGCTTTCTCAAGTCCTCTCGGCTTTCGCCGGTTAAGATGGGATTATAAGGAGAACTTTCTCTATGTAAATGGTCAGAAAATGGTTATCCATGGAGGGAACCGCCACCAGGAATACCCATGGCTCGGCGACGCAATCCCGAAGTGGATCACCTTGATGGATTTCACGGATATTAAGGAAAACCTGAACTATAACTTCATGCGCACAGCCCATTACCCTAATGATAAATATGTATATGAGCTGACAGACAAATACGGTATTGTCATAGATGAGGAGTCGCCCAGCATCAAGAACCAGGACTTTTCACCCGAAGTTCAGCAGCAGCAGATGAAAGAGATGATACGGCGCGACCGGAACCATCCGAGCATTATGTTCTGGAGCATGGGGAACGAGACAAACCATGCCGTGGACTCAAAGTATGCAATATCTGAAGATACGACAAGGATTCTGACAGCACGGCGTGTACTGGAGGGATCTGCCGGCGCATATGTTCATCATACCGATGAGAACCTTTCAATAGAGAACCTTCTGAGGTGTACAATTCGCGGATGGTACGATAAGGATATAAAGGATTTTGAACCTTCTGATGCCCAGCATTGCGGTACAGAGGAGCATCAGCAGAATATGCTCATAGCCAGCGGCAGGTTCGGCACCGGCAACTTGTGTACATGGATCTACGAGGATCATGGAGCCGACAGGGAATATCTTAACTCACCGCTGCTTCATGTAAATCCAAAAGGATATGTCGATGTTTACAGGGTGCCCAAATACGCATATTATTTCTGGCAGGCAACATATTCGCTGAAGCCCATGGTCTTCATCCAGCCCCATTACTGGAGATCTCAGTATCTTGGACAGAAGAAGGATATCGTAGTCAGCTCGAACTGCGATAAGGTTGAACTTAAGGTAAACGGGAAAAGCAAGGGTACTCTTGTTCCCGATCAGAGCAATTTTCATTGTGTTACTTTCAGGGATATACTTGTTGAGAATGGGACATTGACTGCAGTGGCGACCAAAGACGGGACAACTATATCAACCCAGGTGGTTATGGCAGGCGATCCTGCAAGGATCATCCTGAAAAGCCAGGTTCAGAAATTTAATGCCGACCGCGCTTTTGTTGCAATAATAACAGCAGATATTGTCGATTCAAAAGGAACCCATGTCTATGGGGCAAATAACCCGGTAAAATGGTCTGTTTCAGGACCGGCAACACTTGTCGGACCATCAGTGTATGAGTCAGATATTGACAAGCATCATGAACTTGAAGGAGTATGGTACATGGATATGCCGGTCTCTAACGTAATCAGGTCGACAGGCAAGCCGGGCAGGATACATGTCACTGTTTCAGCTTCAGGACTGGCCTCAGGGTCCTGCGATATTGATGCTCTTGAAATAAAACCGGACAACTCTGTTATTATTGAACCCGTTCCTGTTGATGAAGGAAGAAAGCCGGTTGCCAGGCCCTCATTTGTACAGGAGAGACTCGATGAAATACCGGCAGAGATCAAATTGACTTATGATGAGCTGAAGCTTTCAGCCTCTGATAAACCGGGATATGCTAAAGCTGTAAAGGATTATATCCTGAAAAATAACCAGGCCATCGATACATCATCGGTGGAGTTCAGAACATTGGTCAGCCTGTTTGCATCCCAGCTATTGAATAATAATGGCCGCCTCATTGCCGATGATTATAACTTCAATGTCAGCCATTACAATAACTGCAGGCTTATATCAGGTTATATTAACAATCTTAAGCTTCCGCCGCTCTTTAAGGATGAGTTAAAAAAATATTATGCGGAAGCTGTCATAACCAAAGGAATGGAGAAAAATGCCGGCGACGAAATGAACTGGATAAACTGGATCCCTTCCGGAGGTATAGTAGTCATCTCCCAGGATGGAGCATTGCCTGCATGGCCCAAAGGGACAATAGTAACTAACAAAACCAGTCTTGCAGAGCTCATAACACTGGTTTACCCGGTTTTTGTGAATTATGACGCAGATGCAAAAGAGCGGGCCCTGACTTTCACCAGCAAAATGAATCCTTATATCACAGTTGAATCAGTCAGCGAACAGAGCAGTGAAAGCGACAAGCCGAAGGTAACGACAGTCTCGTATACTGCTATAAGAGGTAAGCCGATACTTATACCGCTAATTAAATTTATCTCTCAATAATCTTTATCTATGGCAGTGTGAGACACGATGAGAATTGAAGTCAGAACAATAGAACAAACGAATGTTGATTGAAGAAGTTCTTACTTCGCTGTTCGTTTGTTCAAATGTTCTTAATTCTTGAATTCTTTATAGAGCAAATAATCTTATTAAATCTTACTAAATCATATTATGAATAAAATCAACAAAACAATAGCGTTTTTACTGTTTTTCATAAGTGCAGCGATTTTAAATCTTCAGGCACAAGTTCTCCGAACCGATGGCTATAAAGGCATCTGGTTCACGCTTGGACAGTTTTCTGATTACGGCGATAAATATTCCGGCGGACTTGGAACATATACCGCTGACCATGTTCCGATTGCGATTTATTCTCCTCAGGCAAAGAAGACATTTTTTGTTTACGGCGGAACGACAGGAGCCGATAAAAGACATCTTCTCGACATGGTCTCCTATTATGATCATGTAACTCACATGGTTCCGCGACCGGTTATTGTATATGACAAGGAGGGCGTGGATGACCCGCACGATAATTCCGCCATCTCAATTGATAACCAGGGGTATTTATGGGTTTTTGTCAGTGGAAGAATGAGGTTCCGTCCGGGATTTATATACAGGAGTGAAAAACCATACAGCATCGATGGTTTTGAAAAGATCAGGGAAGCTGAAATGACATATCCTCAGCCATGGTGGGTAAAAGGGAAAGGCTTTCTGTATCTGTTTACAAAGTACACAAACGGGCGGGAGCTTTACTGGTCGACAAGCGCTGATGGAAAAACATGGGCGCCTGATCAGAAGCTTGCCGGTCTTGGCGGCCATTATCAGGTGACAAACATGTATAAGGGGAAGCTCGTCTCGGCATTCAATTACCACCCGGGGGGAAATGTCGACAAGAGGACAAATATCTATGCCGTTCAAACGACTGAAATGGGAAAGACGTGGACAACCATTGATGGCAGCAAGCTTCAGACACCCCTGACTGATATACATAACCCTGCGCTTATAAAGGATTATGAGGCAGAACACAAGCTGGTCTATATAAACGATCTGAATTTTGATTCAAAAGGAAACCCTGTGATCCTGGCAATTATAAGCCGTGATTTTCGCCCCGGGCCCGGTGGTGACCCGCGTGAATGGATGATCATTCACTGGAAAGACAATAAATGGAATTTTCATAAAGTATGTGAGTCAACCCATGATTACGATATGGGATCTCTTTACATCGAAAAGGACTGCTGGAAAATCATCGGGCCCACAGACCCTGGTCCCCAGTATTACGGAGCAGGAGGTGAAATTGCCATATGGATAAGCAAAAATGAAGGTCAGACATGGGAAAAAACACGTTCAGTTACTCAAAACAGCATACGTAATAACTCATACGTCAGGAGGCCGCTGAATGCAAATGACGAATTTTATGCATTCTGGGCCGATGGTGATGCCGATAAATTATCTGAATCTCATCTGTATTTCTCGGATAAGAATGGGAAAAACGTGCACGAATTGCCCTATAACATGACGAACGACTTTGCAGAGCCGTCAGTAATAAAGGTTACCGGCGACTGGCGACCGGCGACCGGCATTTCCGCGCATGGTACGTTCAGTTACCCGGTTGAGCCCGGCAGTACAAAAAGCGAGCTCTTTTCACTTAACATAAACGGAAAGGAGATTTATACGGAACAGTATAAAACCTATCACTATGCACATCTTAAAGTGGCGACGGCAATGGAGGTGATTCTAACTTCAAAGGAACCGATAACTGACATAAGAATAAGTCCGGCAAAATATGACATTACTTTAAAAACTACTGCATCCCCCTGCACTTTTGTATTACCCAAACCGGGATACTATGTTGTAGGGATAAACCAGAAATATAAGCTCTTCATTTTTGCTGATTCTCCTGAAAATTTACCCGTCTCTGATACAATAAATATCTCAGGGCTGGGTGTTGATAATACCGGAGCAAAGGTTGAGACTGAGGCAATCCAGAAAGCAATCAATAATGTTTCCGGAACAGGCAAAACTCTTTATTTCCCTGCAGGTATTTATTTATCAGGCTCCCTTTCTATTCCCTCGAATACAAATATTTACCTTTCTCCCGGGGCACTTATCAAAGGCAGCGGTGATATTAAAGATTATAGCTTTAACGATAAGGTCAGACCATTAAGCTTTATCCGTATTAAGGATGCAACAAATGTCAGTATAACTGGTCGCGGGATCATAGATGGTAATGGACGGGCATTGCGGGATAAATACACCGACAGCGCAAGGATGCGCCTCATTCTTATCCTCAATTCAAAAAATGTGACAATTGACGGGATCTTTGTCAGGGACCCCGGGTCGTGGAACACACATATCCTTTATTCTGAGAACGTTACAATAAGAAATATAAAAATGCTCAACGATATTGAGCTTTCAAATACCGACGGATTCGACCCTGACGCTTCGGTGAATGTACTTATCGAGAACTGCTTTGGATACTGCAGCGACGATAATATTGCCATTAAGACCACCGGATCATCCGGTTATCTTCGTGATGTCGATGGCATTACAGTGAGAGGTTGTACATTTCTTACAAAGAAATCATCGCTTAAGGTGGGAACCGAAACCAGGGGAGAGGTGATGAGAAATATTCTTTTTGAAAATAATGATGTAATTGAATCTGACAGGGGAATGGCCCTTTATTGCTCCGATGGAGCAACGTTCACCGGTATAACCTATTTAAATAACAGGTTTGAGGATAATTACCCTGATGCAAAGCGAAGCTGGATGAACTTCACCATAATAAAAAGAAATCCCGATAGCAAGCCAGGTCTGATTAAGGATGTACTCATAAAGGATTGTTCTTTTCAGAAGCCGTTCCCGAAAAACTCTGATATACTTGGCTTTGACAAGGATCATTCTATATCAGTCAGATTCGAAAACCTCACAGTCGGAGATAAAAAATGTAATAATCCCTCAGAAGCCGGAATAAAACAAAATGATTTTTCCTTCATTACTTTTTAAAATGAAAACTAAACTATTATTAATTCTTTTAATCTCTTTTCAGATTTGTACTACCTTCTCCCAAACTCCGCAGGAAGTTTACAAGAAACCACTAAAAGAGGTTCTGACCGATATAGAGAAACGCTACAATATTAAGCTCCAGTACAGCGAGAGCCTTGTTAAGGGTGTCGATGTCATGTATCCGACCTGGCGTTACAGGATGGATACTGAGGAGACGCTGACAAATATATTAATGCCCCTTGATATGATTTTTCAGAAGACAGGTGACAAGGTGTACCAGATAGGCAAATATGCATATCATATCAAGCCGGTGGAGGAGGGCAGGAAACATCTCGAAAAGCTTCTGGCCAGCTACCCCGATCTGAAATCGTGGGAGGCAAGAAAATCTGAGCTTAGAAAATGCTTCTTTGAACAACTGGGCTTGACCCCGTTCCCGAAGAAGACACTATTGAATCCGATATATACTGAAAAACGTAAATTTGACGGTTATACGGTTGAGAACGTAGGGATCGAAACCATTCCCGGCTTCTACCTGTGTGGTTCGCTTTACAGGCCTGCCAAAGGCAAAGGTCCCTTTCCTGCAGTGCTTTGTCCCCATGGTCACTTCAACAACGGTACCATGGACGGATACGGACGATACAGGCCCGATCAGCAATACAGGTGCGCCATGCTTGCAAGGATGGGAGCGGTGGTATTCAGTTATGAGATGTTCGGCTACGGAGAATCTCAGTTAATGGTAAGCAAGGAGGATCATAAGACCGGACTGGCTATGACCATGCAGACGCTGAGTTCAATAAGGATTCTGGATTTCCTTACCTCGCTGCCTTATGTCGATGCAAAAAAGATCGGAGTTACAGCTTGCTCAGGAGGTGGAACGCAATCATTCCTTCTGACGGCGCTTGATGACAGAGTGACTGTGAGCGTTCCGGTTGTAATGGTATCGTCATATTTCTTCGGAGGATGCCCCTGCGAAAGCGGACTGCCGATTCATTCCTGCACTGACCTCGGTACGAACAATGCCGAGATAGCTGCAATGGCATCGCCAAGACCTATGCTGGTAGTCTCTGACGGGAGTGACTGGACAGCAAATGTTCCGACAATAGAGTTCCCTTACCTTAAGAAGGTGTATGAACTATATGGCAAGCCTGAAAATGTCGAGAACGTTCACCTTGCAAATGAGGGACACGATTACGGTGTTTCAAAGAGGATGGCAATGTACGATTTCATGGCACGGCATCTCGGGTTGAATATTAATGCAGTAAAGGACAAGGCAGGCAAAGTCGATGAATCAAAGGTGACTATTGAAAAATATGAAGCCCAGCTTGTATTCGGCAAGGATGGAGTCAGGCTGCCGGCTAACGCAATTAAAGGAGCAGAATCAATCCGGAAGGTTTTGAAATCATTACAATAATGACCATAGGAAGTGGAATTACCATAAAAGTAAAAAGTAAAAAGTAAAAAGAGACCCTGATCATTATTTAGCTCGCTAAAAGATACTATCTTTAAGCATGAGTATTATGTTAATGAAGCCAGCCTGGTTAATTCTCGCCAGATCTGGCTGATTTGAATGATTTGATGATCAGTAGCAGTTATGCAGATATTTTTACAGGATTCTAAAACACCAGATAACTGATGATCTTGAAAAAAGTTTTACCATCTGTTTTAATAATATTCTTGTTTGCTGTTTCCGCTAAGATCAGTGGTCAGAATCCGAAAGCTGACGGTTATAAGGGTATCTGGTTTAAATTCGGACCACTTCTGGAGTACGGTTACAAATACTCAGGCGGATTAGGAACATTTTCTTCACAACACCAACCGATTGCCATTTATTCATCTGAAGCAAGAAAAACATTTTTTGTTTACAGCGGTACCACCAAAGCTGATGAAAGCCATCTGCAGGTAATGATTTCTTATTTTGATCACAGGTCGCACAGGGTTCCAAAGCCGGTTATCGTTTATGATAAAATGGGAGTGAATGATCCTCAGGAAAATGCATCTGTTTCAATTGATTCTGATGGTTATATCTGGGTTTTTGTCAGCGGGAGAGAAAGGACACGGCCGGGTTTGATATTTAAAAGCAGTCAGCCTTATTCAATTGAAAGCTTCGATAAGATAATGGAAGGGGAGATTGTATCTCCTCAACCCTGGTGGATAAACGACAGTTGTTTCCTCCTCTTGCACACAAAAATTAAGAGGGGAAGGGAGATTTACTGGTCGTCAAGCACAGATGGGAAATCCTGGACTGAAAGTCAGAAACTTGCCGGAATGGGAGGGCATCTTCAGATCTCAAACGTTTATGGCAACAAGCTGGTTACTGTCTTCGATTACCTCCCTGGAGGGAACCTTGACAAGCGAACAAACCTGTACCTGCTCCAGACAGATGATATAGGCAAGACATGGAAAACAGTTGATAATAAGATTGTCGAAACTCCACTTACCGATAGTCATAATGAGGCGATAATAAAAGATTATGAATCAGAAAACAAACTTGTCTATATTAATGATCTGAATTTTGATTCCAAAGGCAATCCTGTCATTCTGGCAATCATAAGCCGGGATTTTCGCCCAGGTCCGGCAGGCGATCCGAGGGAGTGGATGATAATACACTGGAAAGATAATAAATGGAATTTCAATAAGGTTTGCGAATCGACGCATAACTATGATATGGGATCGCTATATATCACAAACGACGAGTGGAGAATAATTGGTCCCACCGAACCTGGCCCTCAGAAGAATGGAACAGGTGGCGAAATAGCACTATGGCTCAGCAAAGATGAAGGAGTAAGCTGGAGAAAGGCTTTCAATATTACAACCAACAGTGTAAGGAATAACTCATATGCGCGCAAGCCGGTAAATGCTCAAAAAGATTTCTATTGTTACTGGGCTGATGGAGATGCTGATAAGCTCTCAATCTCACAATTATATTTCACTAATGAAAAATGCAACAAGGTATGGGTTCTTCCTTATAAAATGAAAAAAGACTTTGTTAAACCGGTAAGGATTAAGTAAATTACTCAACTTCTATTATGAGGAGATTCCTCATTTCTCCGCCAACTGGCGGATTCATTCGGAATGACAATTCATTTTTTTGAGATAATTGGGGGAAGGAGGAATGCCTCGGGCATTCCTCCTTCCCCCAATTATTGTCCCCCAGATGCACTGTGTCATTCCGAGCGCCAGCGAGGAATCTCCTTCCCACTTCCTGAATATCATCATGTCATTATGGACGACAGTGAGGAGTCTCCTGGTCCTTTTTGAGGATGGCTAACTACAAGCCAGTGAGCAGGATTCAATATTTTTATTGATTCCCTATAGTCATTATAGCTTTGTCAGCTTATTTAAGGTTGTAAAACTTTACACCGTTATCATGCAGGATCATTTTGGCAACAGTCTTTGCTTCAGATTCAGATAGATAGCCATTTCTGACCTTTTCGATGAGAACATCCGAAACGATCTGTTTTGCTATTAATAAATTGCCATAAGTGTTTTCCACACATCTCTGATCACCTCCGAAAGCCATAATTTTTGATACAGGAACGGCTTCAATCCATTCATTCAGATATCTTTCTGCATATGCCGGCGAGATAGAATAGGTCCAGTTCATATCGATATAAACATTTTTGAAATTTCTTGCCAGAGTCGTAAGTTCACCTCCAAATGGATAGCTGCCATGGAACAGAACAAAGTTTATATCAGGATATTCAGAAAATAAATTAGCAAGTAATCTGGGATCAGAATTATCTATTATATTAATGCCACCCGCCTGGAGCCCCGTATGGAAAGCGACAGGCATTTTATATTTTTCCGCCAGAGCGAGCAGCTGGTGAAGCATGTAATCCTGAAGCGGTTTAGCTTCCTGCGGTGATAACGTAAAGTCTTCATTTCCATTTATCAGCGAATGGAAAACTTTCCTGGCAGCTTCAGGTGTCACATTATCAAAGCTCATAGTACGTTTATAGGAAACATTTATCTTGACTGCCACCATACCTTTTTTCAGAGCATTTTCAAATGCAGTTTTCAGTGATTTGACGTAATCTTCCAGAGTATATATAGGCTCAACCTCCATGACAGCAAGCGAATCTATACTATATTTGGTTCTCAGGGTAAGCCAGCTGTTAAATCTTTTAGCATAGTGGAAGTAATCATATTTTTCTCCTACATTTTCTCCATCCTCAATAACATAATCTATCCTGCACAAATCTTTCAGTACATGATTGAACCAGTCACCTTCGTATGCTTTCCTGATTTTTAATGAAATTGTTTCGACTGTGGATTCATTTAAATCGTCAATACCGTACAGGTTTTTAATAGCAAGCAGTAAAATCCTGTTATACACGGTATTAAATGAATCGTTCCAGTAGGGCCTGATTATTTTCCATTTTTCCTTTGGTGCCAGTGGCTCAATAAACAGTTGTTTTAACGTGGAATCGGGCATCCCTGCAGAAACAAAGCCATCGTAGCTGTTCTGTTGTAAAAGCAATGAGAAATCAAGGAAATTAGTGCTTTTCAACATCTCAGGATTGAACATATGCTCATGAGTGTCAAAAATCTTCAGTGTATCTACATAATCTTTAATTCGTTGCTCATATCCAGGGTTCAATGATGTTTTTATTTGTTCCTGAGTCTCTGTTGAGATAATTACAGTCAAAAGAATAATTATTGAAATACGGAATCTCATAAAGACTAGATAAATCAGTTTAGCAAAACCTTCCGAACTTTATTATTCCTTTTCATGAATATGTCTTTGGCTCCAGGTTCGTCAAATGTGCCAAAATCTTGCTATTATTCAGATCATTAAAATTCTACTGCAAATTAGACCGAAATGGGAGATGACTTATTCCCGGTTAAGTTTATTTAACCTTTATATTTTAACAACGATGTGTTTTTTAATGTACTCCGGGTCAATCTCAATTCCCAATCCCGGCCCTGAGGGTACTGTCACAACTCCGTCATCGCTTGATAAAGTTGAAGTTGAGCAGGTGAATGGCAATTCATCGTTAAAACCTTTGAATTCATGGAATGGTCCAGCGTTGGGAATGGACGAAGCAAAGTGCATCATATAAAGATATCCAAGACCTGAGCCGGAGATGTGAGGGGTACACTTTTTACCGAATGCTTCTGCCATCCTTGCTACTTTCACAGATCTGACCATTCCTCCAAAATAGAACATATCAGGCTGAACAACCTGGAGAGCGTCATTTGCAATGAGCCAGCGGAAGGCATGAATACTTGCCTCCTGTTCCCCTCCGGCTATTGGTATTTTAAGAGCATCCCTGACTTGCTTTGTTTCCTCGTACCAGTCAAACGGCACCGGCTCCTCATAAAATGCATAATGATACTCTTCCATTAACCTGCCGATCCTGATAGCTTCATCAGCCGTATAGGAACCATTTGAATCGGCATAAATAATCATCTTGTCCCCGAAAGTCTTCCTTACCAGCGGGATGAGCTTTTCACTCCGGCCAGAAGGTGATTCGAAATTGTTACTCATTCTTCCGCCGACTTTGAATTTCAATGCTTTGGCCTTCGATTCCCCGACTTCTTTGAGCAAATGTTCAATCGTAACCTCTGGTGTGATTCCCCGTTCTCCGTTTGCCTGGTAAACGGCAATCTTCCTGTTATGTATCTCTCCGATAAGCTCGCCAATTGATTTTCCTGATATTCTGCCGAGCATATCGAGGATTGCAAATTCGATTGTAGCCAGAGGTACCCAAAGAGCAAGACTCTGCATCTTGTAATTGCTCTGGTAAACATATGCTTCATCAATGAGCTTCTCAAGATCACGGGCATCTTTACCAATGAAGAGAGGTTGAAGCCGTTTTACAAATATCGGGTACAGGGAGACCATCTGGTCATTGTTTGCTACCGCGATCCCTGTTGCACCATCTTTGGACCTGACCCTGCAGAGAAAGTTGTTGTTAAATCGCAGAAGCTCAAGAGTTTCAATAATAACAGATTCAGAAAACAATTCTTTTTTAAGTACAGGCTTTTTGAGTATTTCGTCGAGTGTACTATATTTTTCTTTTGGTTTATCTGATTGAAAGGAGAAGCGGGGCAATGCAGCGGCTGCAGACCCTGCCAGAGTGGTTCCGATGAACTGTCGTCTTGTATGTTTCATAACTTTATTATTTTTAGCA
>Ga0209540_10000852_pt1 | contig 24971 bp, 24 predicted proteins | sample BarGraIncu01121A_FD_184501 | JGI IMG/M metagenome (GOLD analysis project Ga0209540, IMG submission 184501) | Arctic peat soil microbial communities from Barrow, Alaska - Barrow Graham LP Incubations 011-21A (SPAdes) (version 2) | ecosystem: Environmental > Terrestrial > Soil > Wetlands > Peat... | reverse complement strand
ACCCTCCGCTTTGCGGGATTGTTCAACTTACCAATTCCGTTACGCTTTGCTTTCGGAATTGGAGTTTCACGAATAAGGAAGGAGCCAGAGATATGGACAGAGCAGCAATAATTGGCGTCGGCATGACCAAAATTGAAAAAAGGAAAGTCGGAGAGACTTTTGCCGACATGGCGTGGGAGGCCGTGAACAAGGCCTTAAGCGACGCGGGTATGACCATTGACGATATCGACAACGTGGTGACCACCTCCAGCGACTTCTGGGACGGCAGGACAATTTCCTGCATGGCCGTGGGAGACGCCAGCGGCGCGGCGCACAAAAACATCTCCTGCGTCGAGGGCGACGGAACGTACGGAGCATTTTACGGCATGACTCGGAGCCTTTCCGGATCGTACAAGACCACCCTGGTCACGGGACATACAAAGGGCTCCGAGAGCGTGTCGAGCCTCATCACCAATGCGGCCTTTGACCCCATCTACGAGCGGGCACTCGGCATGGACATGGTTACAGCGTGCGCCATGCAGGCAAGATCTTACATGCACCGCACCAAGACGACGTCTGAGCAGATGGCAATGGTATCAGTAAAGAACCACGGCAATGCGCTGAAGAACCCTCTTTCGCAGCTTCCCATGAAAATCACCGTCAAGGACGTTCTGGAATCCGAGATAATCGCGGACCCGCTCCACAAGCTGGACTGCTCCCCCATATCCGACGGGTGCGCGGCGGTCATTATCGCCCACGAGTCGGTGGCGGCAAAGTTTAAGCAGAAGCCGGTCTGGATCAAAGGCGTGTCATTTTGCGCGGACAGCTTCTTCTTCGGCGATAGGGATCTTTCCCGCGCCAGATCGCTCACCGAAGCGGCGAAGAAGGCATACGCAATGGCCGGAATTAAGGATCCAAAAAAAGAAATCGATGTTGCGGAAATATACGACGCTTTTACTTATCAGGAGCTCATGTGGCTTGAGGAAATGGGGCTTGCCGACGATGCGATGGCCGGGAAACTCCTCGAAAAAGGAGAGTTTAACATCGACGGCAGACTGCCGGTGAATGCATCCGGCGGGTTGCTTTCCGGGCACCCCGTTATCGCTGCCGGCCTTTACAGCATGGCCGCGGTGGTCAGGCAGATTCGGGGCGACGCGGGCGGTTTTCAGGTTAAAAAGGCGAAAACTGGCCTGGTGCACGGCGTGAACGGCCTGGGCGGCCAGTCCCACTGCGTGTTTATTCTTGATAAGGACAAGTAGGAGGAAGAACCATGGCTAAACGAGTTGCAATTGTAGGAACCGGACAGACATTCCATAAGAGCCATCGCCCTGACGTAAACGGACAGGAGCTCATTAACGAGGCGGTCATGAGAGCGCTCACGGATGCTGACCTGAAGATGAAGGACATCGATGCCATCGTCATCGGGAATATGGACCACTTTGAAGGAGTCAATTACGTCGATTGCTGGAGCGTTGACGGCTCCGGTGGAACGATGAAACCCATTATAAAACTGACCACCGGCGGAACCACCGGATGCACCGTCGCCATCGGCGGATACCATCTGGTAGGGTCGGGAATGTTCGATAGGGTCCTGGTTATCGGCTGGGAGAAGAACTCCGAATCGGACACCACCGGCGCCATCACCACGGCCTTTGATCCCATCTGGGACCGCCTGGTATTTGCCGGCGCAATTTCGGGATTGGCAGCGGAGGCCCAGGCCTATATGGCCCGCTACGGCGCGTCTGAACGCGACGGCGCCCGGGTGAGCGTGCGGGACCGGAAACACGCGATGAACAATCCCCACGCGCAGCTCAGAAAGGAAGTGAGTCTTGAGCAAGTGCTTGCTTCCCCGATGCTGGCGGATCCCATCCACCTCCTCGATGTCTGTCCCCGAACGGACGGCGCCTGTGCGGTCATTATGGCCAGTGAGGATGTCGCTGAGAAGATCTGTCCGAGACCGGACTGGATCTGGAAAACCGCTGCGCGTCACTCCTATAGCTATCTTGGTGATGCCGACTGGGGTCGGCTGACGAGTATGGAGAGATGTGCCAAGGAGATCTTCAAGAAGGTGGGGATCAAAGAACCGCGCAAAGAACTTGACGTCGTCGAAATGTATCAGCCCTATTCCTTTGCCGGGCTCATCTGGCTCGAGGATATGGGTATCGTCGGCCATGGTGAGGCGCCGCAGTATGTGTGGGATGGCAACACCGATATGGGCGGGGAACTTCCATTCAATCCCTCCGGGGGCGTGATATCCTGCAATCCCATCGGTGCGACCGGACTCATACGTTGCGCAGAGGCGGCGATGCAGGTCATGGGCAAGGCGGAAGCACGTCAGGTGCCGGATGTCAATTTTGCCGTCAGCACCGGCTTTGGGGGCTGCATGTGGACTGATATGATTCTGCACGGCAAGAAAAAACCGAAGTGACCTAAATAGGAGTAAAGATTATGTCTGAGAAAGAACATATCATCATCGAATCAGGCGACGCAGTACAGCCCTTCGCGTATTCCATTGGGATGCACGGGAGCAAGTTTTTCACCGAACTGCGGGACAACTGTCGGTTTCTGGCGGTCCAATGTCCCAAGTGCAAGAAAGTGTATATTCCGCCGCGCGGTGTGTGCGGCGACTGCTTCGCCGAGATGAAAGACTGGGTTGAAGTGGGCCCCAAAGGGATCATCGGCACCTTTACCATCCTCCGTTTCGCTTTCATCGATCCGGAAACGGGCGCGCAGAAGCCGATCCCCTATGGCTACGGCTTCATCAAACTGGACGGCGCCGATACCCTTTTTCAGCACTACATCAGCGTCGAAGACGAAAAGAAGATCAAGATCGGCGCCCGGGTCGAGCCGGTATTCTCGAAGAATCGTAAGGGCAGCATACGGGATATCGAGTATTTTAAAGTAATAGATTGATTTTAGTGAAGGAGTCTCCGACGGTTGAGATAAATCCATCAAAGCGGATATTGAAACTGCCGGGGGCGTTGTGCGGAGGAATTCGTACCGGAACAGATAAAATTCGAAGCGGCTACGGCAACGGCGATTGCCTTTACTTTGATTTTGAGCACCTGGTCTTCGCCGTGGCTGATGGCTCGGAGCGCTTCCCCTGGGCGTCTCGGGAGCTTTTAAATCGATTATCGGAAAGCCTTTCTCAATTAGGCACTCCGGACACGGTTCCGGGCTGGAGGGATCTGATTAACACGAAGATATACTCCGAGCAGAAGTACCAGCACAAGACGACCTTCAGCTGTGTTGCCATCAGACCAGAAGGGGAAGGAATCTGTCTGATAATTTCGCACGGCGGCGACAGCGCCGTAACGGTGATGAACAGCGTCACCGGGGAGATATGCCAGCAGACCGGACGCGACATGAATTTCGCGGGAAGGAGCAAGGATATCGTGGACGTGACGGAATATCGCACGGCGGACCGCGACATCAGGATGCTCCTTTCGACGGACGGGTTTGATGACGTATGGCGATTCTGCATGCGCCAGTCAATTCTCGGCGGCGCCCGCGACGTGTTTGCGCGGTATCCGGTGGACTGCATCTGTGAAAGAATTTCCGGGATACTGGAAGAGAACAAGGGCAGATTCGAGTATGATGATATCGGATTTATCATTATTGATCCGTACCGGACCGAGCGGATCGGCGGAACAACGGTGATTATGGGCGGGACGCGGCCTTACGAAGAACAACAGTACCTGTCGGAATACGCGTCAGGTTCAAATGACCGATGGGTGCCCGACGGGCAATGGGGCGACAATGATGACGTGTTCGCCGGAGCGGGAATTCGGGCGCTTGTTAAGAAATTGGAGAGTTGATGCAGCAATGAGTGAACGGCGCAAGAGTGATTTAATCAATCTGAGGCGGTCCCAGTTGACCAAGGCGGCGTACAAGGTCGTCGGGCAGAAGGGATACTACGATTTCACGATAAAAGATATCGCCCGGGAAGCGGGACTGTCAACGGGTCTGGTCCATTATTATTTCAAGAACAAAGAAGATCTCCTGCTCACTCTTTTAAAGGAAATGAACTCCAATCTCAAGTTTTATCTCAACAAGGCGCTCACCGTTCTTTCGGACCCGCGCGACAAACTGCTGGCTTTCTGCGATCAGGCGTTCGATCTGGTGGACAAGGAAAAAGCTTATTTTTACGTGCTCATCGATTTTTGGACACAGATCAATCATAACAACCGGATCCGTCAGGCGAACATAAAGCTCTTCCAGAGTTACCGCGACGAGATCGCGGCAATTCTTAAGGAGGGGGTAGCAAATGGTTTGTTCATAGTCGCGGATGTGAAACTTACGTCGGTAATTATCATCTCCCTTATCCAGGGAACCATCATCCAGTACATAATTGATAACGGGGCATTCGATTACCGCGAGTACACGGGGAGAGTTAAAGAACAGATTCTCTCCATAGTCATAAAGGAAAAATAATCCATTGAAGGAGGCACTCATGGAATTCGGTTTTACAGAAGAACAATTGATGTTTAGAGATTCAGTTTATAAATACGCGAAAAAGGAAATTGCGCCGCTTGTCGAGGAGGCTGATCTCAAGAGCGAATTCTCGATGGAAGTATGGCGGAAGCTCGGCGCAATGGGACTTCTCGGCCTGCCGTTTCCGGAAGAACTGGGCGGATCAGGCGCCGATGTTGTAACCTGTTGTCTATCCGGCGAAGCCCTGGGGCATGCCGGCGTTGATCAGGGACATCTGCTGGCGCTGGGGGCGCATACGTATCTGTGCATGGATACCATCTACAAACACGGAACTCCCGCGCAGCTTAAGAAGTATCTACCCAAGCTTGCCTCGGGCGAGTGGATCGGATGCATGGGACTTACAGAGCCGGGTTCCGGTTCCGATGCCGCGTCGATAACTACATCGGCAGTAAAAAAAGGCGACAAGTGGATACTCAACGGGACAAAGACATTTATCACCAACGCGCCGGTATGCAACATCTGTGTTATTTATGCCACGGTCGATAAAAAACTGAAGCACAACGGGATTACCGGATTCATTGTCGAAAAGGATTACCCCGGCTTTTCGACAAGTGCGCCATTCCACAAGATGGGCGTACGGGCATCCGCCACCTCAGAGGTGATTCTGGACAACTGCGAAGTACCGGAGGAAAATTTGTTAGGCGAGGTCGGCAAGGGATTTGAATACACCGTCGAGACCCTCTCCTGGGACAGGAGCGCTCTTTTGGCTCCCTTCGTCGGCGGTATGCAGTTCGCCATCGAGACCTGCACAAAGTACTCTCAGGATCGCGTGCAGTTCGGTAAGCCGATCAACTCGTTCCAGGCGATACAGCACAAGCTGGCGGATCTCAAGATTATACAAGAAGCCGCGAAAATGACCGTTTACCGCGTTGCCCATGATAAGGATTCAGGCAAACCTCTCAACCACATGCATACCTCCATCGCGAAAGCGATCGTGGGCGACTGGGGCATGAAGGCCGCCAGCGAAGCCGTCCAAATATTCGGTGGTTACGGGTACATTCATGAATACCCGATCGAGCGATTTCTCAGGGATGCGAAGCTGGGGCAGATCGGCGGCGGGACCTCCGAGATGCAACGATTTATCATATCCCGTATCCTGAGCTACTTCTAATTTCGTGCCCGGATACAGAATAACCAGACATCAAACAGGAGAAGAATATTATGAACTATGATTTGACACCGGAACAATTATCAATAAAGGAAAACTTTTCGAAGTTTTGCACTAAAGAAATAGAGCCACGCGCCCAGATGCTGGATGAAGCGGATCATGAAGAAGTGAAAAAACTGATTAAAGAGAACATCAAAATGCTGGCGGGCATTGGCTATCTTGGTATAGGGCACGATGAAACCTATGGCGGCACGAATCTCGATTTAATCAGCCAGGCGATAGCGGGGGAAGAAGTGGCCGCTGCATGCGCCTCCACATTTTTATCCTGTGGCGCCTCCAGCGGACTTTTCGGTATACCGGTAAAACTCTTCGGCACCGAAGCGCAGAAGAAAAAGTATCTTCCCGGTATCATCAAGGGTGAGATCATCGGCTGCTTCGGCCTTACCGAGCCTGGAGCCGGCTCTGATGCGGCTTCCATTAAGACAACAGCGGTCAAGAAGGGCGACAAGTGGATTATTAACGGGACCAAAACCTTCATCACCAACGCGACCATAGCAGACGTTGCCCTCGTCTTTGCCTACAATGATCGGGAGAAAGGCCCCGGCGCAGGGGTCACCTGCTTTCTCGTCGACAAGGGAACAAAGGGATTTTCAGTAAGTAAGCCCTTCGACAAAATGGGCTTCCGTGGCTCCCCCACAGCCGAGTTGATCCTTGAGGATTGCGAAGTGCCGGAAAGCGCCGTTCTCGGCCAAGTTGGCAATGGCTTCATCCAGGCGATGCAGACACTTGAATACGGCAGAATCGGCATGGCGACCGTCTGCCTGGGAATAGCGGCCAAGTGCCTCCAACACGCGAACAAGTATTCCAAGGAACGAAATGCCTTCGGGAAGCCGATCAACCGCTTTCAGGAAATTTCCTTCAAACTCGCCGATATGGTAATCTTGTCCGATGTGTCCAGACTCCTCATCTATCAGGCCGCCTGGGCAAAGGAGACAAAGAACCCTGAGTCCGCGATACTGGCATCCGTGGCAAAAGTGTGGGCTTCCGAGGCCGCCACGCAGATATCCAGCATGGCGGTGCAGGTATTTGGCGGTTACGGCTATATCAAGGAGTTCCCGGTGGAGCGCCTCTACCGCGATGCCAAGCTGGGCGAAATCGGTGAGGGAACTTCGGAAATACAGCGTGTGATGATCGCGAAAGATCTGATAAAAAAGTACGCAGCATAAAAGGAGAAATACTTATGGCTATAGATACAAAATTTATCGGCAAAACATATCCGACGCATACCTATGAAGTCGGAAAGGAAAAAATTAAGGAATACGCCAAAGCGATTAAGAATTTAGATCCGCATTATCTTGACGACGATTTCGCCAAAAAATCGAAATACGGCAAGATTATCGCGCCTCCCACCTTCGCGGTTGTATTTGGCGCGCACCTGATCGAACCGGTATTCACGGACAAAGAGCTTAACCTGAACATGGCCATGCTTGTGCACGGCGAGCAGGAACTGGAATTCTTTGAAGTGGTCAAGGCAGGCGATTCCATCACTACCACCGCGAAGATTAGTGACATCAAAAACAAGGAAAAACTGGATGTCATTTCCCTCGAACTCAATTCAAAAAACCAGCACGGCAAAGATGTGAGCCGTGGAACTTATACCTTTGTAGTTCGGAAATAGGAGAAGCGCTATGAAAATTGAAAAAGGACAAACATTCACCGGAAGCGAGAAAGTCGATAAATACCGGGCGATATACTACGCCGGCGCATCGGGCGATTATAACCCGATACATATCGATCCCGAGTTTGGAAAGTTGGTGGGGCTAAATGGCGCGATCCTCCAGGGATTATGCACACTGGCCTTCGCGGCGAAAACCGTCACCGACTGGGCCGGCGATCCCGGCAAATTGAAAAAAATAAAGTGCCGCTTCAGCGCTCCGGTTATGATGGAAGACACTATTTCTTTCCAGGGTACCGTGGCGGACGTGCAGAAAGACCTCGCCAGGGTTAGTCTCCAAGTCCTAAACCAGGCCGGGGCTGAAGTGCTCCAGAATGTCGAAGCTGAGGTCGAGGCGTAAAAGATAGCGACCGGTCTCAGGGCAACACCTCTCTGACGAGGGGTATAAGAACGAATGATCATTCAAAAAAAATGAAAGTAAGGAGGTTTGTATGGCAAGTTTATGGGTTGACGAAAGGGATTTAAAATTCCAACTGCATGAGGTTTTCAAAATTGGGGAAACGCTCCTGGGCAAGGGCCGTTATGCCGATCATGATGTGGATATGTGCAACATGGTGCTGGATCAGGCGCAGAAATTAGCCGAGGTCGAGATAGCCCCAACCTATCCGGACGAGGTTCATCGCAAACCCGTCGAGGCGGAGTTCAAGGACGGCAAGGTCACCGTGCCTGAGTCTTATCATCGAATCTACAAGCTCTACTGCGAGGGCGGCTGGATGACCACTGCCGATCAGCCTGAGGTCGGCGGACAGTCCTTCCCGGTGATTGTCGCCGCGGCCTGCTCCAACATGTTTCTGGCCGCTAACCAGGCCTTTACCATGTATCCCGGCCTGACCCATGGCGCAGCCCGTCTGGTGGAGGATTTCTTCCAGCACCCCCTGCGCAACATCACTCTGGAGAAGATGTACACCGGCGCATGGGCCGGCACAATGTGCCTGACCGAGCCGGGCGCAGGCTCCGATGTGGGCGCTCTCAAGTCCACGGCCAAAAAAAATGCCGACGGCACCTATTCCATTACCGGCACGAAGTGCTTCATTACCGCCGGCGACCACAACCTGACCCCGAACATCATCCACCCGGTTCTGGCCCGCATCGAAGGCGACCCGGCCGGCACCAAGGGCATCTCCATTTTCGTCGTGCCCAAGATCCGGTATAATGAGAAAGGCGAACTTGGTGAACCCAACGACGTCACCTGCGGCGGCATCGAGAGCAAGATGGGCATCCACGGCAACGCCACCTGTACGCTCAACTTTGGCGAAAACGGCAAGTGTATCGGCTACCTCATGGGTGAGGAGCGCGAGGGCATGAAGATCATGTTCCACATGATGAACGAAGAGCGCCAGGGCGTGGGCATGATGGGTGTATCGCTGGCCAGCGCGGCCTACCTGCATGCGCTCGATTATGCCAAGCAGCGCGTCCAGAGCCAGAACATCATCGCCATGGCCATGAAGGACCCGAATGCCAAGGCGGTGCCGATCATCCAGCACCCTGATGTGCGCCGCATGCTCTTAAAGCAGAAGTGCGTCACCGAAGGCACCCGCGCCTTGACCCTGCTCTGCTACTATTGCATGGACCGGGAATTCAACGCCCTGTTCGAGAACAACGAACAGGATAAGGAATACTGGCATGGCATGCTCGAAATGCTCACCCCGATGGTCAAGTCCTACAGCACGGAGATGGGCATGGAAGTGTGCTCCCTGGCCGTGCAGACCTACGGTGGTTATGGCTACTGCCGTGAATACCCGGTTGAGCAGATGATGCGCGACCAGAAGATCAACCTTATTTACGAAGGCACCAACGGCATCCAGGCCTTGGACCTGCTGGGCCGCAAACTCGGTATGAAGAAGGGTGTTTACTTTATGAATCTTCTGGGCCTGACTCAGGCGGCCATCGCCGAGGCCAAGGCCAGCGAAGGCTTTAAGGCCGAGGCCGCCATCGTCGAGGGCGCACTCAATGCCTGCGCCGCCACGGCCATGGATTTCGCCAAGATGATGAAGACGACACCCTTTGTTCCGTTGATCGGCGCCGCTGACTTCCTCAATTGCCTCTCCGACGCTCTGGTGGGCTGGATGCACGTCTGGATGGCCAATGCCGCCGCCAAGGGTCTGGCTGCCGCCACGAGCGAAAAGGACAAGGCCTTCTATTCCGGCAAGATCCAGGGCGCCAAGTTCTTCATCAACCGTATCACCGGGCTTGTGCCGGCCAAGTTGGAGAACCTCAAGAAGGACGAGCAGAGCGCCATGAACATCAGTGAAGAGGGCTTCGCAGTCTAAGGGGATTCCAAGCAGTCCAAACCCAAGGAGGAACCACCCGGTTCCTCCTTTATTTATCCTTAGGAGGAAGATCATGAAAGATTTAAAGGGTAAAGTTGCCCTTGTTACAGGAGCGGCGATGGGCATGGGCAGGAGTCTGTCGGAAGATCTCCTCAGGGAAGGATGCAGTGTTATACTCGTAGACGTAAACCAGCAGGAGCTTTCGAAAACGCAGAAGGAGCTTTCGAAAATCGGGAAATGCGCCTCATACATCTGCGATATTTCCGACAGAAAGGCGGTCTACCAACTGGCCCAACAGGTGGAAAAGGAATTCGGTCAGGTCGATATACTGGTAAACAACGCCGGTATTGTCAAAGCGCAGGAGCTTGTTGATCTTGCCGATGACGCAATTGAAAAAACGATCAACATCAATCTGACGGCTCAGTTCTGGACCTGCAAGGCGTTTCTTCCCTCCATGATAAAAAAAGGGCAGGGTCATATAGTGAACTTTGCGTCCGCCGGCGGAATCCTCGCCTTACCCAATCTCTCCGCCTATTGCGCAAGCAAATTCGGCGTGGTGGGCTTTTCCGATGCGCTCCGCCAGGAAATGAAGAAACACAAATATAATATCGGCGTCACCTACGTCTGTCCTAACACGGTGAACACCGGCATGTTCGATGGGTCAAAAATGGTCGCCGGCACCAAGATGCTCGTCGCCTCCGACGTGACAAAAAAGGTAATCAAGGCAATTCAAAACAACAAGGCTATGGTCGCGGTGCCGAGTTTTCCCGTTAAAATACTGACGCCTCTTACCAAGGTTCTTCTCTCCATTAATGCGATGGACTGGTTGAATAAAACCATGGGCATGGCCACTTGCAACGACTCATGGAAAGGCAGAAACTGTTCAAAATAAATATCAGGAGATTGTGCTATGAAAGCGTTAAAAAACATTCTTATCGTTGTCGGCGTTTTGATTCTTCTATGTTTCGTGGTGACGGGGATTAACATTCTTCAAAAGGGCGGCAAGTACGACGGACGGAGTATGGAAAAGATACTTGACGTTTTGCCGGAAAAGGCGACAATCGATGACATCAAGAAACTCAGCAAAGCTGATGTTTTCCAACTTTACTACGCCGCTTCCGTGCCATCTTTTCAGGATTTCAAGGGTGAATATGCCGCAGCGACGGTGGATGTAGGCATCATGGCTTCCAGCGCCGGATATTATACCCATCACTTCTTCGGTCCGGGGCATTGGGAGGGCAAGGCCTTTTATCCATTGGAAAAAGACAAGGGCTATGGATATAATATCTTCAAGGACGCCAGCGGCAAGATACACCGAACCCGCAAGATGGATACCCAGATCGGGCCGTCGGATTATGACGGAAAGCCTGCCTTCAAACTCAATTATGGCGCCTACAATTCAGGTACCGTTAAGTCCATGAGGGACGAGCTCCGTAAGATCAACGACAACCTGATTCTTGGCCTCGGGTATATGGCACTTGGCGGAGGGTCGATCAACCCGGCCCCGTTTGTGCTCATGGGACCAGCGAAAGAGTGGGTAGGCGTCGATAAGCAGTAGCTGAGAACGTATGCAGTACAAGCTCCTGTTTTCAGAAGGCCGTCATCGGTTCGGGCATGACCGGCCTCAAAACCGCAGAAGAATTAGCCGAGGACGGCAATCCCCTTGAAAGCACCGCCAACAGCCAACGCAGGGTCGGCCGCATCGCCCAAGCCGTGAGCGACGGATTTGACACAGCCTGGAATTTGATGTAAAAATAAGTAGCTGACGGGATAGGAGAACCTGATGATGAAAATCGTGCAGGAAGTTCATGCCGGTAGAAAACCGTTTCAGCGGGCGTATGTGGGGATCTTTCTGTGGTTTACAGGCCGGGCCATCCAGGCGGCGGCAAAGGTCGACGAACAGATCAGGAAAGAATTTGATAACCTTCCCGATGATTTCACTTTTTCTTTGGGCTGTCTGCCCAATGGTCCCTGGATGGTGATCGGTAAGGAAAATGGTACCGTGAAGTATCTCGGCGGCAATCCTCAGGGAAGACATCTGCACGTTCGTCTGGCTATTAAGAATGTGGACGCGGCCTTCCTGATTCTTTCCTTTCAGGAAAGCCCGGCACTGGCCACTACCCGTAATCGTCTGATTACGGACGGAGAAGTCCCCTATGCACTGGCGGTACAACGGGTTCTTGATATTGTGGAGGTTTACCTCCTTCCCCGGATCATTGCCAGTCTGGCGGTGAAGCGCTATCCTTCGTGGTGGTCCATGGGACGTAAACTCAGAGGCCGAATCGGCGTTTATACCCGCACATTGCTGGGTATCTGAAAAAAGGGGAAACATATGGAGCCCGCATCCGTTTTTGCATTTACCTGTCCCGTTAAGACAAATTCGGGAAACAAGGCGCTGGAGCACCTGCCGGTTGAACTGGCCAACCTCAATGCCGTCAAACCGATCATTATCACCAGCGTGGAGGCCGTGGGACGGAAAGCCATTCAGACGCTAACGAATGCCTTCGGCGATTCGGGAATGACCATGGGGCTTTTCGACGGTGTTACGGGCACTGCCGACCTTACCCTCATCGAGAACCTGAAAATCATCTACATAGAAAAACAATACGACGCCGTTATTGCTCTGGGCGGAGGGACGGTGGTGGATGCGGCCAAGGTACTGAACCTGGCCGTCTCGCTGAAAGCGGCCGATGCACGGCAACTTTCGGAAGAAACACCTATTCGCAAACATCTGTCCCCCCTTGTTGTGGTCCCGACGGCAGCAGCGACCGGTCTGGAAACGTCAAAATTAGCCCATCTGAACAGAATGGTTTTTTCTTCCGAATATCTGGCTCCCAATTTGGTTGTGATTGATCCCCGCCTCACCGGGGCGAAGGACGGAAAAACGATTGCCGCCACAGGCCTTGCCGCTTTGGGCCGGGCATTGGAGGCCCACATCAGCGCCGACAAGAATCCCTTCAGAGATGCCTATTCATTTGCCGCTATCAGTTTCATCAAGGAAAATCTCCTGGCCGTCGTCAACAATCCCGGCGATAAAAAGGCGTCCCTGGCCATTCTCAATGCCGCGGCGATGTCCGGCTGCGCCTTTTCCAACACGGATACTGCCATACTCCATAAGCTGGGACAGGTGTTTCATGATATGCAACATATCCCCCCGGGGATTATCATGGGCATGTGCCTGTCGCACGTCCTTGGCGATTATCTAAAAAGAGAAGGGTATGATCTATCGGCCATTCTCCATCCTCTGACGGGGGACGATGAATTCGCTCAAACGCCGGCGGCAAAACGGTCCGAGGCCGCCCTGTTTGTTCTTGGCCGTTTCCTTGCCGATCTTCATGGCGCACTGGGAAAGGATATGCCGCGAACCCTCAAGGAGGCAGGTGTCCCCAACTATATGATGGAAGATATTCTGGAAGTATTGGGCACGGACCGTGATGGGCCTTACCTGTGCACGGTCGTCAAACGGATATGGGACGACAAACCCATGACTTGAACGGAAAGGATGATCTCCATGATCTTACCGGATTATTATGAATTTTGCTGTCGCGTGAAACTTGTTGCGGGTCATGACGCCCTGGAAAAGATACCGGGCCTGCTTGCCGACAGGGAAGCGCAAAAACCCCTGATTATTACAGACAAGGGTGTCGCCGGCGCCGGTCTTATTAATATTGTTTCCCAGGCACTCGGGGATCGTGTTTCCGCAAGCCTCATTGCCGATAACGTTCCTCCCGACTCTGATCTTAAAGTTGTTCATCAACTGGCACAGCTTTATCGCGACAACGCCTGCGACTCCATTATTGCCGTTGGCGGCGGTTCCGTCATGGATACGGCCAAAGGCGTCAATATCGTCGTTTCGGAAAACGCCTCGGATCTGATGGCCTTCAGCGGAGTCGGCACCCTGAAGAGGCCGCTGAAAACCCTGATCGCCGTGCCGACGACGGCAGGCACGGGATCGGAAGTGACACAGGTTGCTGTCATCAAAGATCATGACAAACATCTGAAGATGGCCTTCGGAAGTTATTTTCTGCTTCCCGACGTGTCCATCCTCGATTCCCGCATGACAATGACCATGCCGCCCGCAATTACAGCCATGACGGGCATGGACGCCATGAGCCATGCCGTGGAGGCCTATTACTGTCTCCAGAAGAATCCACTGAGCGATGCCCACGCGCTGGCCGCCGTTACCATGATTTACAAATACCTGCCGATGGTTGCCAAAAATCCCGCGGATCAGGACGGCCGTCTGGCCATGGCCGTTGGCGCCTGTCTTGCGGGCATTGCCTTTTCCAATTCCATGGTCGGACTGGTTCACAACCTCGGGCATGCGATCGGCTCCGTCTGCGGCGTTCCCCACGGCATGTGCATGGCAATTTTATTGCCCTATGGTCTCGAATACAATATGCATAAATGTGAGGAATCAATGGCGCGACTGCTGCTGCCCATGGCGGGCGAGGCGGTCTACCTCGATACACCGAAAGAACAAAGGGCGCAAAAGGTTGTTTCCTTGATTCGGCAACTCAATGAAGATCTCAATAAAATCACCGGCGGCCGGCATGCCCGATTCTTACAGGAGGTCAAAGACCGTGAGGGGAAGCCAATGGTTCCCCGGGAGGTTCTGTCTCAAATCGCGAGAGCGGCTCTGCTCGATGGGGCATCCATTTATAATCCCGAGGATACTGATTATGAAGATAATCTGATGGTTCTGGAGGCGGCCTGGGAAGGAAAGCCTCTTGATCGGAACAAACTGAAGAAAGGCTAAAAAAGCGAAAGGGAACATTGTCATGAACAAACCTTATATGGGAAAAATCCTCATGGTGGATTTGTCGAACCAAACCATGACGGAGGAAACAATACCCGACCGTGTCTATGAACAGTACCTGTCCGGGATGGGGCTGGGTGCTTATATCCTTTACAACCGCATGCCCGCCGGCGCTGATCCCCTGGGACCGGAAAACATACTCGGCTTTTGTTCGGGCTTCCTCACGGGAACGGGCAGCTTATTTTCCGGCCGGTGGACTCTCGTGGGCAAGTCTCCGCTGACCGGATGCTGGGGTGACGCGAATTGCGGCGGTACCTTTTCCCCGGCCATCAAACGCTGCGGTTATGATGCCATTTTCTTTAAGGGCATCAGTCACAACCCTGTTTATTTGTATGTAAAAAATGGCAAACCCACCCTGAAAGACGCCTCTGATCTATGGGGACATGACGCTGTCGAAACGGAAGATACACTCAAGAAACAGTACGGCCAAAAAGCGGCCGTGGCCGTCATTGGTCCTGCCGGTGAGAAGATATCCCTCATTTCCGGAGTCTGCAACGACAGGGGCAGAATCGCCGCCCGATCAGGTCTGGGCGCTGTCATGGGCGTTAAAAAGCTCAAGGCAGTAGTTCTCGACGGTGTTCAACGCATCGGGGCCTGCGATCCGGCGGCAATGAAACGCCTGAGCCGGCACTGCGTCAAGTGGGTCAACTTTCCCCTGCCCCTCACCCCGGCGAGAGTGTTTGCCCGCGTGGGCACTTTCCTGCGCGTAACCCCTGTTCTTTTCCCCCAGGACGGTCTCTTATACAAGTCCATCCTGAAGAAGTGGGGCACGGGAGGCATGAACCAGGCATCCATCGAAATGGGTGATTCACCTCTGAAAAACTGGGGCGGATCAAATCGTGATTTTCCCTTGAAGAAGTCCAGGAAAATCAATCCTGATCTCATCAAAAATACTGAAATTGTAAGGTATCATTGTTATTCCTGTCCTCTGGGATGCGGCGGCATCTGCGCCACGAAGGGAAAGTATTCCCACACCCACAAACCCGAATATGAAAGCATTCTGGCGTTGGGCGGACTGTGCATGAATGAGGATCTGGATAGTATTTTTTACTTAAACGAGCTTCTGAACAGGGCTGGTATGGATACAATTTCCGCAGGCGCGACGGCGGCATTTGCCATTGAATGCTACGAAAAAGGCATCCTCACCAAAGAAGATACGGGCGGTCTGGAGTTGAAATGGGGAAATACAGAGGCTATTGTCGCCCTCATCAAGAAAATGATCAACCGGGAGGGAATCGGCGATATCTTAGCCGACGGGACAAAGATCGCCGCTGCAAAAATCGGCAAAGGGACAATAGAGTTTGCCATCCAGGCCGGGGGCCAGGAGCCGGCCATGCATGACGGCCGGAATGATCCGGGCTTCAACGTTCACTACAGCCTGGAACCGACGCCCGGCCGGCACACCCTCGGTGCCCACCTGTATTACGAAATGTTTCAGCTCTGGAAATGCGTGAAGGGTCTGCCCAAACCAAGCCCTCTCTATACGAAAGCAAGTAAGTACAAAATCAACCCGGAAAAGGCCCAAACCGCTGCCGCGTGCAGCAAGTTCATGAGTCTGTCCAATGGAGCTGGCATGTGTATGTTCGGTCTTTTTCTGGGGGCAAAAAGAATTCCGACATTTGACTGGCTTAATGCTGCAACAGGCTGGCAGTTGACACCCGAGGAATACATGACAATAGGCGAACGGATTCAGACCCTGAAACAAGCTTTCAACGTCAAGCATGGCATTGAACCGAGAGCCAACTTCATCAGCAGCCGCGCCCTGGGTAAGATTCCCCAGACGGAGGGCGCCAATAAAGGAAGGTCGGTAGACGTGGAAAAACTCGCTCCCGGTTACTGGGATCAGTTCGGATGGGACACGACCACCGGCAAGCCTAAGGAGGAAACCCTGCGAAAGCTGGAAATAAAATAAGAGGTAAAAGACATGTCCTATACGATCACGGAAAAATGCAATGGTTGCGGCGCCTGTGTACGTATCTGCCCGGCTATCGCCATTTCGGGTGAAAAAAAGAAGCTCCATACAATCGACACGAATTCATGCATCGAATGTGGCGCTTGCGGCAGAGTATGCCCTCAGGCCGCCGTACTGGATGCCGAAGGCGTTTTATGTATGATGATCAAACGATCAGAGTGGCTCAAACCGGAAGTAGTGTTGGAAACCTGCGTGGCCTGCGGCATATGTATCGATGCCTGTCCGGTGGGTTGTCTGGCCATGTCGGAGCTGCCCCGGAACAAAGGGGTGGATGCCTACCCGTACCTGAAGGATGCCAAAACCTGCATCGGCTGCGGTTTCTGCAGCCGGGAATGCCCGGTGGACGCCCTTGCGATGCAGAAACCGGTGAAAACACAATCGCTTGTTACACCTACAACTAAATAAAAACTGAAACGGTCATCATATCAACCCTATCAGTTGAAATCAGTTATATAACTTGAGAGAAGCAGGAATGCTAATTGAACAATGGAACCTGGAATACAACACGTTAAGGTCACACAGCTCATTGAATTACCGTCCTCCTGTAACAGAGGCATACCTGAATTGAGAAATAAAAAATGGATGAACTCTAACTTAACATATGGTACAAGTATCGAAATAGGTCACTATAGTAAATAAGCGATCGGGTATTAGGGTGAGGCAGATTTTGACTTCATAAGGCCTGACGATAGGTAATCGTAAATCGGTATCTTAAATAGTTACGGAGAGAATATGTCACGTCGATATGTCTTGGTATTGGTAATCCTTTTGAGTGGGGCTATACTGACGGGCCAGGGGGTTGTAGGATTTTCAGATGCGTCGGTAACCCCGGCTACCCATGGGAAATATTCGCAAATTAAGGTCGTCCGGCATCCCCAGAATCTCGTTCTGCGCTCCGCCTCTGCATTGGTGGAGGACCAGAGAACAGGGGAGTGTTTGGTTCAGAAGCAGGCTGATGCAATACTACCCATTGCCTCCATCACCAAACTCATGACCGCCATGGTAGTGCTGGATGCCAAAATGAACCTCCAGGAATCGATTACCATCGCCTCTGAAGACGTGGATACTCTTCGACACAGCCGCTCTCGCCTGCCTGTTAACACCCGCCTCACACGCGGAGATGCCCTGCTGCTGGCTTTAATGGCTTCCGAGAACCGCGCCGCTCATGCTTTGGGGCGAACATATCCTGGCGGTTTAGCCACTTTTGTTGCTGCCATGAATGCCAAGGCTAGGTCTCTGGGACTCGTCGAGACGCGCTTCGAAGATCCCGCCGGGATTTCCATCGGTAACACCTCTACCGCTCGGGACTTGGCACGGATGGTAGACGCAGCCTATCACTATCGTCTTATCCGGGAATCTACCACCTGCAAAGAAACCACGATCCGTTCAGGCCATCGCACACTGCAATTCCATAACACCAATCGCCTGATCCGGAATCCTCGATGGCAGATTGGACTCTCTAAGACTGGCTTCATCGATGAGGCAGGCCGTTGCCTTGTGATGCAGTTACAGGTGGCCAAACGTCCTGTGCTGATCGTTCTTCTCGATGCCCAAGGCAAATTGACCCGTTATGGTGATGCCAACCGCATCAAACAGTGGATGGAGGGTTCACCGGCGGTGCGAAAAAAACATAGAGGTTGAAGAGGTCATTTATCAGGCATTCTATTTGAAACCTGTATTTTCATCGAAGTTGATATTTTGTTGACTGCAGAAAGAACTAAATAAAAGAATCCAATTACTGATTTTTAAAATTGCCAAGTCGAAGCGCACCTACCAAGCAGGTGCTATACGTAACAAAAAGATGTTTGTAACTTGAGCTTGATGAGTGCACCAGGGGGCGCACCGCAATGCGCCCCCTTCTAAAAATTAAATTTCCAAGCGCCGCTTTCGGCACAGGTCTTATTTCTCCTTGTAGAGCCGGTCGATATCCGATTGGTATTTTTGTAGAACAGCCCGGCGCTTCAGTTTGAGCGTCTGGGTGAGCATCCCGTTATCGACGCTGAATCCCTCAGACATCAGGAGTATCTTCTTGGGGACCTCGTAGTTACCAAATTTCCCCTCCAGCTGATTTTTTATCGCGTTCTCAAAGAGCTTCACGATCCTTTCGTCTTTTATCATCTCCACGGGATCCGTGGGTAGATTGTTTTCCTTCGCGTATTTTCCCATCACGATGAAATCAGGATACACCAGACATATGGTATAGGGCATGTTCAGGCCGTACACCATGGCGAACTCGACGTACGGAATGAGCTTGATCTCTTCCTCAATGGTGGCGGGATAAACAAATTTTCCATTTTCAAGCTTGAACTGCTCCTTGATCCTGCCGGTAATATAGAGGAAGCCGTCTTTGTCGATATACGCGCTGTCGCCCGTGCGAAGGCCGCCGTCCGCGGTCATAGTCTCGGCCGTTTCCTTCGGCTTGTTGTGATAGCCCTTCATCACGTTGGGACCGTACACGATGAGCTCTCCGTCCCTGCTCTCAGGCCCCGTTACCGACTTGTCGATAACGAAGGTCACCTTGTCCACCGCCCTGCCCACGCTTCCGATCTTGTATGCCATGGGCGTATTACTCGATCCCGCGGGAGATATTTCCGTCATTCCCCATGCCTCGTAAATGGGCAGGCCAATATCGAAGAAGAATTCGGCGATATTGGGGCTGAGCGCCGCGCTGGAGCTTACTGTCATCTTCATATTCCCTCCGAAACGCGCGCGCACCTTGGAGAAGACAAGTTTATCGGCGATACGGAATTTCAGGTTTGTTATGAAGCTCGATTTTCCATCGCGGGCCAGGTCGCGCTTTTTCTGTCCCGCGTTCTTGCCCATAAAAAAGAGCTTTTTCGCGAGGCCGCCCTCCTCGTTCATCCTCGCGTGCAGGCCGTCATACACACGGTTGAATATGCGAGGCACGGCAACCAGAAGCGTGGGCTTCACGAGCAGCAGGTCGTCCACGATAGTCTGTGGCCCCTCGGCGAAACCGCACGAGCCGCCCATTCGGATGAGCGTGTTCAGCTCCGCGGTCTGCCCGTAGGAGTGCGCCCAAGGCAGGAAGGAAAGGGTGCGATCATGCTCATCAAGCATGGGCATGTTCTTGATGCAGGCGTGCACGTTGCTGCTGAAGTTACCGTGCGAGAGAAGCACGCCCTTCGGCTCCCCCGTGGTACCCGAGGTGTAGATAAGGCCCGCGATGTCCTCTGCGTTCGGGTGAATGGCCGGAATTGGGTTCGCGGCGCCCAGCTTCTCCAGCTCCGCCAGCGATTCCGGCCCAGTCCCGTTGATGATGTAAATGTTTTTCAGCGATTCGATCTCGTTCGTCCAGTTCTTGACCTTTTCATAGATCTCTTTATCGCGGACGAAAAGAACGCTGGTCCCGCTGTCGGTTATGATATATTTCCAAATTTTCAGCAGTTCGGCCTTGTACATGGGGATGAAGCGCCCGCCCAGACCGTATGTCGCGTAACAGCAGGCCGCCCATTCGACACTGTTGTTGTCGATGATCGCCACACCGTCGCCCTTCTGTACCCCGATTTTGGCAAGACCGCCGCGAATGGCGTCGATGCGCTTCGCCACGTCCCTGTAGGTCACCCAGTCGTAGGTGTTTGTTTTTTTGTTTTTCGTGCCGAGCCACTCCCTATCGCCGAAGCGCGCCAGTGTCTCTTCGAAAATCCCGACCAGGTTGTCGGGCTTGTCCAGCGTGTACGTTTTCATGGCATCTCCTTATGTTATTTATTGATAAGATATTGCTTAGTCATTTTTTTTACTATAAGAATTTCTATCTTGAATGTCAATTAAATATTGACCACATAAAAGGTTGATATTTCAAGACCTTATTTCCGCTTGCGCTCTACCACGCTGGCGCATCGATATCATTTTGATTTTAAAATGGTATAAAATATAGAGGCCGGTTCCAGGGCAACCTGCTTCTTTTGACCGGCCGTTTGGTATTCTCTCCGTGCAACACCTCTCTGAGAGTATATACATAAAGACCTTTGCAAAACTGCATAAAACCAGCACTTATGTCATTCCGGCGAAAGCCGGAATCCAGTTTTATCAAATACTTCCTAGATTCCCCCGTATCGCGTACGGGACAGGCTTAGTCAAGCCCGGAATGACGCAATTGGATTGCCGTATCCTCCGCCGGCGGAGGTGTCACGCTAGTGACGGAGGTGGAAAAACAACTTATTGCTTTGAGCTACACCACGTCTACATTAAAACGTCCACCCCCTACCCCTCCAGGCATTCGCCGGACTAGGCGCCAGCGGTGGACATGCAAACCAAACAATGTATAATTTTTCGGCATATCCTCCCCCTTTTAATTTTATTATTTCTTGACAAAACCAATTAATCTTTACATAAAAGAATCTACGGTGAGGAGGAAAATACGATGAGAACACTACTTTTACGCGGCACGTTCGTTATAGTCTTTTTACTTTCCATTTCTTTACTTCCGGCAGCTTCATTTGGCGAAATTCTAACAATTAAACATACAGTAAAGCAGACCTTCGGGGGTGGTCAGTCCCCTGATGATGCCCGGATTTCCGGCATGGCCAAGGCTAAACGGGAGGCACTGGAAAAAGCGGGAACATATATTGAAAGCCTCACAGTAGTCAAAAACTCACAAGTCGAAAAAGATGAAATTCTTGCTTTAACCGCCGGTGTTCTCAAGACGGAGGTCGTTTCCCAAAAGAATTATGCCTCAGAGGATGCCTTCGGTATTGAGATTGTTGTCAATGTCGTTGTAGATACATCTGTTTTGGAAGAAAGGGTGAAGAAACAATTACAAGACAAAACCCAACTGACCGAACTCAAGGATACCCAAAAAAGAGAAAAGGAACTCCTCCAAAAGGTTGCGCAACTCGAAAAGGAAAACCGGAAGCTGACAACAGAAAAACAAAGCACCGAAAAATTAAAAAAGGAATTCTATCAAGCATCCCAGGAGCTAACGGCTGTGAAATGGTTTGATAAGTCATTAGCATTATTTACTGGGGGGGAATTTACCGACGCCAAGAAAGCTCTCGGATATCTGAACAATGCTATTAAACTACAGCCGGATTATGCCAGGGCCTACAACAGCCGGGGGCTTGCTTACCGTAATCTTGGTCAGCATCAGCGAGCCATTGAAGACTGTAATGAAGCCATCCGCCTGAAACCAGATTTTGCCGAGGCCTACAGCAACAGGGGGAGTGCTTATGGTAAACTCGGTCAGTATCAGCTTGCCATTAAGGACTATAACGAGGCCATCCGCCTGAAACCAGATTTTGCCAGAGCTTACAACGGCCGGGGGTTTGCTTACCGTAACCTCGGTCAGCATCAGCGAGCCATTGAAGACTGTAATGAAGCCATCCTCTTGAAACCTGATTATGCCGAAGCCTACGGCAATCGGGGAGTTGCTTATTTAACGCAGGGCAACAAAAAGCAGGGTTGCCGTGATGCACAAAAAGCCTGTGAATTGGGAAACTGCAAAGCGCTAGAGGGGGCTAAAGGCAAGGGTGCCTGCCGTTGATTTAGAACAAATGAAAATGAAAACAGAACAAATGGGGTCAGGTCTTGAAATGACAGTTTTCTTTCCCTTTTCCATTGGCTATTTTCTACCGTTTATTTCCTGGATTCCGGGTCGCGTTGCACTAGCACGGGATAACAAATGCAGGGCGATGAGGTTAAATCTGCCATTGACTTTTCTTAACAGTCAATGGCAAACTACTTTGGATTCATAATAAACGATTTGAAAAAGGGATAGTCAATGAAGCTAACAAACGATCAAATCTTGGAACTTACACAATACGCATTTATCCGCATGGATGGAGCCTGGTTTTTGGCACTGGCAAAAAAGTTTGGCGTCCAGACAGCGTGGGAAATGGACGTTGCGGCATGGAAACAACTTGCGTATCTTCTTGGTAAACAGATACGAAAAAACTATATCAGCAATCCCATCTGGCCCGAGAGTTTCTTAGATGCTCTCGAAATATTCAGCAGAGTATTAAAGATAGAGGGACGGGAAATGAAGGTGAATTCCGATACGATTACGGTGCGGGTAACCGATTGTGAAACGCAACGGGCCATCGCGAAAGCGGGCGTTGCCGACTGCGGTATCGTCACGGTTCAGACCTATCAGGAATTAATCAGGGGATTATTTGGTAAAGACATGGGCGTCACCGTTGAGCATACGAAAAATCTCAATCGGGGTGATGAGTGTTGTGAAGTTGTGGTAAAAACTATTTTATAATCCGAGAAATTGGATTGCTATTCCGCAAAGACATATAGAACCGCCTGCCAGAGCGTGGCTGTACCTTTCCATCTTTTTCATGGGAAGACGGTTTATTCCCCAAGTGGAAACTACTACAATGCCAAGCATTGTCAGAATAGTTACCGCGCCGAATACTGCCGTCACCAGCAGCAATCCCCCGACGTTTTCTTTTGCTGCCGGGTACATTAGTAGAGGTATTAGCGGCTCACAGGGACCCAACACAAAAATTGTGAAAAGTACCCAGGGTGTAATGTTTCCCGCATTCTCCCTTTCATGAACATGCACATGTTCTTCGGTATGTACATGCTGATGAGTATGGATATCTTCATCGGCATGGAAATGGGAATGCTCATGCGGCTTATTCTTTAATGCCCGGCGCATCCCCCAAACGAAATACACAAGCCCGAAGGCAATCAGTGCCCACGCTGCAAGGTTGCCGCGAAATGACTCTACCACTACCAATTTGGTGACGGCAATTCCCAAAGCAATGCCGATCAAACCCAATAAAACAGAGCTTCCCACATGACCAACGCCGCATAATAAGGTTATCCATATGGTCTTGGCCATCGACCATTTCTTAACCTTTCCCATTGCGACAAAAGGAAGGTAGTGATCGGGACCAAGCAGGGTGTGCAAGAAACCAATGAAAGCGGCTGTAGTTAGTAAAATCATTAACTCCTGGGACATTTTTATGCGCTCCTTTGATCAAGACTAAATGCATCTACTTCTTTTTTAAGCCAGGTGATCCAATCCTCAATGCCCGCTCCTGTTTTGCAGGAAACTTCTATGATTCTGATGTTGGGATTCAAGGCCAGAACGCGTTTCCGCAAAGCTGCCATATCAAAATCACTGAGGGACAGGTAATCTATTTTATTGACCAGCAAGACATCGCAGATGGTAAACATGAGTGGATACTTGAGCGGCTTGTCGTCCCCTTCGGGAACGCTCAGGATCATCACGTTTTTGTGGGCGCCCGTGTCGAACTCGGCGGGGCAAACCAGATTCCCCACATTTTCTATAATGATCAGATCTAAATCGTTTGCGTCCAGAGCATTGATGCCCTGGGTGACCATTGTGGCGTCGAGATGACAGAATCCTCCCGTCCTCAGTTGGATAGCAGGGATTCCCCGGGCGATCACCTTTTCTGCGTCAACCGTGGAATCAATATCCGCTTCGATTACGCCGAGCCTCACGCTGCCTTTCAGACCTTCCACCGTCCGGAGGATGAGGCTGGTCTTGCCCGAACCCGGAGAGGACATCAAATTTATGAGCATTGTCTTTTTATTGCGGAGTTGCTGCCGAACATCGGTGGCTACTTTGATGTTGTCGGCCAGGATCTCTTCTTTAACTTCGATCAGTCGAACACTTTCCATTACTGCACCTCCATGTCCCTGATATAGTATTCCCTTCCGGAAATCAGTTTGCCGTCTTTCTTTCCGCAACTCGGGCAGACAGCGTCACCAATATTTGTTATTTCCACTTCATAGGATGTGGCGCAGGCATTACATTGCAACTTGATCGGCGTCCTTTCGATCTTGAGTTTCGCGCCCTGGGCCACGGTGCCTTTGCTCAGGTAATCGAAATAACGTTGAATCCACTCGTCTTCGAGATCGCTGAGCTTGCCGACCCGAAGATTAATGGCCATCACCTTTTTGACGGCGTTCTTTTCCGCGTATGTTATCACAATATTCAGAATGCTCTCGGTGATGGGAAGTTCATGCATGCTTTTTATCTTTCGTCTCTACTGTTAAAATATTCCGCTGGCATCCAATATCACAATTTCTCATCCATGAAAGATGAAGCGGGCCAGGCATTTCAACTCTGCATAACCTTCATGAAAGCCTCTAGCCTTCCCTTTTCCTGAAGAATTTTGACGGCCATGTCCTGGATCGTCGCCGGAACTGAGGGTATCTGTTTCCTTTCGACAAGCTCTATTGCTTCGACCGTGCAGCCCGTTACACATAAGCCGCAACCTATGCACTCGGCGTCATTAACAAAAGCAACATCATCGGTAATGGTGATAGCTTTTACAGGACAGCGCTCATCTACACAGATGCCGCATCCTGTACAATCATCCTTTTGAACGAAGGCGGCATACCGGCTGGGTTCAAATGCGTGTGGATGTTTCAACTGAGTCTTCCCCCGCAGCACGGTACAACAGCAGGGGCAGCAGTTACAGATCAGATTGGCTTTATCGGAGCTGTTGTTGCTGGTGTGGACCAGTCCTGCTTTTTCCGATATATCCAGCACCTTTAATCCTTCTTCTTTGCTGATCTGGCGGGCGAAACCGCGTTCCACCAGGAACTCACCGGCGCTTTCAAAAATAAGGCAGACTTCCTTGGGCTTGTCACAT
>Ga0209540_10000851_pt1 | contig 24980 bp, 24 predicted proteins | sample BarGraIncu01121A_FD_184501 | JGI IMG/M metagenome (GOLD analysis project Ga0209540, IMG submission 184501) | Arctic peat soil microbial communities from Barrow, Alaska - Barrow Graham LP Incubations 011-21A (SPAdes) (version 2) | ecosystem: Environmental > Terrestrial > Soil > Wetlands > Peat... | reverse complement strand
ACACCATGTTTTTGCATCAGCCATGGATTTTAAAGTAAATCCACCTTTCAGAACAGACCCTGATCGTCTGGCCCTAATACAAGGGATTAAGGCTGGCATCATTGATATGTGCGGCACCGACCATGCACCCCATTCTGAAGAAGACAAGAAAAAAGGAGCCCCGGGAATCAATAATTTTGAAATTGCCTTTTCCATGTATTACACTGTATTTTCGCAAAACGGGATTAGTCTTGAAAAACTCAGTGAGATGTTAAGCGATGCACCTGCAAAACGATTGGGTTTAAAGACAGGGCTCATTAAAGAAGGTTATCCAGCGGACTTGGTTCTGGTGGACTTAAATTGGGAAGGAAAAATAAATCCCGAAGAGTTTATTTCAAAAAGCAAAAACAACCCCTTTGGAGAAGAGCTGCTTAAGGGTAAAATATTAATGACTATCGTGAAGGGAAATGTAAAATATGATGATTATCGATCAACTTTATAAAGAGGCAATTGAGAAAGGCCCTATCTGTGTGGGTCTTGATACAACTCTCTCTTTTTTACCGAAGTATCTCGTTGCCAGAGACTGGTCTGACGGTGAAAAAATAACAGCGTTTAATAAGAACATAATAGATGCCACCCTAGATTTAGCGGCTACCTACAAGGTACAAATTGCGTGTTATGAAGCCCTTGGACTGGATGGGTTAAAGGCCTATAGTGAAACCGTAAAATATGCACGAAATAAAGGTAAGATTGTTATTGGGGATGTGAAGCGTGGGGATATTTCTTCCACCGGAGATCAATATGCCAAAGGTCATTTTACCGGAGACTTTGAAGTGGATATTATGACTATTAATGCGTATATGGGAGAGGATGCGGTATCGCCTTACTATCCTTATTTAAAGGAAAACAATAAGGGGATTTTTATTCTGCAGCGTACATCAAACCCAACCGCAGGTGACTTACAGAATCTTGTGGTTAATGGTCAATCTGTCTATCAAATCATGGGGGATAAAATTGAAAAATGGGGAAAAGTTTTTATGGGGGAAAGTGGATTCAGTACCATTGGTGCAGTGGTCGGTTTAACCCGACCTGAAGAATTTGAAGCCATTCAGAATCAAAGCCCCCATACTTTTTTCTTAGTGCCGGGTTACGGTGCCCAGGGTGGTACCGGCCGGGACATTGCTAAAATTTTAAAAAAATCACGATGTGCAGTGGTTAATTCTTCCCGTGGACTGATTACTGCCCATCAAAAAGCAGGTTGTGAGGATGAAGGCTTTGCTGAACATGTGCGAAAGGCTACCATTGCCATGAAGGAGGATATTCTTCAATGGCTATAATTCAAAGTAATGATTGCCTGATCCCTTTAATTTATAAAATGACCGTGGATTTTACCGGAGCGGTTTTACCGGGACAGTTTTTTATGCTACGGGCCTGGGATAAAGATCCTCTATTATCCAGACCTGTTAGTGTTCATGATTACAAGGCTGGTAAACTCACGTTTTTGTACCAGGTAGTCGGCAAAGGCACCGGAATTTTATCAAGGTTAAAATCCGGGGATGCAGTGGAAATCCAAGGACCCTATGGCAATGGCTTTCCGGAAGTGAGTGGAGATCTTTGTGTGGTTGGCGGAGGCATTGGGATAGCCCCTTTGTACTATCTGGTAAAGAAATATAAAGAAAAAAATCCGCTGGGAAACTGTCGTGTTTATTTAGGATTCAGAGAGAATTCCTATGGTGTAGAAGCCTTTGAGTCTATTGCCGATGAGGTGATTATAGATATTGGCGGAATAATAACACATCATGTAAAGGTAAAGACCAATGAGATAGTGATGACCTGTGGCCCTGAAATGTTGATGGCATCAGTTGCAAAGGCAGTGCCACTTGAAAATCAGGTTTATGTGTCTATGGAAGCTCATATGGCCTGTGGTATTGGTGCCTGTTTAGGATGTACCTGTGAAACTAAATCAGGGAATAAAAAAGTTTGCAAGGATGGTCCGGTATTTTTAAGAGAAGAGGTATTTTATGTCTAAATACTTAGAAACAAAGTTTAATGATATTCTTTTTAAAAATCCGGTTATTCCAGCGTCCGGCACCTTTGGCTTTGGTCGGGAATATGAAGCCTTTTACGATCTGGGAAAATTAGGAGGGCTTTGTACCAAGGGATTAACATTAGAGCCAAGAGTTGGAAATAAGGGCATACGACTTTGGGAAACTCCGGCAGGACTAATGAACAGCATTGGTCTGGAAAACCCTGGAATAGATGCCTTTCTTGAAAATGAATGGCCTCATCTCAAAGATATCAACACCGTTACCATTATTAATGTAGGTGGAAAGGATGAAGACTCCTACCTCAAGGCCATTGAAAAATTAAATGCCATTGATGCCCAGCTCATTGAATTAAATATTTCCTGTCCCAATGTTAAGGCAGGTGGAATGGCCTATGGTATCAAGGCAGCCACAGCAGGTGATATCACAAATAAAGTGGTTAAAATTTCAAAACATCCGGTTATGGTGAAGTTATCCCCGAATGGTGATGCGATTTCAGATATCGCCTTAGCCTGTGAAGCAGCGGGAGCCCAGGGGATTTCCCTTATTAACACGCTTCTGGGAATGGCCATTGACTATAAAAAAAAATCAGTTGTTTTTAACAACCTTTATGCAGGCTTATCCGGCCCGGCTGTGAAGCCCATTGCACTGCGAATGACCCATCAAGTCTGTCAGGCAGTAAAGATTCCTGTTATGGCCATGGGTGGAATCAGTACCTGGGAGGATGCGCTGGAATTTATTATGGCAGGGGCAACCTGTATTCAGATAGGCACCATGAATTTTAACAATCCACAGGCCCCTATTGAAATGATTGAAGGCCTGGAAGCTTACTGTGAAAAAGAAAGTTTGTCCAATATCTCAGAAATACGTGGTATCATATAAATAATTTAGTAAACAAGGAAATGAGGAATGGTATGAGTAAAGAAATATTAGAACTATTAAAATCAACTGACGCTTTTTTAGAAGGTCATTTTTTGCTATCCTCCGGGAAACACAGTGACCAATATGTACAATGTGCAAAGGTTTTGCGATTTCCGGATGTAGCAGCAAAGGTACTGATCCCGGTAGTTGAGCAATTAAAAGCTTTGGAAATTGACAAGGTGGTGGGTCCAGCAATGGGTGGCGTTATTGTTTCCTATGAAATTGGTCGTCAATTAGGAAAAGAATCTATTTTCACTGAACGTAAAGATGGTGAAATGGAATTGCGACGGGGTTTTGAAATTAAACCCGGAGAAAAAGTCATTATTACCGAAGATGTGGTAACAACGGGAAAGTCCACCATTGAAACAAAGAAAGTATTAGAAGCCATGGGGGCTGAAGTCTTAGGGGTTGCATGTATTGCAGACCGACGTGCTCCAGGGGTTGAAATTGATATGCCCATTTATTCGGCCATTAAGCTTGAAATCACCGCTTGGGATCCTGATGATTGTCCGGTATGTAAAGCTGGAAAAGTTGCCCTTGTAAAACCGGGATCAAGAGGGAACGCTTAAATTTTATTTGAAATACAGATAGAATATTAATGATACAGAAAGTAAACCTTAGGAAAGATAAATAAAAATAGTTTAAACCTGAAATGAAGTTTAGAAGGTGTATATTGGGGTATAATCCAAAATAACAGTTATTGCCGAAAGGCGTAACAAAAAAAAGAACTCAGGAGGAAATAAATGCACGGTCATGAAACAAAAGAAGAAATGCAATGTTGTTTCGCTAATCATAAAAAAGAAATTGTAGCATGTTTAGCGGTTATGGTAATGGTTAAATTGGTGATTATTGGATTTGTTTGCATGCATAAGCACCATCACCATGATTGTTGTAAAAAAGAAGAACAAATGGAAGAATAAGATAACAGAAAAAGAGACGGAGATAAGTATCTCCGTCTTTTTTATAATCCGTTTTGAATTTCAACCTTATATTTTTTCTTCAGTTCTTGAACCTTAATGATGAACGCTTTATTCTGTTTTTCTCGTAACAGGAAGTTGCGAACATTATCTTTTATTGAATCATAAGAAACGTTTTGTGATTCTTTTCGATCAGTGAGCTTTATCACATGAAAACCAAACTGGGTTTGTACCGGAACCTCGGTCATTTCGCCCACTTCCAGAGCAAAGGCAGCTGTTTCAAATTCAGGAACCATCTGGCCTTTGGAGAAATAGTTTAAATCTCCGCCATTGTCTTTTGAAGGACAAGTGGAATATTCTTTCGCAGCATCTTCAAAGGATTTACCGGCTTTAATTTCTGAAATAATATCAATGGCCTGTTGCTCTGCAGGTATGAGGATATGGCTTGCACGAATACTGTCAGGCGCAACGAATTGTTCAGGATTTTCATTGTAGAACTTTTGAACTTCTTCATCTGGAATGGTAATATCCATCATATACTGTGCGATCATATGAGTTTTCAGGAGCTTTTCTTCTGCTTCTTTGATCATTTTTTTAAATTCTTCTGTTTCATCGGCTTTTGCTTCTTTACCTTCCAGATAAAAAAGTTCCTGGGCGATGAGTTCTTCTAAAAGTTGATGACGTCCTTCAGGGCTTAAAAACTGGTTTGCCTGTTCCTGGGGTAATTGTCTAATTAAGGCATCTAAATCCGAGGTGTAAATAGTTTTACCTTCAACGGTTGCCAAAGCGGTTTTTTCCATAATAGTCTCCTTTATCATTGCAAATAATTTTCTTTCCTAAAGATCATAGCCTGACAGCCAATTTTTGTCAATATTTACAATATAAAGGTTTATAATTTATGGTTAATAAAGGATTGGCTTAATGGTTTAAATGGAGCAAAGGAGCCAATCCAGTAAGATTAATTGAAGTTTCAAAACAGTTTAAATGATTCTTAATAAATAAATTAGCAATAGTCCTTTACTTGACAATCGTCAGGGAGAGGACTATAATAGCTTTAAGTAGTTAGGTTATAACTAACTAATAAAGTTTGGTTAGGTGATGTTATGGCATGTAAGAAAATTGAGTTATATAAGGCCTATCATAAGTTGCTCCAGATTGAAGCAGATCTTCTTGAAAATGAGGGTTGCGAATGTCAGGCGCAGGATATGACATTGAAACAGGTTTATTACCTGAGAATTATCGATCAAAAGGATAAGGTGACTTTTAGCCAACTGGCTCAGGAAACCTGTAATTCAAAGCCAACGATTACTGAATTGATCAGCAAGTTTATTTCGATGGACTGCGTTTATCGAGAGCGTTCCTCTGAGGATCGCCGGGTCTATTATATTTATCTGACTCCTAAAGGCAAATTAATTGCCAGAGCTCAGGAAAGAACGCAGATACGTTTTATAGACCAGATTAGAAATAGTCTCACAGATAATGAGCTGAGTCAATTTATCACACTACTAAACAAAATCCTTTAGCATTAAAAAATTGAAAGCAAAAGGATAAGGAGAAAAAAATGAATAATTTAGAAATTAAAAATGCACCACTGATCCCTATTACGGAAACCGTGATTTATCCTGGAATTGCTAATCGGATTTTTGTTAACGAGGAAATTGGAAAAAATATTAAAGAACTCATCACAAAAAACAATACCCTGGCCATTGGATTATCAACCAAAGATTATAAGGGGCTTGTACAATTAACAGCTGATTCTTTTTATCGTATTGGAGTACTGATGAAGTTTGATAAAATACAAAAATCAGATACTGGTTATATTATTGACATTACCACCATCAATCGAGTAAAAGTTTTGGATTTTACCTTTGAGGAAAAACAAATCACTGCATCCTACACTGTTCAGGAAGATATTTTGGACGTGAATCAAGATGAAGAACAAGAAATGATTGTTTACGTTAAGGGACTAATGAAGGAGTTAAGCCATAACTTTAAAGGTGCGGAATATTTTGTCAGCATACTTGACGGTTTATTATCTCTGGAAGAAATTATGGGATACACCGTGCCTATGATGGGTCTCCCTTTAAAAACCAAACAGGCGTTATTAGAGATTGACTCTTTAAAGGAACGTACCCTTAGTTTCATTGACTATATTATCCGCGAAAAAGATTCTGTTCATTTACAGCTTGAAATCAGCAAGAAATATTCACAGAGAAAAGATAAATGTTATCGTGAGTCCATGCTTCGAGAACAGATGAAAAACATTCAGGCAGAACTTGGAGAAATGGAAGGCGATCTTGAAGAGGAAGTTGACTACCGTAAGCGTGTTCAGGAATCGGATATGCCTTCAGACATTAAAAAAATAGCTCTTAAAGAAGTTCGGAAAATGGAAAACGCACAACCAAATAGTGGAGAGAGCAATGTGATTATGAATTACCTTGATCAAATGTTAGATCTCCCATGGGTCAGTGAAATCAAAGAAATTGATATTGATCATGCCCGCAAGGTTTTGGACTCCCATCATTTTGGTATTGACGATGTTAAGAAAAGAATCATCGAACATCTTGCGGTTATGAAGCTAAAGGAAGACAAACAAGGCTCCATTCTTCTATTAGTGGGACCTCCTGGCACCGGAAAAACCAGTCTTGGTAAGAGTATTGCCGAAGCTCTCAACCGAAAATATGTACGAGTAAGCTTAGGTGGTGTTCGAGATGAAGCGGAAATTCGCGGTCATCGAAAAACATATCTTGGAGCTATGGCAGGTCGGATCATTAAAGGAATCGGCAATGCTAAAGCTAAAAATCCTGTGTTCATTCTGGATGAAATTGATAAAATGGGAATGTCCTATAATGGTGATCCCGGATCAGCGTTATTGGAAGTACTGGACCCTGAACAAAATTGCACTTTCACAGATCATTATCTTGAAGTGCCCTACGATTTATCTGAGGTTTTCTTTATTGCCACAGCCAATGATTTAAGCACCATTCCGGCACCTTTGCTTGATCGGGCAGAAATCATTCAGCTTTCCAGTTATACCAATGGCGAAAAGAAGCGTATTGCCATTGATCACTTGTTGCCAAAGGTCTTAAAGGATCATGGGCTCACAGATCAGATGCTTCAAATTGAAGATACTGCCATTGAAGCGATTATAGAGAATTATACAGCTGAAGCCGGTGTTCGTGGATTAACGCAACAATTGGCTAAAATTGCGCGAGTGCTCTCAGCAAAAATTGTATCAAAAACCGTTGAGTTACCTTTTGTTCTAACCACAGAAAATATCGGGGATGTTTTAGGAAATAAAACCCGTCGACATGAGAAAGCAGGAGAAAACAACAAGCCTGGTGTGGTTACCGGTATGGCATGGACGGCTGTTGGGGGAGAAATTCTCTTTACCGAAGCAAGCTTAATGCCAGGAAGCGGAAAGCTTACCCTTACCGGGCAACTGGGAGACGTTATGAAGGAAAGTGCGACCATCGCAATGAGTCTTATTCGATCACGATTAGGGGAACTCACCAATGGTTTTGATTTCTTCAAATATGATACACACATTCATGTTCCTTCAGGTTCCACACCAAAGGATGGTCCATCTGCAGGGGTAACCCTGACAACGGCTTTAGCTTCTCTTATTTTAGGAAAAGCGGTTGATTCTAAACTATCGATGACAGGTGAAATTACCTTAAGCGGACAAGTACTTCCAGTTGGTGGGATTAAAGAAAAAGTAATTGCCGCTCAGCGTAGTGGTATTACAAAAATACTCTTGCCAAAGGAAAATGAAAAAGATGTAATGGATATTCCTGAAGAAGTACGTAATGCACTGACCATTATACATGTTTCTACCATTGAAGATGTTTTACGCGAAGCCCTGGGGGTTGAGCTTCCTGAATCCAAGATTGTTTTCAACCAACCCGGTGGTGGATCAAAGGTTCAATTGAATTTAAAAAATAGTTAAATAAAAAGAAATACAATAAAAAACAGGAGTTTGTCTTATGACAGACCCTGTTTTTTTATTTCAGAAAATAATTGCTTTGTGAAAAAACAAAATACAGTCACACAATAAGATTGATAAATTTTCTTAATGAAATATTTTTTCGACGTGTTATAATATTCATTATGAAAATAAAAATGTTGAACATGGATACCATTAATAAAATAGCAGCAGGCGAGGTGATTATCCGCCCGGTTTCTGTCATCAAGGAATTGGTTGAAAATGCCATAGATGCCGGGGCAACCCGTATTGCCGTTGACATTGAAGCCGGTGGGAAAAATCAGATGATCGTTAGGGATAATGGTTGTGGCATTGCATATCATGAGGTGCCTCTGGCTTTTAAACGCCATGCCACCAGTAAGCTCACTTCAATCGATGATTTAGAGTCAATTGAGTCCCTGGGTTTTCGCGGAGAGGCGTTGTCCAGTGTTTCAGCAGTGGCTCGGGTTCAGGTAACCACCTGTAACGAAAGCGAAGAGGTTGGCAGTGTCACTCTCTTTGAAGGTGGTACTCTGATAAACCAGCGGGTGTGTTCCTATAGTCAGGGAACAGAAATGAAAGTTTGGGATCTTTTTTATAATACCCCAGCCCGGAGAAAGCATTTAGAAAAGGATAAAAAAGAAGAAGGACTCATTCGGGATCTCATGGAGAAGCTGGCATTATCTAACCCGGAGGTTGCCTTTCTGGTAAACAGTAATGGCCGGAGTGTTTTAAGCACGCCAGGTTCCGGGAATATTTTGGATGTGGTCTGTACACTGTATGGGGAGGAAGTCGCTTCAAAACTCATTCCCATCCGTTTTGAAAATAGCCCGATGAAACTTAAGGGTTTTATCGGTGATTTAACAACTATGAGAAGTCATCGAGAGGATCAGATATTTTTCATGAATGGGCGGTATGTAAAAAACAGTCGGTTGGGGCAAGCCCTTGACAGTGCCTATGAAGGGTATACCATGAAGCATCAGCATCCTTTTGGCATTGTGTTTATGGAACTTCCGGGACGGATGCTGGACGTCAACATTCATCCTGCTAAAACTGAAATTAAAATTTTAAATGAAAGCCTGGTCATTCTTTTGTTTAAACAAGGAATCAGAGAAACTTTACGAGATGCAAACCTAGTGGTCGATATTGGTGGTGTGGAAAAGGTTCTTTCTAATAAAAAGAATGGTCTAAAAGAATTGACTGAAAAACAGCAAGAGCCTGAGATGTTTGATATTGAGAATCATGAAACCATGGATAAAGCAGTAGAGAATAGAGACGATTCTGGAATGAAACCTTTAGCTCAAAACGTTGTATTAGAAGAGAAAGATTTCAAGCGAGTCGCTGAAAGAGCAGAGACTTTCACAACGAATGTCAAAGATTCAGTCTCAAGAATCAAGGTTGCGCATCCGGATTTTACAAAAATGAAAATTGTAGGCCAGCTTTTTAATACCTATATTCTTCTGGAGGGGGTTAAAGAAATTTATCTGATCGATCAACATGCCGCTCATGAAGCTTTTTTAACCCGGGAGTTGGAAGACGTTTTTGATTGTGGCGCTGTTATACCTAGCCAGGGTCTGATGGCACCAATGACCATAAAAATACGTCCCAGAGATATGCAAAGGGTTTTAAATGCCCTGGAGACCTATAAAAAATTAGGGTATGATTGTGATGTTTTTGGTGAAGACAGTCTGATCATTCGGAGTGTACCGGTGTTTATGGGAGAACCTCAGACCAGCGACTTATTGAAAAGCCTTATCAGCGAAGACCTTTCAGAAATTGAAGAGGATCATCTCAAAGGCCAATGGCTCTATTCTTCAACGATTAAAGATAAAATTATTCTTATGGCCTGCAAAGCAGCAGTCAAAGGCGGACAAACACTCAGTGATCGGGAAATACAACGATTATTAGAGGATTTGATGCGCTTGGACAACCCCTTTACCTGTCCCCATGGCCGGCCGATTATTACTCGGCTCAGAGAATATGAATTAAAGAAATTATTTAAACGGGTGGTATGAAATGATTAAAAATAATAAGCCGAAAGTTCTGGTACTCATTGGGCCAACGGCCAGTGGGAAAACGGCCCTGGGGGTGGCACTGGCAAAAGCCCTTGGGGGAGAAATTATTTCAGCTGACTCCATGCAGATTTATAAGTATATGAATATTGGAACAGCCAAGGTTACGTCAACTGAAATGGAAGGGGTTCCCCATCATTTGGTGGACTGTGTTTTACCAGACGAGGAATACAGCGTGGCAAAATTTAAGGAAGCTGCTTTAACGTGCATTAAAGAGGTTTTGTCCCGGGGAAACCTTCCCATTGTTGTCGGAGGAACGGGTTTGTATATTAATGGTCTTACCCTTCCATGGGGTTTTCGGGAAAAGGACGATAACGAAGAGGTGCGTTGGCGATTGGCTGCCGAAGCAGAAATGCTTGGGAGTGAAGCCCTGCATCAACGGCTCAAGGATATTGATCCCATAACAGCCAAAGCCGTTCATCCAAATAACGTGAAGCGGGTGATACGAGCACTTGAAATTTATGAGGTTACCGGAAAACCAAAATCATATTTCGACAAAAAAGCAAGCACAGAAGAATTGCCATATGATTATGAGCTAATTGGCTTGAAATGGCCACGAGATGATTTGTATCGCCGGATTAATCGTCGGGTGGATATGATGGTGGAAGAAGGTTTGATTAATGAAACCAGGGTTCTTTTAGATAAGGGATATGATTGGAATTTAGCATCCCTGAAAGCCATTGGATATAAGGAATTAAGGCCTTTTTTAAATGGAGAGGCACCTTTAGAAGAAGTCCTGACGTTTATAAAACAGAACACCCGGCATTTTGCTAAACGGCAAATGACCTGGTTTCGAAAGGATGAGCGCATTCACTGGATTGAAATGAATGCCAAGCGTTCCACAGATGAGGTCCTAAAAGAATGTTTAAAATATTACCAGAGAACGATATAAAAATCAATCATTGTTTTTATTAACTATAAAGTGAAAAACCATTGTGTGAAGAAAGAGAGCATCATTTTTGAATAAAAAAAAAGACATAAAAGATTATCTGGAAAAAGAATTTAGTATAAACCCGGAAGTTATTGATTTTGTAGAGTCAGCAGAAGATGAGATTCAAGATTCACTGGAAGCTTTGGATTTAATGGGCGAGCTCCACCAGTATCGTGTTATAAAAGCAATGCAAAAAGCAGGATTAAGCGATCGCCATTTTGCGGTGGCAACAGGCTATGGATATGATGACATAGGCCGGGAAATCGTCGAAAAGATTTATGCGGATGTATTTGGTGCAGAGGATGCTCTGGTTCGTCCTCATATTTCATCAGGAACCCACGCCATTTCCTTAGCACTTTATGGTGTTCTGAGACCGGGAGATCATTTACTGGCAATTTCCGGTTCACCCTATGACACCATTCGCACGGTTATTGGGTTAAGTGAAAAAAACCAGGGGGAAGGAACCCTTAAGGATTTTGGGGTAACCTATAGTCAAATTGAATTGCTTGAGGATGGCGCATTTGATGAGAGCGCAATCCTCAAAGCCATGACATCAAAAACAAAAATGATTTATCTGCAACGCTCCACCGGGTACGGCTGGCGTAAGGCTTTGACCATGGATGCCATAGAGAAAATCATTCCAAAAATCCGCAGGATAAAAGAAGATGTTATTATTTTTGTTGATAATTGCTATGGTGAATTTTTAGACAGCGTGGAGCCGGTGGCAATTGGTGCAGACCTCATGGCGGGCTCGTTGATTAAAAACCCGGGTGGCGGCCTGGCACCCACCGGCGGTTATGTAGCCGGTAGGTCTGACCTTGTACACCTGGCTGCCTGTCGCCTGGCCGCACCTGGAGTAGCCAGGGAAACCGGGGCAACCCTGGGCATTAATCGAACCTTCCTGCAGGGATTGTTTTTGGCACCGACAGTCGTGGCCCAGGCACTTAAATCGGCAGTACTCCTGGCGTCCTGTTATAAAAAGCTGGGCTTTGCCGTATGCCCTGATGTGGGGGATTATCGGAGTGATATTATCCAAAGTGTTCGTCTGGGAACGCCAGAGGGAGTAAAAATATTTTGCAAGGCCATTCAGGAGGCAGCGCCGGTAGATAGCTATGTGACACCTGAACCCTGGGCTATGCCGGGCTATGCGGATCCAATCATTATGGCCGCCGGAGCATTTATTCAAGGATCTTCCATTGAGCTTTCAGCAGATGCACCAATGAGAGAACCCTATATTGTTTATTTTCAGGGGGGGTTAACCCATTATCACGGAAAGTTGGGACTTCTCTTGAGTCTACAGCGACTGCTGGATCAAGGCATGATTCAACTATGATTTTAGGGGCATATTATTTGAATGTGAGAAAATTCAGCACAATGAAATATTGATTCTAGCTATCATTTTCATTATGTTAGTATATAATATTTGTGTAGGAATTCTAAATGAAAGGGATTATCCATGATAACAAAAGAAAAAATAGAACGTATTAATGAATTGTCAAATAAAAAGAAGGTAACGCCCCTAAGCGAGGCTGAACTCGAAGAACAGCAAGCCCTTCGGGCAGAGTATCTTATGGCCATAAGAAAAAACTGTCGTGAACAATTGGATTCAATCAAAATTGTTGATGAACCAAAATAAAATAAAAAAGCAAAGAAAAGGAGCAAACAACATATGATCAAAGAAGAAAAAGAAAAGAGCCCGGGAGTATTATTGCAGGATCAGTTAACAAAAAAATGGAAGAGTGCCTGGGAAGATCTTAGCAGTGAAGATAATATTGCCCTTAAGGTGATTAATGATGGCTATCTGGATTTTATTTCCCATGGAAAAACTGAACGACAGTGTGCTCAAATCAGCATTGAAATGGCTGAGACAGCTGGTTTTAAATCACTTAAGGACTATCAAAAGATTGGAAAGATCGTCCCTGGAGATAAAATTTATATGATTCACAAAAAAAAGGCGGTTGTACTGTTCATTGCCGGATCGGATTCCATTGAAAATGGCATGGCTATTGTAGGAGCCCATATTGATGCACCCCGGCTTGATTTAAAACCCACACCCTTGTATGAATGTGACGATTTGGCTTTCTTTAAAACCCACTATTATGGAGGGATTAAAAAATACCATTGGGTGACCATTCCGCTTGCTCTGCATGGAACCGTTGTAAAAAAAGATGGCGAAACCATTGATATTTCCATTGGCGAAAAAGCTGAGGAACCTGTTTTTTGCATCACCGATCTTTTACCACATCTTTCCCAGGAGCAAAATACAAAAAAAATGAATGAAGGCATAACAGGAGAAGGACTAAACCTGATTGTGGGCAGTCAGCCTTATAATGAAAAAGATATTAAAGAAGGTGTGAAACTCAATATTCTGAAGTTTGTTTTTGAAAAGTATGGCATGGTGGAAGAAGACTTTGCTACTGCTGAGTTGGAAGTGGTTCCTGCAGGTCCTGGACGTAATGTTGGTTTTGATGAGAGCTTAGTAGGCGGCTATGGTCAGGATGACCGAGCATGTGCTTACACCGCACTTAAGGCCATTCTGGCTCAGGAAAATCCCAAACGCACTCTTTGTGTTATTTTAGCGGATAAGGAAGAAATTGGGAGCTATGGTAATACCGGTATGCAATCTCAGTTTTTCGAAAATTCTGTGGCAGAGATCATTGAACTTATGGGCATTACTAAACCAGGATTAGCAATGCGACGTTGTTTTATGCATTCAGAAATGCTTTCGGCAGATGTAACTGCCGGAGTAGATCCGAACTATACAGGAACTCACGACAAACTCAATGCTCCTTATATTGGAAAGGGAATTGTTCTTTCCAAATACGGCGGTTCCCGGGGAAAGTCAGGATCCAATGATGCACACGCCGAATTTGTGGGTAAAATGAGAAAAACCCTGGATGATGCCGGAGTGGTTTGGCAAATGGGAGAATTAGGCCGGGTTGATCTTGGTGGTGGAGGGACTATTGCCTATATATTGGCAGAGTACGGTATGGATGTTCTTGATTGTGGTCCAGCCCTTTTAAGTATGCATTCACCTTTCGAATTGGTTTCTAAAGTGGATCTCTACATGTGCTATAAAGGTTACAAGGCTTTTTTAAATTAGAATTGATCATAATCTGTCCTTTAATATCATACTGTCCCAAAAATAATTTTATGGAATAATATGAATATTGTAAGTAGGGGTTTGCTAATAATAAAAATATTGGTATAATGTACGTCTAATATGTATTTGCGGTTGGACAGGCGAAAGTTTGTTTTCAAGAAAACATAGTTTCCTGGGTGGGATGCTCTTAATAGAGTTTCCCGCCTTTTTTTATTGCAAGAAAAAATAATAGAAGGAAGTGCAAAAATAATAATATTCTTGGATTACTATATTTTTGCTCTGCTGAGGGTATAATAATTAAAAAATAATTATTATGGTATAATGTTGTTTATATTTACAAGTATGTTGATTTTAATATAAATACTTTGAGAGGGGTGTTAGATGGTTATGAAGTTTAAACATATTACCTTTAAGGGGGGAATCCACCCACCCTATAGGAAAGAAAGCACAGCTGAAGTTCCATTAGGCTTTGGAGTGAAGCCAGATACAGTGACACTACCCATGTCACTGCACATTGGTGCACAGTGCACACCGATTGTTAAAAAAGGAGATCAGGTTTTTCTTGGACAAAGAATTGGTGAACCAAATGGTTTTGTTTCTGTACCCGTACATGCCAGTGTTTCTGGCAAAGTAATGGTTGTTGAGGAAAGACCTCATCCCAATGGGGATCGTGTAATGGCGGTAGTCATTGAATCAGATGGTTCGGATACCGTTGATCCAAGCATTAAACCCTATGGTTCGCTGGAAGCCATGAATGCAGATGCCATTAAAAAAATGGTATTAAATGCAGGTATCGTCGGTCTTGGCGGGGCGACCTTCCCAACCCACGTTAAACTGACTGTACCACCGGACAAAAAGGTGGACTGTGTCATTCTTAATGGAGCAGAATGCGAACCTTATTTAACCGCGGATCACCACCTGATGTTGGCTTATCCAGAAAAGGTTGTCATGGGTTTGAAGATTGCCATGAAAGCTGTTGGTGTACAAAAAGGATTTATTGGCGTTGAAGACAATAAGGCAGATGCTATTGAGGCTTTAGTAAAAGCCATTGGCAATGATAACAGTATGGAAGTTTATTCATTGGTTACCAAGTATCCACAGGGTGCAGAAAAACAACTCATAACAGCAGTAACAGGCCGTGAAGTGCCATCCGGCGGATTACCAGCCGATGCTGGTGTGGTTGTATTGAATGTTGGTACTGCAGCTCAGATTGCAGAAAGCATGGCCACTGGAATGCCTTTGTATAAACGGTTGCTTACCTGTACCGGAGATGCCATAAAAAATCCCCGAACTTTGGAAATTCGTATTGGTGTAGCGCTGCAATCTGTGATTGATCAATGTGGGGGGGTCACTAAAGATCCCGGAAAAGTAATCATGGGCGGCCCAATGATGGGTATAGCGCAGTTTACAACGGATGTGCCTGTCATAAAAGCGACATCAGGTATTCTGTGTATTACTAAGGAAACAGCTGAAATTGCCCATCCATCAAATTGTATTCGTTGTGGGAAGTGTGTGACCGTTTGTCCAATCAGTTTACAGCCGCTTTATTTAGCACAATATTCTCAAAGAAATAAATGGGAAAAATGTGAAGCGATTAATGCCATGGATTGTATTGAATGCGGAAGCTGTTCATATATTTGTCCTGCAAAGATTATGTTGGTTTCGTCAATTCGTGTGGCTAAACGAGAAATTATTGCTCAAAGAAGAAAAGGAAATTAGGAGGAGTATTGATGAATGAATTAAACCTTACCGTGTCCTCATCCCCTCATATTCGTGCGAAACATTCCACAGCCAGTATTATGCAAAACGTCATTATTGCTTTACTACCGGCCTTGGCGGTTGCCGGGTATGTTTTTGGAGTATGGGCGTTAGCATTGGTGGCCATCTGTATTATTGCGTCTGTTGTTACAGAAGCTGTTATTCAAAAATTATTAAAAAAACCAGTGACCATTAACGATTGGAGTGCCGTTGTTACCGGTGTTTTATTGGCTTTCAATCTACCTGTAAATGCTCCATGGTGGATTGCTGTTATTGGTTCTGTTTTTGCCATAGCCATTGTAAAACATTGTTTTGGTGGTTTGGGGCAAAACTTTATTAATCCTGCTTTAGCAGCAAGAGCTTTCTTATTGGCATCCTGGCCTGGCCATATGACAAGTACAGCCTATATTCCCTTGTCTGATACAGTAACAACAGCAACACCTTTAGCATTGTTGAAAGCTGGAGATCTTGCCAATATGCCTTCCACCTTTGATTTATTCACAGGAATCAACATTACGGGTTGTATCGGTGAGGTTTCAGCACTGGCATTGTTGCTTGGTGGTTTATACCTTATCTATAAAGGCATTATCAGCTGGCGGATTCCAATCATTTATATTGTGACTGTAGGAATTTTTGCTCTTTTAGTAGGTCAGGATCCTGTAGTACATATTTTCTCAGGTGGTTTGATGCTGGGTGCTTTCTTTATGGCTACAGATTATGCATCATCCCCAGTCACCGTCAGAGGTCAGATTGCTTTTGCTGTGGGATGTGGTTTACTTACCATGATTATCCGTTTGTATGGTGGGTACCCGGAAGGCGTTTCCTATGCCATTCTCCTTATGAATGTGGCAACACCTCTCATTGAACGATTCACCAGAGAAAGAGTCTATGGTGTGTCGAAGAAGAAAAAGGAGGTTAAGGCATAATGGCAAATAAAGTAAACATTGATTGGAAAAATGTGTTTAAACTTGGTTTCATTTTGCTGGTAATCACAGCTGTTGCGGCTTGTTTATTGGCATTAACAAATTATGTGACTGCCGGTACCATAGAACAATTGAATTTAAATACCAACAAAGCGGCCCGTCAACAAGTGCTGACCGAAGCGACTGATTTTGAACAGGTGCCTGGGGATAAACTGGCAACTATTGGAACAGCGATTGGTCTGAAAAATTCTAAAGAACTGGTTGAAGCATATATTGGAACAACTGATGGAAATATCGTCGGATATACTGTAAAAACAGCACCAACCAGTGGTTATAGCGGTGAAATACAAATACTTACAGGAATTTCAACTGATGGCGTTATCAAGGGGATTACCATATTAAAACAAAATGAAACGCCGGGTTTAGGTGTTAAAGCAACTTTACCGACTTTTAAAGATCAGTATAATGGTAAGTCCGCATTGAAAGAGATTACTGTTGTCAAAAGTAAACCTGCAGCAGGTAGTAATGAAATTCAAGCGATTACCGGGGCAACCATTACATCTAAAGCAGTTACAGTTGGTGTAAACATGTCAAGTGCAGTTTATCAGATTTTATCGAAATAGGAGGGAAAGATAAAGATGAATTTTGGAAGAAATCTTACCAGAGGAATCATACGAGAAAACCCAACCTTTGTGATGGTATTGGGGATGTGTCCAACCCTGGCGGTTACCACCTCTGCCATTAATGGTATGGGTATGGGTTTAGCAACATTGGTTGTCCTAATTGGTTCAAATGTGGTTATCTCGGCAATGCGAAAAATAATTCCTGATAATATTAGAATCCCTGCCTTTGTTGTGATCATTGCTTCTTTTGTTACCATTGTAGGGATGCTGATGAAGGCCTATGTGCCGACACTGGATGCAGCGTTGGGAATATTTATCCCATTGATTGTTGTAAACTGTATCATTTTAGCCCGTGCAGAAGCATTTGCTTTTGGAAACAGTGTGGCTGATTCTTTTGCAGATGGACTTGGTATGGGTCTTGGTTTTACCTTGTCTCTTACCATTCTTGGGTCTATCCGTGAAATTCTTGGTGCGGGAAGTATTTTTGGAAACATCATATTTGGTCTTAATGGTTTAATTAAGGTGGCATATGAACCCGTAATATTAATGATCCTTCCTCCAGGGGCTTTTTTAACCCTTGGTCTTTTGATTGGCCTCATTAATTGGAAATCTAAGAAAAAAGCATAGGGGGAGATATTAATGAGCTTAATTTTTATTCTAATCAGTACAATTTTTGTAAATAACTTTGTATTGTCGCGTTTTTTAGGTATCTGTCCATTTTTGGGAGTTTCTAAACAAGTTGAAACCGCTATGGGTATGGGATTAGCGGTAACCTTTGTTATGGCCCTGGCTTCTGCCATTACCTTTGTTGTTCAGTATGCAATTCTAGATCCACTGAGCCTTGGGTATTTGCAGACCATTGCTTTTATTCTGGTCATTGCCGCATTGGTTCAATTTGTTGAAATGATTATCAAGAAAATGAGTCCTTCATTGTATCAGGCTTTGGGGGTTTATTTACCACTGATCACCACCAACTGTGCAGTGCTTGGGGTTGCTCTTTTAAATATTCAATATAAGTTTAACTTTATTGAAACTATTTTCAATGGAACTGGCGCTGCAATAGGCTTCACCCTTGCCATTGTCCTATTTGCCGGCATTCGTGAACGTCTTGAAGTTTCGTCAGTACCAAAGGCTTTGGAAGGATTTCCAATTGCATTATTAACCGCAGGGTTAATGGCCATTGCATTTTTGGGATTCTCCGGAATGAAGTTAGGTTAGGAGGATATGGAAATGTTATATGCGATTTTAGTTCCAGTTGGTATCCTCGGTTTATTCGGTTTAGTTTTTGGCATTGGCCTTGCTGTAGCTGCCAAAGTTTTTGAAGTGGAAGTTGATCACCGGTTCCCAATGGTGAGAGCTGCACTTCCAGGTGCAAATTGTGGTGCTTGTGGATATCCTGGCTGTGATGCTTTGGCGGAAGCCATTATTAAGGGAGAAGCCAGCGTTGATGCATGTCCTGTTGGTGGTGCTGATACTGCGGCTGCCATTGCAGCCATTATGGGGTTGGAAGCAACTGCTTCCTGTAGAAAAATAGCAACTGTTATTTGTCAGGGTACCTGTAAAACAGCTCCAAATCGTGCAACATACTATGGCGAAAAGGATTGTCGCGAAGCGATGATTGCTTCAGGAGGTTCTAAAGACTGTCGTTATGGTTGTATGAGTTATGGGACCTGTAAAAAGGTATGTCCCTTTGATGCCATTATTATGGGAGAAGATGGACTGCCTAAGGTTGATCCTGTTAAATGCACTGCCTGTGGTAAATGTGTGCAGGCGTGTCCGAAGTTTATTATGAAATTAGTCCCTGAAACCCAGGACGTGATTGTTAAATGTCACAGTTTGGCAAAAGGCAAAGTTGCCAAACTCGCGTGTACAACCGCTTGTATTAAATGTGGTATTTGCGAGAAAACCTGTCGTTTTGATGCTATTAAAGTTGAAAATAATTGTGCGATTATTGACTATGACAAGTGTACGCAATGCTATGAATGTGTTGATAAATGTCCAATGAATACTATTTCAGGGGATGTTAAGTCTGGAAGAAAACTGGCATATATTCTTAAAAAAAATTGTACAGGTTGTGGCCTATGTGCTGAAAATTGTCCGGTTGATGCTATTACCGGAGACAAAAAGAAACCACCATTTATCATTGATCACGATAAATGTATCGGCTGTGGCATTTGTTCTGGAAAATGTAAAAAAAATGCCATTGAAATGCGCTCTATCAATGTGAAATAACCAGTTTTTACAAGCACCTTGAATCATTATGATTCGAGGTGCTTGTTATATTAATTGTGATTCCTTTTTGGATAAAATGTTTTTTTAATGAGAATTTTAGAAAACTTGTATAAAATGGTGTAGTGTTCTGATAAAATACTATCAATGATTGACCCAGGAGGTTTGCGTTGAAGGTAAAAGCGGAATATCACATTTGTATTAAAGAAATGCCAGAGGATGAGCGTCCCCAGGAAAAAATGACACGTTATGGTGCAGGAAGTTTAAGTAATGCAGAGCTTATTGCCATTATTATTCGTACCGGAACCCGAGACGCAACTTCGGTAGATGTTGGGCGACAGGTCTTGAAATATTTTGAAAATGATTTGTCTCAATTTTATCATATGGATATTTTAGAGCTTGAAAGAAATAAAGAACTTTCAGGTATTGGAAAGGTCAAGGCATGCCAGATTAAGGCAGCCATTGAGTTGGGGGTTCGTGTCAATCGAAAGGATCCAATGGAAGTGAAGGTCACCTCACCTCAAAGCGTGGCAGATTTATTAATGGATGAAATGCAGTATTTAAAGCAGGAATGCTTTAAGATTCTTCTTTTAGATACCAAAAATAAGGTCATTAAAGTTGAGGGCATCAGTCTGGGTATTCTTAATGCGTCTTTGGTACATCCCCGTGAGGTTTTTGTAAAAGCCATCAAGCAACATTCAGCAGCCATTATTTTAGCTCATAATCATCCCTCAGGTGATCCGGAGCCTAGTCCTGAGGATAAAAATATAACTAAACGATTATTTGATGCCGGAGAACTTTTAGGGATTCCAGTGTTGGATCACATTATAATCGGTAGAGGAACTTTCATGAGTTTCAAACAAGAGAAACTTTTTTAAATTCCTTGCAAATATTTTGTTTTTAAAATAAAATAAATAAGTTAATTGATAATTTTAAAGTAGGGGGCATTCTTTTGGGCTGGTTTTCAAAGATTCGATTAGGAGTCATTTTAGTAGTAGTAGTTGTAGTTATAGTCGTATTTATTGGTCTATTGACCACTAACCGTGCGGTGACAACACCTGTTGAAGGAAGTATTTCAGCCGTAGTTTCGCCATTTGAAAAATTTAGCTATGTGGTATCCCTTAATCTTAAAAATTTTGTAAGTGATATTTCTGAATATAGTCAATTAAAGAGTAAAAACGAAGCAAACGAAGTAAAAATTAGTGAATTAGAAAAAAAGCTTGCAGAATATGAGTTGAAAGTTAATGAAAATAGCACTTTAAAAGAGATGCTTGGCTTTAAGAATGAACATCCTCAATATAATATTTTACCGGCTGAGGTTATCGCTATTGATCCAACCAATGGCAGTTCTTTTATGACCATTAACCGTGGATCCAATGATGGTCTTGGCGTTGATATGACGGTTATGTCCGGAACCGATTTAGTGGGTAAAATAACAGAGGTTTCACTGACAACCGCAAAAGTAAAAACAATAATCGACCCGATGAATACCTTCAATGGTCGTTCCACACGTTCAGGAACCTATATTCGAATTGAAGGTGACCTGGATAAAGGATTGACTGGCTATATTGAACCGGGTATGGATGTTGTTACCGGGGACATAGTTGTAACATCAGGACTTTACGGATCTTATCCCGGAGAATTATTTGTAGGAACTGTTCAAAATGTTGGAAAACAGGAAGGCTCTTTAGAGCTTAAAGTATCCATTATTCCTGGCGTTGATTTTCGCACGATCAACGTAGTATCCATACTTCGGCAGGTTTAGATTATGAGATATGCCATATTATTTTTAATTGTAGTGATTGAATTAATTTTCAGTAGCACAGTGCTCCAGATTTTTTCCTTTTTTGGAAGTGCTCCTGAAGTCTTACTCATAACCATTATGCTTTATAGCATGATTTTTCAAAAAAAAGAGGCGATTATTTTAGCATTGGCTATTGGGGTTCTTTCAGATATTCTCTATGGACCTTCGCTTGGTGTTAATACCATTGCGTTTGGATTAATAGCCTGTGTTATTTCCTGGATGTCTGGACATTTGAGCCGACATTCAATAATCACCAGCATCCTGTGTCTGATCGTAACTGTGATCCTCTACTACAGTGTGATTTATTTGTTGTTATTATTATTTCAAAATGCGATGCCCTTGATGATTTATTTAAGGCAATTTAATTTGCAATATTTTATTATTAATCTTGTTATTATGTTTGTATTACGTTATTTTATATTGAAGTTATCACAGCACCCAGCTTTTACTTCGGACGTGTTGGTGTAAGAGAAGTGACCCATGAAATGGTGAAAAAATGATCATAAGAAATGAAAAGCTCCGTTATGTCTTTCTAAAGATACTGATTGTTATAATCGGAGGAATCTTTATTTTCCGCTTAGCTGATTTACAATTGATTAATGGTGAAGGGTATCGAAAGATTGCGGATAATAATATGGTTAAAGAAGTTGAAACAGAAGCTCCACGAGGGATGATCTATTCTTCGGATATGCAAATATTGGCATCAAATCGCATTGGTTATGCAGTGGATTTAAGCTATATGAATGTCGAGGACAGTGTGTTAAATGCATCGCTGTTAAATTTATCTGATATTCTCTTAAGGCATGCGGAAAAAACAGAAGACACGCTTCCAATTGTTATTGATGGTGAAGAAAATTTCACTTTTTCATTTAAGGATGCTGATTCAGAAGCAAATTGGAAAAAAGATCATGGATTTACCACAGAACAAATGGGTCTTTCTCCCAGGGAATGTTTTGATTTTTTGCGATCAGAATATGGGTTAGCAACAGAGTATAATATTCATGAGGCAAGACAAATCATTATTTTCAGAGAAAGATTTCGGGATCAGAGTTTTAGTTCATGGGATCCGATCAGAGTCGCCAATGATATTAAGCGGGATACCGTTTATGAAATAGATGCGAATAAAGAGTCTCTTATTGGCGTGGCCATTGTGGATGAGCCTGTTCGCAGTTATCCTTTTGGAACAACTGCTGCCCATCTTCTTGGATATGCAGGGAAAATAAATGCAGAAGAATATGCGAAAGAAAGTAATTCAGATAAAAATTACAGCTTAAACAGTACCATTGGAAAAACCGGTTTGGAGGTTGCCTTTGAAAAGAATCTTCGAGGAGAATCGGGAAAGGAAATGACGGTAGTTGATTACCAGGGACGACCACAAAAGGACATTATGGACACAAATGTACCGGCAGTCCCTGGAAATAGTATTGTTACAACGATAGACCTTAAATTCCAGCAGGCAGTGGAAAAGGCTCTGGGAGACCAACTTGCCTACCTTCAATCCAGTGGGACTGCACCAAAGGCTGCTTCAGGGGCAGCGGTTGTTATTGATGTAAAGACTGGAGCTGTTTTGGCCATGGTGAGTTTGCCGAGCTATGATCCTAATCTATTCACCACAACCATTAGTGATGGGGTTTGGAATAGTTTAAATTTACCAAGTGATGACCCTCTTAATCCCAGGCCACTTTATAATAACAGTACATTAACCGCACTTCAGCCCGGCTCGACATTTAAACCCCTTATGGCCATTGCAGGTTTAGAAACTGGAACCATTACTGGGGATTCAACATTTTTCTGTAATAGTAGGGATCCTCACATTCCAGCCTTTACCTGTTTAGGCTATCATGGCAATGAAGGCGTAGTAAATGCTCTTCGAGATTCTTGTAATGTATTTTTTTATGAAACAGGGTATAATATGGGTATTGATCCTATTGTTAATTATTCTCAGCAATTTGGATTAGGCAATCCCACTGGGATTGAGATCGATGAGACTCCGGGAACCCTAGGGGGCCGAGACAACAAAACGGATGAATGGTCGGATGCTGATACATTAAATACTTCAATAGGCCAGGGCGGCAGTTCCTTTACCCCTCTGCAAATGGCAAATTATATTGCGACTCTTGCCAATGGGGGCAGTCATTATCAACCCTATCTTGTTCAAAAGATACTGAATAATAAAGAAGAAGTTGTTTTTGACCACCAACCGAAGGTTTTAAATAAGGTTAATATTGACCCGGATAAATTAGATCTGGTAAAACAAGGTATGAAAAAAGTAGCAACTGATGGTTTTATAGCCTCTGACTTTTATGGCTTTGATCATAAAAATATAGGCATTGGCGCCAAAACAGGAACAGCCGAATATGGAGATAGTTCAGTGGAAAACACTTCTTGGTTTGTAGGCTTTACACCCTATGAAGCACCTGAAATTGCAGTTTCAGTGATGATTATCCAAGGCGAAACCAGTTCGAATGCTGCGCCGGTTGGCCGGGAAATCGTTGATGCATACTATGCACTCAAATCAGCGGATGATTCAAACAATGTTACGGAGGTTACACCATAAGTTTAGTGTATAGATATCATGTTTCAGAAGATCATGAGATAATTCTCCGTGAGGAATTATCAAACCGGTATGATTATTCAAGTCGGTTGATTCGAGAAATTAAAAGGAAAGGGAAAATAAGCCTAAACCACAAAGATTGTTTTCTCGGAGATAAAATAATGGTGGGGGACAGCATTGAAATTGTCATGCCCCATGAAGCCATTGATGGTGTGGCTATTCCTGGAATCCTTAATATTGTTTATGAGGATGATGAACTCCTTGTTGTTAATAAGCCATCCTTCTGTGTGACTCATCCTTCTAAAAGTCATCATTTTGACACATTGACCAATTATATTAGTGATCATTGGGAGAAAAGCGGGGTATCAGCAAAGATTCGATTTATTAATCGGTTGGATAGAGATACCACTGGTCTTGTAGCCATCGCAAAGAATAAGTATGTCCATCATTTCATTCAGAAACAAATGAATGAAGGTAAGGTTCAAAAGATATATTATGCTTTTGTTCATGGACAGCTTCCTAAGGAAAGTGGTACAATTAATGCCCCCATTGGTCAGCCCTATGAGGATAGCATTCACCGGATTGTTACAAATAAGGGAAAACCTTCGATTACCCATTACCGGGTCATCGAGGAATATCCCAAGGCATCTTTGGTGGAGTTGATCCTGGAAACAGGAAGAACTCACCAAATCCGTGTGCATTTACAGCATTTGGGCAATCCTGTTATTGGCGATCCTCTTTATACCGGAAATATGGAAAATTCCTTTGGTATGTCCCACCAGGCTCTCCATGCAAAATCGCTTACATTGTCTCTGCCGATGAAAAAAGTTTTAACTTTTGAGGCAGAACTTAATAGTGAATTAAAAGACCTTAGGAATAATCTTGGAAAATACGAAAAGAAAAAGGTGATAGAATGAGTAGAAAACAAACAAAAGGAATGAGAAGACGTAAGAAAAAAAGCCATATTGGTGCTAAGGTTTTAGTCGTTCTTCTGATTCTGGCGATTCTAAGCATTGGGGTTGTTTATTCAATTTATGCTGCTAATCGGATGGATATTTCAGACTATGAATATCAGGTTAAAGATAAAACAGAAATTTATTCGCAGGATAATGTTTTGATTGCTCAATTGTATACAAAAAACCGTACTAATGTAACCA
>Ga0209540_10000850_pt1 | contig 24991 bp, 23 predicted proteins | sample BarGraIncu01121A_FD_184501 | JGI IMG/M metagenome (GOLD analysis project Ga0209540, IMG submission 184501) | Arctic peat soil microbial communities from Barrow, Alaska - Barrow Graham LP Incubations 011-21A (SPAdes) (version 2) | ecosystem: Environmental > Terrestrial > Soil > Wetlands > Peat... | reverse complement strand
CCGAATATGGGGATTTGACAGAGAACCGGGGAGGAGGGGGGCACAGAGAATGTTGAAGGCAGGTCCCCTCAACTACCCCTCCCCACTACTAAGCCTTAAAAGCGGCCCATTCGCTCCAGCCATGCATGTGAGGTGGGTTTTTCGTCTCAGGCGGGATGAAGGAGCCGTAGGTTTCCAGCCTGCCATGAAATGCCAAGACCTACCAAAAGATTTACATTTCCTTGGAAAATAATATGTGATATAATTTCCTCAGAAAAAGGTTGATGGGAGGGATTATGCCACATGTTGCACGTCCGACGCGTTCTTCAACATCCACCACCCCGGCACAAAAGGCTTTGAGCAAGTCTCACGTTCTAACCAAGGCCCTCATCAAAACCGCCACCTACCTCGATATTCCCAAAACCAAACTAGCCCACATCCTCGGCGTAAGTGGAGCCACAGTCACCCGGCTTTACACAGACGCCTACCGGCTCTCCCCGGACAAAAAGGAGTGGGACTTTGCCGTCCTTCTGGTTAGGCTATTCCGTTCCCTCGACTCCATTGTTGGTGGCTCCATGGACGATGCGCGTAAGTGGCTCACAAGCGAGAATATGGCTCTGGCCGGAAAGAAACCGGCTGATTTGATTGACACCACGGAGGGCATTGTACGTGTCGTTACCTACCTGGACGCCTGCCGAGCTGTTATCTGAGGCCACCGACTTCTCTTGCAAGGTTTGGCGCATGGTGGAGGCCCAGCACATTGCCTCCACCTTGAAAGTAGTGGACACCCGTGCCGAGCAGGAGCTGCTGGAGGAAATCCTCGAAGAGTATAAACCGCCTGTCCCACCCGAGGCTACCGGCTTGGACTATCTTCTATTCAGCCCGTTTCGCTACGACACCCGCCCACCATCTGGCTCACGATTCCGCGCCATTAACGACCCCGGCGTCTTTTACGGGGCGGAAACCGTGCACACCGCTGCAGCTGAGGTTGCCTACTGGCGGTGGAGGTTCCTACAGGACACCTCAGGCTTGACCAGGCTCCAGCCCTGCACTTTTACCGCCTTTCGTGTGCCGGTGAAGACCACCTGCATTGATTTGCGCCAGCCGCCGTTAGATGTCCATGTGGGAGTATGGACCCACCCCACGGACTATTCGGGCACCCAGGCCGTGGGGCGAAGTGCCAGGGAAGCGGGAATCGGGGCGGTGATATATCGGTCCGTGCGCGACCCGAAGCCTCACTTTTGCATCGCTATTTTGACTCCGCGTGCATTCGCCGCAAAGAAGCTGGATAGTGCAACCCAGACGTGGGTCCTAGCTGTATCAGGGGAGGAGGCAATATGGATGCGGCAGGGGGATGAGACGTTCTCGTTTGGGACGGGGAGCTGGGAGGTTGGGTAAGCTGAAGCTTTGTGTTAACTTACGCGCAATATTACAATGAGGTAAATTTACCATGACCACCAATCATATTATGAAAGAAGCGACAGCTTACCATGAGGCAGCTCATGCAGTTTTAGCTCTTACCATACCGCTTGAAATAGTAAAAATCACAATTAATCCTGAGGAAGATTCTGAAGGTAGTTATGAAGGTGGTTGTGAAGTGGACCTTAAGGGTTTCTTTAATATAAGTCTGAACAATATCCGTAATGCTTCAATTGAACTCATCAAGTTTCATTTGGCAGGAAAGATTGCCGAACAAAAATATTTCCAAGAAAAATCCATTGACCCAAATTCAATGCTTAAAAATTCAGCTTGTTATGATAATGCGCAGGTTGAATATTATATTAAAACCAACTATGATAATGGCGAAATTCCAATAGAGTTAAATATAGTTTCCGAAGAAACATCAAAAAAAGTCAACACCCCAGAAATATGGTCTGCAATTCGTGACCTTGCGGGTATTCTGGTCCAGGCAAGACAACTCGAAGAAAATAATCTGACCCGTGCTTTAGCGCCAATTTTTGTTGGCTTGAATCTTGCCGATTGCAAATTTAGGGACGGCGGCAGAGGGGCCTGAGTAGATATAGGTGTTTTACCCCGATGACGCCGGTTTGGCAATCTCCCTGTCCAGGGGGAGCTATGTTGAGCCATAACCTTTTTCAATACCCACCAGCCTCCCTCCTTGTCGGGGTTTAACGTTTTTTGCATCACTGACTTGCTCCACTCTACCCTCTGCATTGCGCTTGCATAGCTGAGATAGAAGTGCCAATAGTGTACTTTGACACTGCATTTGTGTGCCGAGAGAAATCTCTATCTCCTTTGCGCATGGGGGATAGAGAGACCTCTTGGGGAAACAACGCAATGAAGTGAAAAAAGTTGGGCTAGAATGTTCCTTTACGGCCTTTGGGACCCTTTTACTGGCATTAACTTTTACTTCAAAACTTTGTTGACTAATCATATTTGATAATATACTATCGTCCGAAACTTGTATTGAAACTTAGTTTTTTAACAAAAGAGCCATATGAAACGTGAAATTATACTAATAAATATTTCTACTACTGAAACTGCTGCAGCAATATTAAAGGCCGAAATGGCGAAGCGCGGGATATCGCGTCAACAGCTTGCTGATATGCTATCCCAAAATGGTGAAACGGTCACAAAAGCCAGCATCGACAACAAGCTGAGTAGGGGCACTTTCTCGGGGGACTTTCTTCTCGACTGCCTGAGAGTCATGGGATGCACTGACATAGGTGTAAATTGTGATTAATACCAATATCTAACTGTAATTTATTATAATGAAGAAGGACGGGTAAAATGAGAACTGTACGTGATGCATGCATACTTCAAGACAATGCCCTCGATGTCCACGTAAGCGACCAAATTGAACAGCTTGACGAACTTATAGCCGATGAAACCGATGGAAGGCAATTTTTTGATAAGACCCATATCACGGATGGGATGAAGACCCTGATATTCGATGGCATCGCCCGTCTTGCAGGGAAATCGAGTCAAGCGATATTCCATTTAAAGCAAGCCATGGGCGGCGGTAAAACTCACCTGCTCGTCGGCTTTGGCTTACTCGCCAAACATGCAGCGTTGAGAAAAGAGTATTGCTCAGAGATTCCCTATATAAATACTTTCGACACCGCCAAAATTGCTGCCTTCAATGGCCGAAACAGCCCGGCACATTTTATATGGGGGGAAGTCGCAGCGCAATTGGGAAAAGAGGAACTGTTCAAAAAGTTCTGGGTGAGCGGTCCCAAGGCTCCCGATGAAAAAGACTGGCTGGCGCTGTTCGACGGCGACGCCCCTATACTTATCCTCCTTGATGAGCTACCGCCATATTTCCACTACCTCGACACTCAGCAGGTTGGGAATGGTACCGTAGCCGACATCGCCACCCGCGCTTTTGCCAACATGCTCACTGCCGCGAGCAAAAAGGCGAATGTCTGTGTTGTCATCTCCGACCTGACGGCTTCATACGATACCGGTTCGAAATTGATTCACAAGGCGCTTGAAGATGCCCGGCAGGAGGTTGGCCGTCAGGAAACCAACATCACCCCCGTAGATTTGGCCGGGAACGAAATTTACGACATCCTCCGCAAGCGCCTTTTCAAGAAGCTGCCAGACCGTCAGGTAATCGAAGATATTGCCGCCCAGTTCGGTCGGGCTTTGGAGGAAGCGACCAAGGCCAAAATCGTCAACCGTGGTGCCGAGTCGATTGCGGATGAAATCGTCAACACCTATCCTTTTCATCCCCGTCTGAAAAACCTGGTAGCTCTCTTCAAAGAGAATGAAAAATTCAAACAGACTCGCGGCATGATGGAAATCGTCTCCAGACTTATGAAATCGGTATGGGAACGCCAGGATAACGATGTGTACTTGATTGGCCCCCAGCACTTCGACTTTTCTATTTCCGATGTCCGGGAGAAGATTGCCGAGATTTCCGAGATGCGGGACGCCATCGCCAAAGACCTCTGGGATGCCAACATGTCATCCCATGCTCAAATCATCGACCTGAATACAGGGAACGATGCCGCGTCGCGGGTCGGTTCGCTCCTTTTGACCGCCAGCCTCTCCACTGCCGTAAACGCCGTCAAGGGTCTCACCAAGGAAGAGCTTCTGGAATGCCTTGTGACGCCGATTAACGGAGCTTCTGAATTTGTCACCGCTTTTGAAGCGTTCCATGGAGCAGCCTGGTATGTTCACCATACCCCGGAAGGTAAGTATTACTTCGACCGCCAGGAAAACCTTACCAAACTATTGCAGAGCATCGCTGAGGACGCCCCTGATAACAAGATTGACGAGCTTATCGGTGACCGGTTGAAGGATATGTTCGCCCCCATTCGGAAAACTGCATATGACGAAGTTCTGCCGTTGCCGAAAATAAGTGATGTCGCGGATAAAATCAGACGGAACCGCGTCCTCCTGATAGTCAGTCCTGATTCAAAAGTGCCGCCCGAAGAGGTACTGCGGCTTTTTGATAGCATCACGCAAAAAAACAACCTGTGCATCCTTACTGGCGACCGAACCCAGATGGGGAGCGTAGAAAAAGCAGCCCGCCAGGTGTTCGCAGGGCTGAAAGCTGACAAGAAGATTCTCAAAGGCCACCCCCAGCGGGAAGAACTCGAAATAAAGCAGCAGCAGTACGAACAGGACTTCTCCTCGACGGTACTGAACCTGTTCGACAAGGTGATTTTTCCTATCGAGCGTCCGGGGAAACCAGCACAGCTCGTTTCCAAAACTCTGGATATGACCCGAGACCAGAAAAAGCCTTTCAGCGGCGAAGAGCAAATAGAAAAGACCCTGACTAAAGACCCGATAAAGTTGTATCTCGACATTGAAGAAAATTTTGACGGAATCCGTGACAAGGCTGAAGACCTCCTTTGGCCAGCCAACCAGAATGACGCCCGCTGGAGTGACATTCAGGACAGGCTCACGGAAAAAGCGGGGATGCCGTGGTTGCCACCAAAGGGCCTTGACCAACTGAAAACCCTCTCTTGTAACCGGGGGCTATGGGAAGACCTTGGCAATGGTTACATCACCAAGAAACCTCAGAAGAAAAAGACCTCGGTTCAATACACCAACGAATCACAACCCGACGATGAGGGCTTCGTCAGAATTCGTGTAAATGCACAGAACGCCGGGCCAGCTCCTCGGGTCTGTTACGTGGAGGATGGTGCGGTTTCTGAAGCCAGTCCGGTGCTCGCTGAATCGACACTGACAACAAAGGCATTGCGTGTCCAGTTCCTGGCGGTTGACCCTTCCAACCAATTTGAAACCGGCGCTCCGGTTACCTGGGAAAACAGCCTCGTTATCAGGAACAGTCTTCAGGATGTGGAACCAAATCGGAAAGTCGAACTATTCGTCGCTCCCAAGGGAACCATTAAATACACCATGGACGGCAGCGAACCTCGCAATGGTATTGACTACACGGGGGGCTTTGAAATCCCCGATGGTGACGTTCGTATAAGAGTCATCGCAGAGGCCGATGGGCTTGAATATAAGGAAGACTTCAAGTTTGCCGCAAAAGGGCAAAAAGGTGTCCGCATCGAGGACACCGCCCCGGTACGCCTTATCAGCCCCCGTGGCGGGAAACGCCTTGACTCTCGCTCAAAAGCCTTTGCCGGGTTGAAGGACGCCAAAGAGAAGAGCGTCAGTTTCGAGCGGGTGATGTTGCAGATTGGTCAAGGAAGCCAGGGTGTAACCGTTACCTTCGGAGATATACAGATTGATGCCGGATATATCGAGTCGGTGCTTGAAACCGTCTTGACCCAGTTCGATGCCAGCACACCTATCACTCTGACGTTTGCCAAGGCCAATTTCCATTCCGGACACGACCTGAAGCAGTTTGCCGATAGTCTGGGGATTGAAATCCACCAAGAGGAAGTTGAACAGTGATTGAAAAGCCGAAGTTCGTTGATTTTGGTGCCCCGGAAGAATTCGGTGCCCACTTGTTCCGGGTCGAGATACCTGCGGCCAGAAACGATGCCGTCCGAATCATCGAAGACTTTGGGCTAAGAGGCGGCGATAGCGGATTGCCCTACGAGGAAGTCCGCGCCGTTCTGAACCGTGAAGCATGGTCGGCTATTGCGGAGACAGCCAGGAAAAATTTTAACGAACGCTTGAAAAAAAAGAAGCTTCTTATGGGTCGTTGGAAAGTTGGAACAGGTAAAGATGCCGTGAAGGTAGACCGACTTCTGGGTAAAGAGCTTTGTGTTCTGGCTTGGGCCGCAGAAAATGCGGATAAGGACAAGTATCCTGTCATCTGTAGCAAATGGAGCGCATTGCGTCCTGAAGAGCGTTGGTGGTTGTTTTCCATGACTGCTGCCGAGGCTGGCCTTGCCGACGATGGCGACCGTGGCTGGCGTAAGGCCCTGATGTATGCCATGTCTGATGGCAAAAACGAGGAAAAGTCGGTAAAGCGTCTGCGCCCGGCACAAGAAGAATTAACCTTATCATTGTTTGAGGCTTGAAATGACAGAAATAAAGCAAATTATTCCTTTCTCGTTGAAAGATGCTCCGGCGCTGATTGAGAAGCTATTGCCTGTCAATAAGCTGTCAGCCGAAGCATATAAAGAGCAAATGGCAGGAAGCGGTAAAACCTTGACATCACTTGGCAGCTATTGGAAAGGGCGTAAGCCCCTCATTCTTAATAAAGCCTGTATTCTTGGATGTTTGTTACCAGCAACAGACAATATGAAGAAGGATTTAGAAATTTTTGAAAAGCTTATGGCAATGGACGACGAGTCATTTGTAGTTCGCTTACCACGTAGACCAAAAATCGTTGAAATTTTGGCTGTTGTGACTATTGATAATATATATGACTATTTTGAAGTCACGCCAATAGGTTCGGTACCATCCTTTTCTCCTTTCAATCTGGATGATTATATTGACGTGGATATTAAATGGCGTGACAATATAACAGAAATGGAACGCAGGACAATTGAAGCTCAAGCAATTCCAAAAAGACCATATAAAGAAACAGTGAGTATAGCTAAACGGCCAGAAGAAGTTATCAATACAGTCCATGACCATATTTGGGGCCATGTTAATTTGCACCTTGGTACAAATGCCCAATCCTTTCCGGAATTGGTCGAGCAGCTTGGTATAATGCGTTTTGGTCATCGGCCATGCGTAGCCGACACGTTTTCAGGTTCCGGCCAGATTCCTTTTGAGGCTGCCAGGCTTGGTTGTGATGTTAACGCCTCCGACCTAAACCCGATAGCATGTATGCTCACTTGGGGTGCCTTCAATATTGTCGGTGGCTCACAAGAAAGTCGTAACAAGCTATTAATAGAACAACAGACTCTTGTGGACCGGGTTCAGCTTACAATTGAGCAACTTGGCGTAGAGAGTGACGGGAATGGTTGGCGTGCCAAGGTATTTCTCTACTGTGCAGAAATCCGATGCCCGGAAAGCGGTTGGATGGTACCACTTCTAACGACACTAGTTGTTAGCACTTGCAGAAATGTTGTTGCTCAACTTGTGCCGGATTCGGTAAGACGTAGGTATGATATCAAAATAATCAGTGGCGTAAGTAAGGCCGAAATGGAAGCGGCTGAAACTGGTACAATTGGTCGCGAGGGCAAGTACGGTGAAGCTCACTTAATTCATCAAGTGGATGGCATTACTTACAAAACAAAGATTTCGACGGTTCGTGGTGATTACCAAAAGTCAGACGGGACAACCGCCAACCGTCTTAGAATGTGGGGCAAACACGATTTCAAACCAAGGCCGGATGATATTTTTCAAGAACGCCTCTACTGTGTACAATGGATGCGTCCCAAAAAAAATAGCAGGAATTATGAATATGAGTTCCGTGCAGTCACTTCGGCAGACTTGGAACGTGAGTATATCGTCGAAGACTACATCGCCAATCACCTTCTCGACTGGCAGGCAAAGGGATGGATTCCCGATATGCGAATCGAGTTAGGAGGTCCACCAAGATATCAGGGGCTTGACCTGATTAGAGCACGTGGGTGGACACACTGGCAGCATGTCTTCAATCCTCGGCAGCTGTTAGTTGCCGGATTAGTGAGAGCAGAAGCTAAAGCTTCTGACTGCGTCAATCTTGCTTATTCTCTCAACTATCTATCAAAGTTATGCGTTTGGGATAAATCACGAGACAATGCCCAGAATACTTTTTATAATCAAGCGCTTAATACAATTTACAACTATGCATGTAGAGCAACTTCCGCTATTAATAGTTTTCTTAACCCTAACATGCCAAATTACCCAATAACGTCCTCAACATCTGTCATTAACGCAACTGCTCTAGAATTAAATACCCCTGCAGATATTTTCGTCACAGACCCTCCTTACGGTGATGCTGTGAAGTATGAGGAAATCCTAGATTTTTTCATAGCATGGCTCCGCACAAATCCGCCAGCTGAATTTGTCAACTGGAGTTGGGATTCGAGGCGCACTCTTGCTATAAAAGGTGAAGATGAAGATTTTCGCCGTGGTATGGTCTCGGCCTATAAACGAATGGCCGAGAAGATGCCAAGTAATGGCATCCAGATTATCATGTTTACTCACCAGTCAGGTTCGATTTGGGCTGATATGGCTAATATCGTTTGGGCTTCAGGCTTACACGTTACCGCCGCTTGGTATGTGGTGACTGAGACAGATAGCGCCCTACGTGAAGGGAGTTACGTAAAGGGGACCGTGCTGCTTGTACTCAGAAAGCAGCAAGGCAATTACAAAACCAGTCGTTCCGACCTTGCCTGGGAAATCCAGGAGGAGGTAGAAGCACAGGTACAGACACTAACCGGCTTGAATCAGGGTGCGAAAGACCTGTATCGTGATGAAAACCTCTTTTCCGATGCCGACCTACAGATGGCCGGATATGCCGCAGCCTTGCGTGTTCTTACCCGCTATTCCACCATCGACGGCAAGGAAATGGCTATAGAAGCGGTTCGTCCCCGTGTGAAGGGGCAAAAGACTTTTGTTGACGAACTCATTGAATTCGCGGTTGGAGTCGCCAACGAGGCCCTGGTCCCTCTTGGATTCGAGAAACCTCACTGGGATAAGTTAAAACCTGCCGAGCGTTTTTACCTAAAGATGATTGAGCTGGAGGCGGTTGGTGCAAAGACGATTGATAACTATCAAAACTTTGCCAAAGCATTCAAGGTTCGGAACTTCAAGCCGTTCATGGCGAGTGACAAGGCCAATGCCGCTCGGTTGAAAAGCTCGGAAGAATTTGCTCGCTCCGAAATGTCCGGTGAATCGGAAATGGCCAACACTGTCATCCGGGGCGTTCTCTACGGCATCATGGAGCTGATGAAAGATGTGGACGGCGATGATGTAGTTAAGCACATGTCCAGCGATAATGTGCCTGACTATTTTAAGAACCGGGAACTGGTCGGCGAACTCGCGATTTTTCTCGCCAGGAAATTGGAAGGTATTCGGCCCGACGAAGCCAGTGCAGCTCGGATACTGCGCGACTTGGTGCAAAACCAGAAGTGGAGATAAAGCGTGCTCAATCGATTCTCCTCACGGCTCCAGCGACTCGATAAGGTGTTCCTCGCTGAAAAGCTCAATGGAGCGCGTTCCTATAAACGAATTGCAGGATACTTCCGCAGCTCCATCTTCGAGCTTGTCGGGGAAGAAATTGCCTGTATCCCTGATGTGCGAATTGTCTGCAATTCCGACCTTGATTTGGCGGATATCATGGTATCCAAAGCAGCTCGGGAAACCGCTCTCAAAGAAAAATGGAACCAAGTTCCTATCGAAGTAGAAGCCTTGTTCCACCGCGAGCAGTACCGGAAGCTTTACGAGATTCTATCGGCAGGCAACGTCCAGATACGGGTGGTCCCAAAGGACAAGGTTTTCGTCCATGGGAAAGCCGGGGTCGTGGAACTGGCCGATGGCAGCACGACTTGTTTTATGGGGTCAATCAACGAATCGAAAAACGCCTTCAGTAAGAATTACGAGATTCTATGGGAAGATACATCTCCGGAAGGAATCGCTTGGGTAGATGTCGAATTCGAAGCTATATGGAAAGATTCCTATCCTTTGCCGGATGCAATCATAGAGGAAGTAAAACGCGTTGCCGAACGCGCCGAAGTATCTTTCGAAGACGTAGCACCTAAAGACCTTCCCGCCGCAGCTCTTGTAGAGTCCCCCATCTATCGTACTGGTGAACAACTGCAGCCCTGGCAACGGGCCTTTGTCGTGAATTTCCTCGAACACCGTGAAACGTATGGATGCGCCCGACTTCTGCTTGCCGATGAAGTCGGATTGGGGAAAACCTTATCTCTCGCGACCAGCGCCATGGTTTCCACCTTGCTTGGCGATGGCCCGGTCTTGATTCTGTGCCCATCCACTCTTACGCTCCAATGGCAGGTCGAGCTTAAAGACCGGCTAGGGATACCAAGTGCAGTTTGGCTTTCCAATAAGAAAATGTGGGTTGACTTCAACGGCCATCTGATAAAGACCAGAGGTGCACAAGATGTCGTCCGGTGCCCGTACCGCATAGCGATAGTTTCGACCGGCCTTATCGTCCAGGAGACCGAGGAACGGTCTAAACTCCTACAACACCGGTATGGGATGGTCATCCTTGACGAGGCGCATAAAGCCCGCAAAAAGGCTAGCCTTGGCTATAAAAAGGACGAGTACAACAACCTCCTTAACTTCATGATGAGCATCGGTCCCAAAACCAAAAACATGCTCCTGGGAACGGCGACGCCAATCCAGACTGAAGTTTATGAGCTGTGGGACTTATTGAAAATACTCAATTCCGGTGTTGATTTTGTCCTTGGTCGGGAGTACGTGAGTCTTTGGGCTGACTGGGAGAAATCGCTGCCATACGTGAAAGGCACGCAGACACCTGCTGCTGCGAAAGAGGCATGGGAATTACTCCGGACCCCGCTGCCGCCCGCCAAAGAGAGTTCGACTATAGCAACCCTCCGATTCCAGATGGGGATAGCCGATAGTTCCTTCTACAGCGATACCCCATTCAGCTCTCTCGGATGGTCAGAACAGGAACTTGTCCAACAGACGCTTTACCCTGACTACTTCAAGGAGAATAACCCGATTGTCCGGCACACCGTCTTGCGCCGTCGCGATGTCCTCGAAGGAATGGGGCTGCTGGAGAGCATAGAAGTAAAGGTGCACCCAGACCCCAACAATAGCTTGGACGCCTATCCGGGGCAAAGCTTCAACGGTCTGGGGCTGATGACCAATCATCCCTTCAACCTCGCATATCAGGCGGCTAAAGATTTTGCTGAAGCACTTAGCAGGAGGACCAAAGCTGCCGGTTTTATCGAAGCTATGTTGCTACAGAGGATTTGTTCAAGTTTTACTTCCGGCAAATCAACGGCTACAAAGCTTTTGAATAAGCAAATCCTAGAGGAAGAGGAAGATTCTGAGCTTTTGGAAAAGGTTCTCGATAAGCTTGAACCAGAAGAAGCGATGCATCTGCAAAGAATCGTCGATGAGCTATCACGGCCAGAGGCAAGAGACCCGAAACTTGCGGCAGTTAAATATTTTCTTACGGAATACCAACCAGAGGGTCAAACCTGGCTAGAGCTTGGTTGTATCATCTTTAGCCAGTACTACGATACCGCTTACTGGGTGGCTTCCGAGTTATCCCAAATCTTGAAGGATGTGCCAATTGCTGTTTATGCCGGTCTTGGCAAAAGCGGGGTATTCAGAGGGGAAGAGTTCTCAACTGTAGGACGCGATGATATCAAAGAGGCAGTAAAAGAACGAAAGCTCAAGCTAGTGGTGGCGACGGATGCGGCTTGTGAAGGTCTTAACCTCCAGACTTTGGGCACCCTGATAAATGTTGACCTCCCATGGAATCCGTCTCGCCTTGAACAGCGACTAGGACGGATAAAGCGGTTTGGCCAGACCCGCAAGTCCGTGGATATGTTGAACCTAGTCTACCACGAAACCAGAGACGAGAAAGTTTATAAGGTTATATCAAGGCGGTTAAAGGACAAATGCGACATCTTCGGAGGGCTCCCAGACATCATTGATGACGAATGGATTGATGATGTCCAGGAGATGGAGCAACGGATGGACAAGTATATCCACCTGAGGGAGCAGGCAAAAAACGCTTTTGACCTGCGGTATCAGAGCGCAATTAACCCTGACGAGAACAAGTGGCAAAATTGCTCGAAGGTGCTGTCGCGGAAGGATGTCATTGATAAACTGTCTGAGTCGTGGTAGTTCCTTTTTTAAGGGAGGTAAAAGAAGCAAGCATGCTGAATTGAATCGCTTCTAAAAATCCCGCAGGAAAATTCAAACATATGGTTCAACTCTCCGCACCTTTTCCGGGGTTTCAGTGAAATTAACAGTAAAGGCAAATCATCTTGTTCAGAGTGATGCACCTTTAAAAAGAAGATGGGGCCTATGGCAACCCGTCCGAATTAAAATATTTTATGAAATGGAATTTCAAGGAGCAAATATGTCATCTCCTGCTGTAACCAAAATTGATGACCAGTGGCTTATTGAAAACCTGAAGTGCGCACAGCGTAGAGTGGTCTTTATGGGACCAGGCATGGCAGCAATCGTTGCTGATGCTATATGTGATGCATGGGAACGACTGGGTTCAGTGGCAGTGAACATTATCCTTGACGTGGACCCTGAGGTTTGTCGGATGGGGTACGGTGAGATAGATGCCACCAAGAAGCTTCATGCGAAGGCAAAGGCTATGGCTAACCGGTAGCTTTAATTTCACAATGGAGGCCGAGGTGAAGAAGGCCGAAAACCTGCTCGTGCTGAAGGGGAGCGAGTCCTTGGTTAACAGGTATCTGAAGAACTTCGAGGAGCACAAAGCGCATTCAATGAGATATGGTCGTTGACCAAATTGGAGGGTGGTATGAGCGCAGAGCTGGCTGACTGGTTTAAAGAACGTCCCGCGTGGTTACAGTATGCTGCTAAACTGCTTGTAGAGAAGGGAAGCCGCGACCAGAAAGATATAGAAGAATTTGCCAACATTTGCGTGAAAGAGGTGCTTGGCGAGCTTGACGGAATAGATTATTCATTTTGTTCAACTGTTTTCACTGACCCTGCCGCAAAGTCCCTGCGCCTCAATTCAATAGGTGATATCAAAGGAATAAACGCTCTTTCTCCCAAAAAACCACTACAATTCGGTAACGGTAATCTTTCGGTCATTTATGGGCAGAATAGCTCTGGAAAGTCAGGCTACGTCAGGATTCTGAAACATCTTTGCGGCGCAAGGCATCCGGGGAAGCTCCACCAGAACGTTTATTCATCGACCCCAACGAAGCAGTCCTGTTCTGTCACCTACGAACACGATGGCGCGTCCGTTCCCAATGAATGGGAGGCTGAATCGGGTACTATCGACGACTTACGAAGCGTTGATATTTTCGATACCCAATGTGGGCATGTGTACGTTAATGGGGAGAACGAGGTTTCTTACGAACCCCCAATTCTTTCCTTCTTTTCAGACCTTACTGGCATATGTGAAGCGGTATCTCGTGAGTTGGAGGGTCGCATAGCGAAGCTCGTTTCTAAGAAACCAGTGTTACCGGCCGAATATACTCTCACAGGCCCAGGCAAATGGTATTCTAAAATATCTGCGATTACTCATGGTGACCAGGTTACAACTCATTGCGAGTGGACCCAAGCTAAAGAGGGCGAGCTTGAAGCAATAGGCTGCCGTCTTTTAGAGCAAGCGCCTGCAGAAAAAGCCAAGCTGCTTCGAAAGCAAAATGAATACCTTGGCTCCATCATCCACAAGCTGGAAACCATCAATGCCCAGTTATCCAACGAAAACTGCCAGGCTATTCTTGTTCTGAGGCAGGAGGCGAAGCAGAAGGGTGAGGCCGCTAAGGTCGCCGCCGAGCAGCTGTTTCGAGAGGTTCCGCTTGAGGGCATCGGCAGTATTGTCTGGGGGCAGCTTTGGGAACAGGCCCGCAAATATTCTCAAGAAATCGCATACGCCGAAAAGGCCTTTCCCTACGTAGGCGACGATTCTCTTTGCGTTCTCTGCCATCAACCGCTATCCGAGGCTGCAAAAAAGCGTGTCCAATCTTTTGAGGACTACGTCAAAGGTGAAATGCAAAAGGACGCGGAGACGGCTCAGAAAGCCTTTGAAAAGGCTATTGCAGAGATTGATGACATCCCTTTAGCAACCGGTCTTAAACCCGTTGCAGACGCAGCAGCGCTGACCCAGGAAGCTTATGCTGACCTCCAAGGGATTTACGATATCCTGAAGGCCAGAAAGGAAAGTATTGTTGCCGATGCCTTAACACCTTTGACAGAAATAGCAACTTGGGTTGGTATCGCCAAGCAGTTATCCAGCAGCCAATCCGATTCCGCTAAAAAATATGACGAGGATGCCCAGAAGGATAACAGGGCGGAATTGAATGCGAGAAGGCTTGAACTGGAGGCTACTAAATGGCTTTCCCAACAGCGGAAGCCTGTTGAAGAAGAACTCATGCGGCTCAGGTCGTTAAACATGCTACAGAGCGCTTCCAGACTGACCAACACCAAAGGACTTTCCCAAAAAAAGGGAGAACTCGCTGAAACCCTCATCACAGATGCATTTGTCCAAAGGTTTAATGATGAGCTGGCGAAATTGAATGCGGCCAGAATCAAGGTCGAGTTGGTAAAGACCAAGGTGGCCAAGGGACGTGTGCTTCATTGCCTTCGGTTGAAAGGTGCGTACGACGGGACTCTGAGCGACGTGCTGAGCGAGGGTGAGTACAGAATGATATCTCTGGCAGCTTTTCTCGCTGATGTCACAGGAAAGGCCCAGGCAGCACCCTTCGTATTTGACGACCCCATTTCGTCTTTAGACCAAGATTTCGAGGAGGCAGTCGTCCGTCGCTTGGTGTCACTAGCCAAGGACCGCCAAGTAATCGTGTTTACTCACAGATTGTCGTTGTTGGGCCTTATTCAGGATTATAGCAAGCAGGAAGATATTGACCCGGAAGTAGTCTGCATCCGTAGGGAAGCCTGGGGCACTGGGGAGCCTGGCGATACTCCGTTGTTTGCGAAGAAACCGGAAAAGGCATTGAATGCCCTTCTTGATGGGCGTCTTGCGCAAGCTCGAAAACTCCAGGAAGAGCATGGCCAGGAGGTGTATGCCCCGCTCGCAAAGGCTCTCTGCAGCGACTTCAGGATATTACTGGAGCGAATGATTGAGTGTGAGCTTATGGCTGATGTTGTCCAAAGGTACCGAAGGGCGGTCAACACTATGGGGAAAATCGGCAAACTTGCTCATATTTCGGAGGCCGACTGCAAGTATTTTGATGAGATGATGACTAAATACTCCAGGTATGAGCACTCCCAACCAGGCGAAGCCCCCGTTCAGTTACCCAACCCGGATGAATTTAAGGCGGACTTTGAGGGGCTTAAGAAATGGCGCGAGGGTTTTGTAGCTCGTGCAGCATGATTTTGTGAGAGAGGGGATAAATGACCAAGGCCGATATCGTTGAGCGCGTTGCTGAGAAAACCGGGTTCTCAAAAAAGGATTCGGTTGAGCTGGTGGAACTTGTATTCGAGACGTTGAAGGACACCATTGCAGGCGGAGAGAACCTGAAAATTTCTGGCTTTGGTAATTTCAACGTGCGCCAGAAGGCCGACCGTCGCGGCAGGAACCCGCAGACCGGTGAGGAAATTACCATCGAGGCCCGGCGCATACTCACATTCAAGGCGAGCCATATGCTCAAACAATCGATAAATTCCGAATCCTAAGGACATATGGCATGACACATCATCCTGGACCATCTCCAGTTACTCCTGAACAACGCATAGTGCTGATGAATGCAGACCAGTGGGAGGACTTTATTCTTGGATGCTGCGAGCAATTGAGAATAGAGGGAGAATATGTCCAGGTCAAAAAAATGGGGGGGACAGGAGACAAGGGAAGAGATATTGCAGGCTATATAAAGTTCCCTCCCGCAGTTGGCGAATGGGATATGTACCAAGCCAAAGCATATCAAAGCCCGTTGAATCCTAGTGACCTGTTGGCCGACTTTGCAAAATTTATATTTAACGTGTATGACAACACATATTCAATGCCCCGTCATTACTACGTTTGTGGCACAAAGGATGTCGGGACAACGCTATTCACTATGCTTGAGTATCCCCAAAAGCTTCGAGAATGGTTGCTTGAAAGATGGAAAAGTAAGGATGGGAATTTTGTCACCTTCAAACAGAAATTGACCCCTGAACTGGAGTCGTTCATAACAATCTTTGACTTTACAGTAATCAAGGAAATGAAGGTGTCTTCTTTGCTTACTATTCATTCTCGGAGTTCAAAGCACTGGTCCACGTTCGGCGTACTTCCGCCTGTTGTAAAAGAAGTACCGATGCCGGAAACACCTGCAAATGAAGAACAGGTTTACGTCACGGAGATTTTACGGGCATATGAGGACTGCGAAAAGTATAAGGTTGAGGAAATCGCAGATATCCCCAAAAAATACAATCAGCATTTCGAGAACTGCAGGCGTCAGTTTTATTACGCCGAAGGGCTAAACCGGTTCAGTAGAGACTTTGTCCCTGAAGCCTTTGATGCACTACTGAAGGATGTCAGAGTCGGAATCAGTCCCGTAGTGGATGACGCAACCCACCCGAACGGCCTTAAACGCCTCAATGAAACTCTGAAGCACGCAACCTCCCTGACAGCCACAACAAACCCTCTCAAAGAGCGCATCCGGTCAATGGATTTACAGGGTGCGTGCCATCATCTCGCGAATAGTGGTGAAGTAAAATGGGTGCCTGATGAGTAACTATCCGATACCATTCAATAGCCCATTCGAACTTGGCATTCGAATGATATTCATTCTGATGTCAGTTTACCCGCGTAGCCTCGATTTACAGCAGTTGCTGTTTCTTGATTATGCGGCCATTTATTCTGGAGACCTCGGTGGACCCGAAAGCCTCCACACTCCCGTTCCGCTACGTGGTGCTGAGTACACAACCAGGCGAGCGATGGTCGAACAGGGCCTCTATTTGATGTCCATGAGAAGATTCATCGATGTAAAATTTGGCGATTCTGGCATCGAATATCAGGCTGGAGAGAATGCCACTGCTATGTTGGGAATTATCGGCGGTGGTTATTCAAAGAGATTGCAGGAACGGTGTAGTTGGGTAGCTGGAACTCTTGGGAGCATGTCAGCAGTCGATTTGCAGAAGCTATTTACCCGTGAAGGCCATCGGTGGGGGGCCGAGTTTGTGTCCCCTTCAGGTGAAGCCAAAGAGGAGTAATTATGGGAATCCGTGCAATACGACTAGCAGTCTCCGGCCCTAATAAGGAAATCGCAGATGTCGATTTTTCTCAACACTCCAATCTCATTCTAGGGCCTTCTGATACAGGAAAATCCTATATAGTCGGGTGCCTAAAATATGCTCTCGGAAGCGATAAGGCCCCGAAACAAATAAAGCATGCTTCCGGATATGACCTACTGTCATTTCAGTTCGCTACATCAAACGGCGAGCCATTCACCATATTTCGTTCCCTCTCGGGTGGTGACAGCCTTTTCTTTAAGGGATGCCATGATACGCCGCTTTCTGAGAGAGAGGCACTGACTTCTCATGATGTTAATGATTTCCTTTTGAATTTGCTTGATTTGAAAAATAAGCAATTAGTTAAGGCTGCTGGGAAGAAGGGGAATATAACAGCTGGTGATTTAAGGCATTTTTCGTTATTTACTGAAGCGGACACCCTTAGCGAGGGCGGTTTACTTGGGACAGAGGTGGTTCACAAAACAAGGTATAATTCAGCTTTTTATCTGATGATGACTGGAGTTGATGATACTGCAGTAGTTCTTGGGTCTAATAAAGATGATGTGTTACGTGAAAAGGGCAAATTGATGGGCTTGGAGGAAGCTATCAATTCTTTACAAGCGGAATTACCGGAAGGGTTTGACGAGGCCGAAGTTCGAACCTTACTGGAAAAAATAGATAACCAGATAAATGCGAACCAGAATATATTGCGTGAGCATAGCGTTGAATTGAATAAACTCAGCTCAAAGATGTCATCGGTTGGCAGGGAATTGCTCAGTTATGGTGGACTGAGAACATCCGCCTTAGAGACCTTGGAGAGGTTTCATTTGCTCGACTCCAAATATCAAAGCGATTTAGAGAGGCTAGAATTAATTCGCACGGCGGCATCGGTATTTGATGCTTTCACGCCACAGCCATGCACCTTATGCAACACACCGGCATCAGAACAGGTTAAATTCAACGATGGGCAATTGCCTTCAGCCGAGCAAATGGCAATTTCCGCTAATGCTGAATACGGAAAAATTGAAGCTCTTCGCCTCGGACTCAACGCAGCAACGAATGATATAGGAACGGAACTTTTTTCAGTTGAAGCAACCATTAGGACTCTGAAAGAAGAACAGTCACAACTAGCCGCTAGACATGCTGAAATTGTTAATCAGCACAAGTCACCGATATCACATGAACTTTCCACCTTGACCGAAATGCATAGTGAATATGTTTCGCAGTTGAAGACATATGAGAAGTTACAGCAGTTCACCGCAATGCGCAAATCCATTGAGCCGAATACTAAAAAGACAAAAACTAAAATAACACGAAATGCGAGTGATGAACTCTCAAGTATTATATCGCGTGTTCAAAACATTTTGGGAGATTGGGGCCTCGATGAAGCACGACAGGTGAGCTTCGATGAGGTAACCTGTGACCTTCGTTTGCTGGAAAGCCCGCGCACTTCATACGGCAAGGGGAAACGAGCCATATTCCTTTCAGCATATTCGATTGCGGTGATGGAGCATGCACTTCAGATACAATCTCCGCATCTTGGTTTCGTTGCAATTGATTCTCCTGTGCTGACCTACCGCGACCCTAAATATGGCAAATCTGGAGACGAAAACATTGTCCCAGTTAAGGTTGCAGATAAGTTTTTCAGTTGGATGGCCGATTGGCGTGGGCCTGGTCAACTTGTAGTTTTGGAGAATGAAGAGCCTTCTGTTGACGTATTAAAGCTGATTCCGCACACCTTATTTGTTGGTCCTCACGGGGAAGGGCGGCGAGGATTTTATCCTTAAACGCCTTGTGACTGAGCTATGCCCCCCTTCTGCGGCCGCCATAACCTCTAGCGAGTACATCGAGTGCATCAGAATCTGGCACAATGACCGGACCCTCTGCCCGCAGTTCACGAAGAAATCGCAGTGGAAGCATGGGGATACCCAACCATCGGCAAATTCTTCTACCAAGCCGAGGTGTTTGATGAAGGTGGTCAGGTCAAATGCATTGCTACTACAAGTGATTACGATGTGTTGGCGAGAATTAAAACTCCCGGAATATATGAGGCATAGCAGTGAGCAAGCCAGCCAAGGAAAAATCAGACAAGAAAAAGCCGTCATGGAGCGATATCAAGAAGGCCATTGCCGGGTATGACCGCGCCGCACTGATAGGGCTGATATCCGACCTGTATGCCAGCAGTGCTCAGAATAAAACCTTTCTGCATGCTCGATTCTCTGAGGGAACGGATGCGCTCAAGCCTTACCTGAAAATAATCGAAGATGCCCTCTATCCCGACGTTTACAAGAATAAGCCGATAAAAATATCTATCGCAAAAAAGGCGATAAGTGACTACACCAAAGCCGCAGGTGAACCGGCGGGGATTCTGGAACTGATGCTCTTCTTCGTTGAGACCGGCACGGAATTCACGCTGAATTTCGGTGATATCGATGAGGGTTTCTACTATGCATTAGAACGCATGTACGACAAGGCTCTTCACCTCGTGCTTACGATGGATAAAGAGACCATTGACGAATATTATGACCGGTTTGAAGACCTTGTGACCTCAACCAGTAATATTGGCTGGGGATACCACGATGCTCTTGGGGAGATGTTCCATAACGCGTTCCCGGAGGACGAGGAATGAGTCGGTGCTTCGACGCCAGGTAATCGACTGAGTGACTGAGTATCACCGGAAGGATTTTCACATGGCCATGTTTTCCCCCACAGAGAAGAGAAACCTCACCAATCTCCTTGCCAACGCCGCTAACCTGGTGCCTGTCAACCAAGTGGTTGTTAGGCATGAAGAGGCCAGCCAGGAGTCAATCACCCGTGAGGAGGTCACCGAGGAGGCTAGCAATCTGAACGAAGTCCGTACCCTCGATGGTCTCCATGGCTTCCTGTTCGGCCTTGCCATTACCCCCGAGCCAATTGAACCAAGCGAATGGCTACCCGTTATCTTTGGCGAAGGTGGGCCGCAGCTGGTTGATAAGAAGTCAGGAGAACGCCTCCTTGGAAACCTCTTCTCATCTTCCAACCGGATTACCAAGGAAAACCAAGACGGTGAACTGTCCTTTCCGTTTAGCGACCCCATCAAATCAAAAGAGGTCCAACGTATCCAGGACTGGACACGCGGGCTTTATCTGGCCATCAGTCTCCGTCCAGAAATTTGGGCGAAGAGGTATACGGTTAGTGCTAAGTGCTCGGAACCATATGGATTTGATTCTGAAATAACCTCCTGCTTTTCGGTAATTATGGGGATTTCAGACCCAGAGAAAATCACTGAGTTTATTCAGCGCTCACAGGAACAGGATTCGGAACTGGTAAAAAATACCGCAGAGTTTTTAGCCAGATTGTTTGTTCTGCTGCCTAAAGCTGTTACGGCTATTCAAAATCACGCGAATGCTATACGAGACGGGCTAATAGTCCCAAGCACGGATAGGCCGGTCGGTCCAGTCGGTCCAGTCGGTCCAACTGAGCCTCGACGAGTTGAAAAGGTAGGTCGCAATGAGCCGTGTCCGTGCGGGAGCGGTGGTAAGTATAAGAAATGTTGTGGCAAATGAGGGCGAAACGTTAGTTGCTACCTGCGAATTAGGGGAAGAGCAAATGAGCAATAACAATATTGGCACAGGAATAAAATGGTTGTCAGCGCCCGAAGACAAAAACTACCCTGCAGCTGAGTCATTTCTTTCTCTCATATACGACGGAGAACAGGTTGGCCATATCATGGCAAAGCTCCGCGAAGCTCCCATGGCAAAATTCAAGGCGAAGGACATTTTTCGCGCATCTGGGTTGTCCCTTCTTGGGGTCAGTAACTCTCATGTCGAAAGGGACCGAAAAAAGATAAAAGATGGCACGGGGTTATCGCCACTTCTTCTTGTAAGAGACCCGCAGAACGGTAAAGCCATCATAGCCGATGGGTATCATCGGATGTGCGCCGTTTACTCATTCAATGAAGACGAATGGATTCCCTGCAAGATAGCTTGAATAACGCCTTCATGCTACATGGCCCCCTGACAAGTCCGGCAGAGGATTTTTCCACCAAAGCGCTTCTTGTTCAGTCTGCAGAAGTAGGCGACCTTTTTGTCTACATCTGCACCGCACCCTTCACAGATACCTTGTTTCTCCGCTCCATTCCCAACAACCGGTTCCGCATGGTCAACCAGGTCGATAATCTCAGATTCATCCGCAGACACAGGCTTCTTTTGGCATGTTTGGCAGAGGGTTTTCCCGCCAAATTTGGCCTTATTCATCCGGCAGAAATAGACAACCTTGCTTTCTACCTCGACCCCGCAGGATTCACAAGCCCCTTTGGCTTTTGACTCGTTAGCAGGTACCGCAATCGGTTCAGGACTGGTAGGTTGTTCCTTGGGGGCAGGTTTTTTATCTTGAATGGTGACGCCGAACTTGCCTGCATAGTTGAATTTCGCAGGTCGATGGAGCCGGGCCAGGGAACGTGCAAAAGTATCAAGCGTTTCGCTGGATACCATCTTTACCGCAGTAGCGAAGGTATTGACGACGCCCATTCCATCAACTCGCTTCCCAATGGACTCCACAAGAGCATCTGCCTTGATGACCATGGATGAATCGAATGTAGAAGCGGTGGGGCGGTCAATCCGGGAATTGGGCGCAACGAGCACAAAGTTATGGAATGCCGCAGACATGGTAATGCCGAGCCTTGTAGGCAGTAAACCGCGCTGAGTGACGACCTTCTCAAGAAGGCTAATGTGCCTCTTATTCTGTTCAACGGGGGATTCGATTCCGACGTATGCCTTACCGTTCCATACCAGGAATTCAGCTTCCGGGGTAATTTTGATGCCGTAGTAGTAATTCTTCGATTCAAGAACGTAGACATCAAGGAAACGGTTTATCAGTAGATGGTCGATTTGGGCCACAAAATCGTTAAATTCCAGCCGGAGGTCATGGATAACGGCCCAGTTTTGGCTGTCGTGATACTTGAAATCAATATAATAGGCGGAGCTATCTTCACCCCTTACACCCGAACCAATACATTTGATTTCCCGCTCTAGCAAAAACCGCTGTTTTGCTGATACCTGGCATTCCAGCAGCCGTTTCAATTCCAGTACATCGGCGTCTCGGTTATCGCTTTTTTTGATTATCATCTTTGTCCTCTGGGGGCTGTATAAGCTACGCATAATAGCATTTTTTTGAACTTAGCCCAAGTTATATGCTCGCTTGGCTTTCCTCCAGGTCAAAACGATGATAGGATACCGGCCATGTGCGGTCGGATTAACCTCCCATTACTGAAACAAATTTGAAAGCGGTAGAGAGCGACCTACGTGCCTTAATCTAAATTGAAAAAGGAACTTTATCCGGCTGTCCGGAAATTGGTTGCCAGCGCTGATTTGTTTGATGACGGTGGTAAGGTCGGATGCAGAGCAGCATCGAGTGATTATGATGCCCTTGTCAATGCTGAGTTGGCAAAACAGAAGTGAGAACAACGGTGAATAAACCAGCCAAGGAAAAATCGGATAAGAAGAAGCCGTCATGGAGCAATATCAAAAAGGCCATTGCCGGTTATGACCGTGCCGCACTGGTTGGGTTGATATCCGACCTTTACGCCGGTAATTCCCAGAATAAAAGCTTCCTACATGCCCGGTTTTCAATAGGAGAGGAGGCATTAAAGCCCTTCAAGAAGATAATCGAGGATACACTCCATCCTGATATGTATAGTCACAAACCGTTCCAAATTGCGAAGGCAAAGAAATCCATAAGCGATTACACCAAAGCTGCAGGCGAACCAAGGGGCATTCTTGAGCTGATGGTTTTCTTCGTAGAGACCGGGACAGCATTCTCGGCGAATCGTGACTACATGGACGGGCTCCTATATATTGCTCTTTTGCGGATGTATGACAAGGCCATCGACCTGGTTCATACGATGGATGAAGAGACCATCGACGAATATTTCTGCCGGTTCGAACACTTGGTGACTTCTACCTGCAACATTGGCTGTGGGTACCACGATGCCCTTGAGGAAATGTTCCATAACGCGTTCCCAGAAGACGAGGAATGATAATACCGCCATTAAATCGGTGTGTTGCCGCTAAACTACCACTGAATACCCTTTAGGATTTAAAATGACCGTGTTTACTTCTCAAGAGAAGACGAACCTCACTAAGCTCCTTGCCTGCGCCGTCAACCAGGGGAAAGTACTTTCACTTGACGGCCTGCATGGCTACCTTTACGGCTTAGCCATCAATCCGGAACCGATTTTCCCCAGCGAATGGCTACCTGGCATCTTCGGTGAAGAGATGCTGGAATTGCCAAGCGAAGAAGAAGGTGAGAGCTTAATGGGGAGCCTCTTCACAGTCTATAACAGGATGACCCAGCAGAGCCAAGACAAAGAGCTGTTGTTTCCCTTCGATATCCGCACCATGGATGTTGATGATATCCCACGTGTTCGGGCATGGGCGCATGGGTTCTTCCTGGCCACCAGCATGTTCCCGGAATTGTGGGGAATGGACGCTGACGGGGACTTTGAAGATGATGAGCCTGAACCGTACGGCGTGGAGGATTACGGCGAAGTGGATGTGGCCAGCGGGGACGCAGAAATAACCGCATGCTTTTCTGTCGTCATGGGAGTTGCCTTTCCTGAGCGCATTCCTGAACTCTTTCACCATGGTGAAGGGAATCACATTATGCAAGGCAAAAAGGGGCCGGACCTGGAAGCCAAGCTTTTCACCATGCTTCCTGATGCTGTTGCTAGCCTGCAGGAGTATGCTAATGCGACACGTGACGACATGGAGGGGCACGCTGACAATTATCAGCACCCTCAACAGCCACTACGGGTTGAGAAAATTGGCCGTAACGACCCGTGCCCTTGTGGGAGTGGCGCAAAGTACAAGAAGTGCTGCGGTAAATAAGACAAAAATAAGGATTCAGAAATGGCCATGTTCGGCTCAAAAGAGCAGAAAAACCTCACCAAGCTTCTTAGCACCGCCTTAAACCAAAAAAAAGTCATGACGCTCGATGAGCTTTATGGTTTCCTCTTTGGCCTGGCAATCATCCCTGAAATGCTCGTTCCCAGCCAATGGATGCCCACCGTCTTCGGTGGTGAGGAAATGTGCGATATCGAGGATGAAAAGGAAGGAGAGCGCCTTTTAGGAAGCATGTTTTCCGCTTATAACCGCATTAACACGGAGTGTAGCGATGGAAAGTTTGTCTTTCCTTTTGATACCAAAAAAGCCACAACCGACGATATCAGCCGCATTCGGAAATGGAGTCATGGGCTATTTCTGGCATTGAGCAAATCCAAGAAAATATTCCAGTTTTATGGTAAGTCTGGGGGCGGTGCAGGTGAGTCGAATGTTGACAAGGACACGTTTGCCGTTAGCTATTGTATTTTAAGAGCGGTTGCTTTCCCCGAAAAATCTGCTGAATTTATTGAGCAAATACAAAAAGGGGTTCAATCCGATGTCAGCTCAGTGATATCTGACTCCAATTTTATTTCGATGCTTCCTGATGCTGTTGTTAGCATCCAACGATATGCAAAAGGCGTGAGACTCGCCATACAAATTGCCGAGGCTGAACCCAAAACGGTCACCCCGTCGGCACCTCTTCGAGTTGAGAAGGTTGGCCGGAACGACCCGTGCCCATGTGGGAGCGGTGCCAAGTACAAGAAGTGCTGCGGGAAGTGATTTGACGCCTCTGACTGATTGTCGTTCACAAAATAAACGAAACTAAACGACACCACCTGTCATGTGCCAAGTGTATAGTGGCATCACTAATGAGTCATTTGCACGCTATCTGCCAAATGGAGAGTCTATATTATTAAAATCCTGCTATAGCCCGAATCAGCATACCTTTAAGGGAAATTTATGACCACAGGCAACCACGAAACACTCGTTTATCGACTTGCACA
>Ga0209540_10000849_pt1 | contig 25001 bp, 29 predicted proteins | sample BarGraIncu01121A_FD_184501 | JGI IMG/M metagenome (GOLD analysis project Ga0209540, IMG submission 184501) | Arctic peat soil microbial communities from Barrow, Alaska - Barrow Graham LP Incubations 011-21A (SPAdes) (version 2) | ecosystem: Environmental > Terrestrial > Soil > Wetlands > Peat... | reverse complement strand
GTTTCCATTTTATCACCTCTCCATATCATATATATTTTTAGTATATACGCCGATGATCTAAAAATCAACCTTTATTTTTGTGGTCGAAAATTTCGACTGCAAATCAGCAAACTCTTCTGCGCCAAGACCCTTTAAATTCTCAAATTTTGCTATTGCGTTCATATCAGGTCGTCCTTCTCATAATCTTTAACTACTTAAATCTTAATTACTTAACTACTTAATTACTTAAATCTTAATTACTCAACTACTTAATTACTTAAATCTTAATTACTTAATTACTTAACTACTTAACTACTTAAATCTTAATTACTTAATCACTTAAAACTTTTGTTGTTTTTTTTATACCAACCCACCTCTCGCTCTAATCCGTCTTTCAAGCTGGTCTTGGTTTGAAAACCATAGGCTTCTTCAAAGCGGTGGGTATTGTAAACGTCTTCAGCCAGCCATTTCTTCACAGTTTGATGGAAGCCCGCCAGGCGACGGTTTGGTATCCTGGACAGATGCCGACTTAAAAGCAAAGCCAGCGACGACTCATTTTTTCTTCTTCTTTATCGTGTGCTTGAACTTCAAAACCGCAAAGTTCAGCTCGATGGATGTCTCCGTATCGCTCGTTTGCATATCGTCGTCAAAGAGCCCAGCGATTAACTCTCCGCTTCTCTGCATGAGCGCCTTCTGATCAGCTTTATCTTTAACAACCGATAGCTCCTGAATGCTTCTTGATAGCTGTCTGATTTTTGCGAAAGTCTCGATGATTGCCAGGGTAGCCTGCACAGCCTGCGGACTTTTGAGGATGGTGGCCAGCATATACAAACCTTTTTCGGGGAAGGCCTTCGGATTAACCGTAGAATGCTTCAGCTTATTGAACCGGTGGAAACTTTCCACCAGTTCACTTTTTTCCGGTTTTGAGAGCTCAACAAAATACCCTGCGGGAAATTTGTCTGGATTATTGGTCACGGCTTTATTGATATCCCGCGTCTCAACCCCATAGATTTGAGCGACATCAGCATCCAGCAAGACACTTTGGCCGCGCAGCTCAATAATTAGATCCTTTAAATTCTCAAATTTTGCTATTGCGTTCATATCAGGTCGCCCTTCTCATAATCTTTTTTACTACTTAAATCTTAACTACTTAATCACTTAAAACCTAAAACTATCTCTTTCTTCTCTTTTAACCCAAAACCCAAAACCCAAAACCCAAAACTCAAAACCCAAAACTATTTCTTTGTTCTTCTCCTAACTATCTCTTTCTTCTCTTTTAACTCAAAACCTAAAACCCAAAACTCAAAACTTATATATAACTATCTCTTCTGAACTTTTTTAACTCAAAACCCAAAACTATTTTTCCCCTTAACTACTTAACTACTTAAATCTTAATTACTTAATCACTTATAACTATTATTTTCTTTTTGTCATATGAAACCCGTCATCGGCTACGCCTAGGAGGATGGTCCCACCATCCTGATTGAGAAAAGCGCAGACGGACTCGAAGAGACTACGGGGCAATTCCCGCGCCGACTCTTTGCGCTCCAACGTCGCGCACTCGCGCTGCGTCAGTAGCTTTTCAAGTTGACCTGGTGTCACTTCAATGTCATAAACCAGCATCCGTCGATTGAGTCCATTTCCGATAGGAATAAAAGGAAATTGGGGAGTTAGGCCACAGCTTCAATGCCTTTTCGATCGACCAAGTTAAGCAGTTTGACAGCCGTAGGACCGGGTTTCTTCCCGCCAGACTCCCAGCTTGCCACAGATGTTTTGCTAACGTTCAGATAAGTAGCGAAGACCGCCTGACTGACGCGATATCGCAACCGTATCTGTCTGATCTCCTGTGGCTGATACGTCTTCACGGGCGGCAGACAAAGCGCATCGAATTCGCGCATCGTCATCTCATCCATGATACCCGCATTACGCAAATCCTTTGCCGTTTCATGAACAACGGACAGAATGCTGTCATGTCTCTTCTTCATTACAGTTCACCTCGTTTAACTCGCCACATTGCAATGCTGTTTTGATTTCACTGGGCTTCAATGTGAGATAATATCTTGTCAGGCGCTTCAGAGCCTTCATCTCATCGTCTTCAATGTTGTCCCGGCTGCTCTTGGGAAACAAATAAAGGAAAAACGCTTTCTTGCCTGCTTGAAACCCGAGCAGCGCTCTCCAGCTTCCACGCTTCCCCTGACCTGGCATGGCGATCCGCTTCTTGAACAGGCCCGCTCCAAGATTGGCATCGCTCAGCCCTGTATTCATCTCGGCCACTGCCTGACAAATATAAAGATCTGTTAGTCCCTCGCGTCGAGCCAAGCGTGTGAAGGCCTTTGAGCGATAAACATTCACCAGAAAATCTCTCTTGAAATCATTTTCTATATACCCCAGCTATACACATATAGTCAAGATATTTCGAATACCAACCACTGTAGGAGTAACAGAAGAATCTGAAACGCATTTTTTGTTTTCTTCACTCAGTCCTCAGTCCTCAGCACTCAGCACTTGTTGTTTCCCCACCCGATCGGACCAGTATAAAAAAAGCCCTTTTGATGTTGTTTTCACCAAAAGGGCAATGATAATCATCGGCACGATTAATGCTAAAAGTAGAATTACAGCAGCAATTAAATCAAAAGATCTCTTAATAACTTTATAACGCACCGCATTTCCTGTATTCTTTCAGCCCAGACGTTGTTCCAATAGTAACTCAAAACTTAGAACTCAGAACTCAAAACTTCTAAAACCTAAACCTCAAAACCCAAAACTCAAAACTATTATTTTCTTTTTTTTAACCCAAAACTCAAAACTCAAAACCCAAAACTTCTAACTTATAACTATCTCTTTCTCTGATCGTCTCTTCCCAATCGGTCTTTAAATCATACTGGGTTTGTCTAGTGTCGCGTAAGTCATGGCTGTTGATCCTTCACCACTTCCCAATGCCCGCCCTTATCTGGTCCAACACGGCTAATCCTGCGTTCCTGTTTCAGCTTCTTGACTATTTTCTCGACGCCGGCACGACTCAGTCCAAGAGAATCCATCATTTCCTGAGTGGTTACAGTCGGTTTTTGCCGAATCATCTTCAGTATTTTCTCCCTACTTTTCTCCCTACTTTCCTCCTCACTTTTCTCCTCACCCCTCCCCGAATTCTTCACCCCAGTTTCGGCCGGCAGCGGGATGACGCTGATAAAGGGGTTTCCTTCAACGAACTGGGCCTTGGCGCCCTTGGCATACAGGGGCAGGTACTTGCTTACGTTCAAGACACCCGACCCGAGTTCCTCACCACGGCCCATCTGCATGAAGAACTTGGAAAGCGTCGGGTTCTTGGAATACGGAGTGAAGTGCTCCGGCGCGATGGGGCCATGGCCGTGAGGATGCGCGGCGTTCGTTGTCTCGACACGATCACGGTAAATGATCAGAGTGGCTGGACGCGCATCCGTGTATTCCCGGTGCACCAGCAAGTTCGCCACGATCTCCCTGAAGATCTTGTCCCGGAGGCTGACTCTCTGGATTCCCTCAAGGTAGAACGGATCCGACAGATGCTTTGCCACGAAATCCATCAGCAGGTCATAGGCTTCGATCAGGTTGCCCCGGATGTTCAGGCGGTCGTCGTAGCGGTCGAGGTTCTCCCGGCGAACCAAGGCATCAATCTTGTAGTGTGGGACCAATTGCTGGATAACTTCCTCTTTCCCGAACATCAGTCCCGCCGCCAGCGTGTAGCCTTCCCGCCCCGTCAGCGGATCGTTGCGCCAGAATCCGGCTTTGTGCAGAAGCTCCTCGTCGCTCAAGGGTAGCCAAGGATGCTTGGGGGTCATCGCACGGATCAACCGACGAGCCTTGTCCAGCAAGCCGGGCTCAAAGTCGCTGACATGCAGATACGGATACACGGTCAACTCGGTATAGTAGTTCTGCTTGCGGTTGACCATGGCCGCGATCCGCACCGGGTCGGTGACGCGAAAATCACCTTCGTGACCGCGATCATAAACGATGCCGTTGCAGCGGTGGATTTGCGAGCTGACGGGCACCTGGAGAACCAAGACGTGTTTGCCCTGATAGTCTAAGGAAAGCGGCGACAGGATGAAGGGTGGGTTAAGTTTCTGGGGGTTGTTTGAGAGATTGACAATCTCAACCGTCAGCCGTTCGACGGCATCTGCTTCGACGCCCACTACCGTCCCGTCATCGGCTACGCCCAGGAGGATGGTCCCGCCATCCTGATTGAGAAAGGCGCAGACGGACTCGAAGAGACTACGGGGCAGTTGCCGCGCCGACTCTTTGCGCTCCACCGTCGCGCTCTCGCGCCGAGTCAGTAGTTTTTCAAGTTGATCTGGTGTCACTTCAATTATTTTCCAAAGTACGTTTCACAAGACTCATTTTTTAACTCAAAACCCAAAACTTATAACTTATAATTATCTCTTTCTTCTTTTTTAACTTAAAACCTAAAACCTAAAACTTAAAACTATTTCTTTCCCTGATCGTCTCTTCCCAACCGGTCTTTAAATCATACTGAGGTACAAAACCGAGTTCTTTTTGAATGAGGCTGCCGTCAACGGCGATATCTTCGGTGTATTTATCAATGATCGCCTTTGTAACCGGGGGTTTTATACCAATGGCGTGGCTTCCCTTTTCGATTAAACCTATCAATGTCCGCGTTGGCCCCACAGGCAATGACAACCGGGGCGGCTTACGGCCAAGGGCCGCGCAAATGGATTCAATAATTTCATTCAATGTATGAAAACCGCCATCCGTTACGTTGAATACCCGGCCTGCCGCAGCGGGATGAGAAACAGCCAGCACAGCCGCTTGACCTACATCTTTATCATAAACCAGTGTCCGTCGATTGAGACCATTTCCAACAGGAATAAACGGAAAATGGGGGACATGACACAGTCGTGTCCCCCATTTTCCCACCGCCAAACCTCGTGTCAGCCGTTCGTAGTTTCCCTTGATGCGGGAGCCATAAACCGCCCCCAGACGCAACACGGTTCCCAATGGTTGACCGTCGGCGCCCCTCGCATTCAAGACAATCTGTTCGGCAGCACGTTTGGTCTGGGCATAAAAAGTGTCAGGATTAGTGGGCGACATCTCATTGAGCACGCTACCCTCTGAAGGTCCATACACCGCAATCGTACTGAACAAGACAACGCGCTTCACGCCCGCCTTCATCGCAGCTTCAACTACCGTCGCTGTTCCGCCAACATTTACGCGCTCGTATTTTTCACGTAATTCAGGCGGCGGATTGACAATGTGCAGGAGCGCCGCCATATGAACGACTGCATCCACGCCTCGCATCGCAGATTGGACCGCCACTTGATCAGTGACATCGCCAATCAAAACTTCTACGCTTTTCGTCAACATGCCCGATGTAGGAGTATCAACCGAGAAGGAACGGATCCGGAAACCTGCTTGATCAAGAGCATGAACAACCCGCGGGCCAACAGCGCCAGTCGCACCTGTTACCAAGACCTTCATTGCTTAAGCAGTTCTCCGCACAGACTTTGCATGACGATGTGCCCAAAGATAGCGTGTACATCCTCAGATAACTGCATGTCGTTTACATTAGCCCACACATGGTTTTGGGCTATTTCCTTGAGTTTGCCACCGCTATATCCACATAGACCAAGCGTCACTGCACCGTTCTCATTAGCGTATTGCACGGCCCGTAAAACGTTCTCAGAGTTGCCACTACCTGAGATTGCGATTACGAGATCACCTGGCTCAAGAAGATTCTTAAGTTGCTCGACGAATATGTCACGAAACGAGATGTCGTTACCGTAGGCCATCACGAGACCAATGTTATCCACCAAGCTGCGTCCGCGAAAGGGCAGCTTTCCCGCCATAAAAACACTTTTGTTCCAATCAGCAATAAAATGCAGAGCAGTAATCGAGCTGCCACCGTTTCCCAGCGTGAATATCTGTTTCCCGCTATGCCATGCCTGAGCGACAAGAGCAACACCATGGTCTATGCTATCCCTGTCAATGGCATCAAGGACACTTTTAAGCCGGTCCAAATACGCAGCCGGCATACCTGTAAACTGATTGCGATCCATATGTGCTTGTCCTTTAATGATAAAAAATAATGCGACTACCGAGCGGTTCAAACTTAAAATCAACTTGGCGCAACATTGACAGTGCTTTACAAATAGCATCTTGCGCCGTGCGCGGTGCATAAAGCATCAGAAAACCACCTGCACCGGCACCAAGAATCTTGCCACCAATTGCGCCCGCCCTAAGTGCCGATTCGTACCACTCATCGATGTCCGAGGTGCTGATGGCGTCGGTCAGACTTTTCTTAAGAACCCAGTTCTCATGAAGGATCTCTCCGAAGGCATGCGTGTGGTTATTCTGAAGCTCCCGACGAAGATCATACGTGAGTGCCACCATGCGCCGTAGAGCCTGTTGCTTCTCATCCTGACGTGAGATTTCCTCTGATTGACGTGCCAAGAGATCAGATGCACTGCGCGTGATGCCGGTATAAAACACTATGATGTTCTGCTCAATTTCCGCCATGGTATCGCGTCGGCAAATGATAGGCGAAACGACGACCGAATCGTCTGGATTAAACTCGATCAGATTAAAACCGCCAAAGGCAGCAGCGTACTGATCCTGCTTACCAATTGGCTCGTTACAAAGGTCGATCTCAATGTGGCAACTGCTGGCGCCCAGTTGCTCGCTGGAGACATAGCGCCCCATGAAAGCATTTAAGGCATGAAGCAGGCCAACCGTGAATGAACTCGAAGAGCCGAGTCCAGTACCTTTTGAGGGAATATCAGCGATTGTCGTGATCTCAATACCACCCTTGAGTCCGAGATATTCCAGCGAAGCGCGCACAAGGCGATGCTGAATATCCGATACACATGCAACCTCCTCTGTCTTTGAATATGCGATACGGATACCGCTGTCGAATTTCTTATTGACATTCACATACAAATACTTATCAATAGATGTGCTGATCACCGCACCGCCATATTTCCGGTAGAAGGTCGGCAGGTCGCTACCTCCCCCGGTGAAACTCATTCTCAGTGGTGTCCTACTTATTATCATCTTTTTTTCAGTCAGGGTTGTTGAGAAGAGTGGGAATTGATACCCGTACGGCGTGATTACCCGTCGTGGCAACCCACGGCACTTCTTCGGTTAGCCGCTCAAGATAAATAGATTCGGCCGCTTCCGCTGCGAAGCCCCGCATCGTGTATTCACGAATCACACGCTGCTTGCGCATATGCTCGTCGAGCTCAACAAAAAATCTATGCTGTGCAGCCACTATGTGGGCAAAATGCAGGGCGACCACACCTTCGAAGATAACGACGTCTTGGGTCGTCAAATCAATGGTTCGTACGTCAGGCACTTGCTCCCGACGGGATCTCCGATATCCGGGCAGGTTCAGTTGAGCTGGACGTGCCTCAGGGTCGAGCATTGACACCACCACATTGAGAAGCTTCGCAATATCATGACGGGCCAAAACACCCTCGCCCCGTTCAGACTCATCGAGTAACCAACAATCAGTGGACAAAACATGGCAACGCAAGCCGTGCCCCTCCAGCACATGTCGCATCGCACTAGCGAACGAGCTTTTACCGCTTCGCGAATGTCCGCCGACGAACACAACATTGCCAGGGTGTATGTCCTGTATCAGTGATTCAATGCAACGAACGAGTGCCGGGTAAATATCCAGGATCAGTGATACCCCTGCAGCCAAGCCTGGTACAATGAAATCGGGAGTAACCCAGTATTTTTCATCAAGACCTGCAGAGCCTGTTTCCACCAGAATCGATTTAAGTCCGGCACGGCGTGCTGTCAGCAGGTCTGCGGTCGTGTCACCAATTAGCCATGATCGGCTGGGTGCGATATTTAAATCAATAACTGCCGCGTCAATCATGCCTGTCTTCGGCTTGCGGCAATCGCAATCGATCTTCAATTCGGCAACCTCGCCAGGAAAGCCTCGATCAGGGTGATGGGGGCAGTAGTAGATGCGATCTACATAAGCGCCCCGGTGCCCCAACAGCGTCTCCATCTTGTTATGTATCTGCCTTAAGTCGGATGTAGAGCATTCGCCGCGCGCCATTACTGGCTGATTGGTGATTACAATGGACCGATAGTCTGCGTTATTAAGTCGTTTGATTGCGTCTTCCACTCCAGGTAAAAGTTCCAGATGTTCGTGGTGCGATAGATGGTTGACTTCACGGATAATCGTGCCATCGCGGTCGAGGAACACAGCTTGCTGTTCAACATCAAGGCTGGCATGCTCTACCCGCCCAGATGCAAAGTCATCACAAACTTTGTCAAGACGCTGCGGCGTTCCGCAGTCTTTAATGTACTCAGGGCTGTTATATCCTCGAAGCGCAAATCCCTTTTCGATCATTGCCGGAAAGAGATGTTTTCCGAAATCAATCAAACCGCCTGAAAAATCTCGCCAAGGTTCAAGCGCCGACTTTCGAATCCAGTAGAGCGCAGCATTGACCATGTTGGGATAAAAGCGGCTTGTATCGTGCGGATAGGAAGAGAAGCCTGTGATATAGCCTCGTTCATCGACATCCACCAGATCGGAATCGTGCGGATGGTCGTTGGGATGCAAGAAAAGCGTGGCCGCAACACCACTGTCAGCAGCGTGGTACTTATGAAAGCGCAGGAGATCCACATTCAGCATGGTGTCCCCGTACATCACGAGAAACTCATCTTCAAGCTGATCGAAAACCTTCAAGATTGCTCCTGCCGTACCATGCGGTTCCCCGTCGTCGATGCACTGAATATCAATTCCCCAGTTATCTTTACTCTGGCAATAATCGACGATGCATTCAGCCTGATAGTTCACTAGGATAAGCGCTTTTTCGAAGCCATAGCGTTTTGCTAGTAGGATCTGTCGCTCGAGCAGCGGTCTGCCACAAACATCAATCAGCGACTTGGGAAGATCACCCAATCTTTCCTGAAGGCGCGTACCCCTTCCACCAGCGAGAATTACAACCTGTTTCATCAGCTAACTTCTTTCTCTTGTGCAACGATCTGGTAGATGGCTTTGTGCACCGCCTCTTCGGAGGAACTGAGTTGCGGGATCCAGCCCAGTCTCTTTAGCTTGGCTATGGAATAAATAAAACGCGGCACATCACCTACCCAACCCCTATCTTCTTGGCCATAGCTGATAGTTGCGCGAGGCGACACTGCACGGACGATCTTTTCCGCAATACAACGCACTGTCATACCCGCGTCACCGGCCCCGATATTGAAGACAGCGACCTTTTCAGTGGCATGTTCACGAATAAAAAACATGGCATCAATTAACTCTTCGACATGCAGATAGCTCTTTTGCTGAGTGCCGTTGCCGAGCACATCAAGGTTTTCGGGTGTAGCTTTCAGTTTGCGTATGAAGTCCAGCATCACGCCGTGCGTGGCCGGGACGCCTATCACATTAGGGAAGCGGAAAATATAGGCACGGTGCAAATGGCTTTCAGCTGCGGCGCAAATGACCGCTTCCGAAGCGAGCTTCATCGCACCATAGTTTGAAATCGGTAGCAGTGGACCAATGTTCTCTACCATCGCTTGATGTCCCATATCACCGTATATCGCAGAACTAGAGGCAAACGCCAGCAATCCAATATTGAAGGCCTTCATGATCTCAAGAGTATTAAAGGTTGTCATAAAGGTATCACGCAAATCGACATTGGCATCATGTACGCCTGCCGGGATATCTGAATTGGCGGCCATATGCCAAACCTCTGTGATCGGCACTCGTGAGTGGAAGGCGCCGACGACCTCTCGATATTCAACTATATTGGTCATCTCGATCTTCTTGAATAAGAAACGAGGGTTGTCTATGACCTTTGCAAGGTTTTCGAAACGCCCGCGGGAAAGATTGTCGACACCGAAAACAGTATGCCCGCGTTCGATCATCACCTTAGCAATATTGGAGCCGATAAAGCCAGCAATACCTGTTATAAGTATGGACATTCCATTAACCCAATAAATGAGAATCTCATTGATGGAAAGCTTACGCCCCACCCCTCTTCCACTGGAAATTTTAACGGTTTTGCGAAACAGAATAAAAATCGTAAATATAAGTTAATATCCTAATTTTAAAAAAAGATTATTATAAATCTCCGTTATGTGAATTATGTCATGTTTTTCTCTGACCCATTTCGATGCTATCTGACCTTTTCGTTTCATATCAAACTCAGAGATAGAAATGGCTTTTACCAGCGACTCGTATAAGGAGTGTTCAGAATACTCACAAAGAAAGTCGTTCATTATTGGTGCAATGGCATCTATACATCCCGGAACTCTCGTTGTTACCACCATGCAACCGTAGCTCTGCGCTTCTAATAAAATCATTGGCAGTCCCTCACCATAAATACTTGGCAATACTACTACATGGCATTCTTCCAGCAGTCTTTGCTTTAATTTATCATCAACAAAACCCAAGTATTCAGCTTGAGTTTTGTTGACAAGACTCGTGAACAAATCTAAATCTCCATTCTTAGAATCCAATGCTAACTCACCTGCAATGGTTAGTTTATGGTTAGGATAGCTTAAGATCAGTTTCTCAAAAGCTTTCAACAGAATAAAAATCCCCTTCTGAGCAATAATTCTCGATAAAAACAATATTTTACGTTGACTGTAACCAGTTTTTTCCATTGTAACACTCGGCGAACAGTACCCTTCCGAAGGAAATTTTGATACTTTAAAAGATCCTAATAGTGTTTTGAAAAAAACGAAATTAGCATCATTCATTGTTACAACTGCTTGAGCTTTTCTTAAAGAAACCCAAAATAGAAATCGGATTAATGATAATTTTTTTGTTGCTTGCTTGGAGTATTTACCTATCCCTGAGATCACGGCTATGTGCTTCGCATTGAATAAATAAGACAATATTCCACAATAAATGTTCACTTTAGGCGAAAATGATATGTTATGACTTGGTTTATATTTTATAAATATCTTTAGTAACTTAAAAAATATTAACGGCTCATAAAACACACCTCTCCTGTTATAGGCTCCACTCCACTCAATTTGTTTGTCCCAATTATTCACCAACGAATCACCTACTGAATAAACATTTTCGAATCTCGTTGATAGTAAATCAATAAGATTTCGACGTATATAATAATTTTGAACATTACTTGCAGATATTATTAGACAAGTTCGCTTAAAGTTATCTAAAGACATTTATAAGGTATCCTTATTAAGATATTTATTTACTTTTTTTGTAGCACATCATCTCAGCTATGGAAAGTACCGCTACACCTGAGAGATCGTACGGATTTAAGAAACCGGTTAGGCCGCACATCACGACTTTACCACCGAACGAAGCAGTGCTTCCAGCCGTGGAGCTGAGACCTGTAGTGAATACTCCGCCTCCACCCTCTTCCGCCCAGCAAGGCCCATACGCCTCCGCAAAGAAGGATCATCGCAAAGATTTCGTAATGCTGCGCACCATTGCGAGTGTGCGCTAGCCAAAAAACCCTCCACCCCATCGCACACAATGACGCTATTCACTCCAACTGGCGAAGCCACAACGGGCTTGCCACAGGCCATGTACTGAATCAGCTTGTAGCCGCACTTACCCCGTTCGAAGGGTTCATCAGGCAGCGGCATAATGCCAATGTCGAATTGCTGGATATCCGAGACTTCACTTTGTTCCGACCAAGATTTCACTTGGACAGGCAAGCCACTTAACTGTTCAGTATTAGCCCCCACTGCCACGATGCGCGCACCACGCGACTCGACCATTTCCCGTAAAACTGGTGAGATATGATTCAGATATCGAGCAGTTGAGGGCGATCCAATCCAGCCAATCGTTATGGGCCCATCCGGACCTGAAGCCGCGACAGTATATTTCGAGACGTCCACTACCGTGGGCAACAATTCTACACGACGAGCGCCTGCTTGCCTCGCCCGATTTCCGAGATAGTCGTTGCCCACAATCACCAGATCAGCACGCTGCATAACAGCGTCAATTTTCCCCCCAAGCAACGTACGGATCCAAGAGAACTGATGCCGATCGTACCGATGGAAAACTGCATCATCGTAGTCTACCACCATGGATATACCGCCCGGGAACAAGCCAACCTCGAACCAACCGGGCAACCATGGCAGCATCTCCTTTTCTACCCAAACCACATCAAACCGCTTTACCCGAAGCATTACACCCAATCGGGTCATGTAGGAGCGAAGAACACTAATTATCGGCACCTGGCCGCCATACAAACCAATTATATAGTCATCACCAAGCAGCGGCGCAACCGTCACTTCAATTCCACGTAATTGCAGGAAAGGCAGATATTGGTAAAATCGCTGCCGGCTACTGGCCCCGAGGCGGGCGTAACGACTAAGAAGTAAAACGCGCATTTAGATGTGCCTCATATGCTTGGCCCCCACGTAGCGAGCAACAATCTCGGTATCGGGGATTGAACCCACGATCTTGCGACCGAGAAAATAGGTGCAGGAAGCTCCGTCCATCGCTGCAGGACGATTAACCAGTAGGTGATCGAAGTACTTCAGCCAAGCAAAACCAATCCGCACAAGCGCCTTGGTCGCCGCACGCTGAAAAGGCCGCACCACGAAAGCCAGGGCAAAATTCTCGATCGCCCAGACCAGTACTGTGCCCGGCCCCGCCACCATCCCGCTCTCGATTTCGGAAAAGCCGTTGAACAGCCGGCGATGCCCGGAAAGCGTATAGCGCGTGAAGTCATATGCCCCCTCATGCACTTGCTGCATAAAAGGCAGCTCTGAATACAGCAGCCCGCCAACTTTCAAAACCCGATGTATTTCAGCCGCTACCCTCTCCGGGAAAAGCACATGCTCCAACACAGCAGTAGTAACCACTGCGTCAAAAACACTCTCTGCAAACGGCAAATCATGCCCATCGCAGAAAAGATCAACATCCGCACACACGTCAATATCGGAATACACTACTCGAACCGTATCGCCGGCCCCCAGCCGCTCATCCAGCCATTGCCGCTGGCGACCTCCGCCCACCACCAGCACCGTCGCCGATGACAACTCTATCAGTAACTGCCGCACAAGCGCCAACACCCGCTGACTTGCAAGGTTGACTGAAGGAGATGGAATAAAACGCACTAAACCCCTAACCGAAACATCAGACGATGGCAATCCCGCATGGAGATAATCCTCCTGTCGAAATATATCATTGTCAGGCCGCAGCAACACCGGACGACCATGCGTAACGGGATATCTTGCCCCACAACGTGTACAATTGAGCAAGCTACCAGACTCAATAACGACTGGCATGCCGTGACATTGAGGGCATTGAAGTAGCGGCAGTAAAAAGAGACGGTTTTTCATGAATCCAAACACTTTCTTGTTTTCGAAATATAGATACCATCGCTGTGTCTTTTTTGAGTTTTGGCATCGATAAGATATGAATTAAGAAAGGCTATTGGAAGAAAAATAACCCACAAATAATCAAATTTGCTAAGATAAGGATTGGTTGCATTTGCAATTAGGAATGTGGTTAACCCAGTCAATACAGGAATCATCACTAATCTGGAATTTAGGCTACACCGCATTAGTCTAATTGAGCGTAGATATAGCCAAACAACCGACCCGGAATAAATTACTACTCCTACTATGCCGACTTGGAAAAGGAGCGCTATATAAGACAGTTCGTAAGCCCATTGTTGTTCTGATCCACCTGCATTATCGGCGGCGGCGGCCCCGTGACCAAAGCCAAACAAGGGATTCAACTCCCACCCTGAAATCAAAGCTTGAAACTGTTCTTTTCGTCTATAAGCACTCTCAGTTATTTGTGAGCTACTATCAAAGTTAAATCCAGTCAGAATATTATCCCAGATGATATTAAGATTTATATCGTACAGAGAGCTAGAGATAATAAATCCGATTACCATTAAAGTGGCCAGCTTTACAAACTTACTCGTTTGAAAGGAACTTCCTGCTATATTTGCTAACATAAAAGTGATAATTGGAGATAGTATAAGTACAATCCATAATGCGCGCCTACCAGTGAAAATTATAACAACCACGCCGCCAATTAAGGCAAATGCTTCAATTGATTTCCAGAAAAATGAGCCGGGTTTCTCAGTATCAGACAAAAGGAATTTCGATAGAAGATATGGTATTGAAAATATCAGCGTAGTAAGGTTGGCTGTGTGGAATTGAGTCATTCCATCATAGATGCCAATATGTGCATCAATGTAATTAATTATACCAATATTTGACATACCTATGGCATCTGTGATTAAAATTAGGCACATTGCCTCAACCGCCAGTGAAGCAATAACTATGACTTTTAAATATGACTTCCAAAACTGAAGGTCATAAAATACGCTAATGAAAAAGATGAATAACAGTGGCCATAACACATACACAGTGCCAACCCTTAATGCACCAGGTGCATCGTTAATGCTTCCCCACAGCATAAAGATTGATGATGTTAGAATACAAATCAATGTAATCCCAGCAATCCATGTATGAATTCGCGTGCCATATTTCATTGCTGATATTATTGAAATACCTATTATTAATAATAAAAACAAACCTCTAGTTGTCTGAAAAGTTGTTGGAACAACAAGCATCAAAAAGAAAAACAAATAACCTAAATATCTCAAAATAACTAACTCCTAAAAACATTCTCGGCAAACCTTTTGCACCCTCTTTTTATAAACCAAATAGGATCACCATCCATCAATAACATCTTTATCCCGTTAAATATTTGTCCTTTTGATATCTTATAGATAGCGTATCGGCTTGCATTCAATTTTAAGGCACGAGCAACAACCGTATCGAAAGGCAAATTATTATAAATTGCTATGTTTTCTTTATAATTCAATTCGGCCTGAACATGCGAAGCGTTTGAATCATGTATTCTATAGACTGTACATACATCTTCGATACATACTGCGTTAGATATTCTTGAGGCTTTTAATAAAAGCTCGTAATCTTCATTTTGCGAAAATTTATCATTTACCCCCCCGACTTTCAAATAGAGATCGCGGCGGATCAATAACGCAGAAAAAATAATATTATTGCCCATTAGCAAAAGATCAATATATATTGATCTTGCAGAATGAGGTGTAATTATTAAGCGATCATAAATTCTTTTAAGAGATGCTTGTCGTTTATTATTACTATTGATTTTAATTTCTATAGGGTTATAAACAATCCCTATCATATCAAGCTGTTGGCCAGCTTGGTCAAGCTGTTTTTCCAACTTATTTGGTTTCCATTCATCATCGCAATCAAGAAATGCCAACCATGTTCCACTTGCTTGAGCCACTGCCAAATTCCTGGCTTCGCCTAACTTCGTACGTTTTTGAGATCTGTGATATTTAAATCTCGGATCATTATAGCTCTTGAATATCTCGGGACTTTTATCAGTGGATTGGTCATCCCAAAAGATTAGTTCCCAATCTGAGAAACTCTGCAAAATAGCACTGTCAAGAGCTTCACGGAGAAATTTTTCATTATTATAACAATTCATAATAACACTTACGGTTGGTATCTGCATTACATAAACCCTTCTTCAATCAAAAAGATAAAATGCCTGTCATCAGAAATGGGACTTTCCCCAATTTAGCAATCCTGTCTAAATCCAACGGCACCTTTAGGCAAGTCCTTCCTAAGGTAAAAGGACGAAGAGCGTAAAGCATGGCCCCAAAAATCAGACTCAAAAAAACCTAAATCAGCCATCTCACCAAAGGTGGCGTCTGTTGCTTCGACGGCACTCAATAATTGTTTCTTTGCCGATTCAATACTAAAATTTGATGCCCAATATTTATAAGACAGATCTGCGTACTTGGGGTAGTTGTTGATTACTGCTCTGATAGAATTTTCCAGCGATGATTTATCCTCATAGTGGTTGTTTGTGATTTCTTCACCAAGACAATAACCGGTATTGTCGAATAAATGCTTAAATCGATAATTATTATTGATTTTCTTATAACTATAATCAGTAAGAAAAACGGGTATTCCAACCCTAGCAGCTTCCAATGCACTGGTTCCCATAGCAAACAGGATATCAATATTTTCGACAAGATATTTAGGGAGATCATACATTGCAATCTCACCTGCAAATAAAATATCAAAATCTCTTTTTCTTTGTGAGGAGGCAATATCTTCTATATATTCTCTGTATTCTCCATTACCTATAATTGTTAGACGAGAGGGTCCGATCTGCTTTGATGCCCTCGCTAAACGAATTATCGTATGTTCAAGAATGCGGTACTTAAAGTCACAGATACGGCCTACCCACGCATATTCTATGGTTTTAGGAAAGATCGGAACTTGTTTGTGATAAATTGACGAAGGAATTGGGACTGGAAGAAATTGGGGGGAATTGATTTTAATTTTTAAGAACCTTTCCGTTGAAGAAACGTTTTCTCTGTCCATGAACAATATGGCTTTTCGATTTTCCAGATATTCTAAAATTTTTTGTAGCTTTTTCTGCCGCCATAAGTCAACAATATTAATAATTTTAGATATATGAGATATTAATGGTTTATGATGATGGTAATTAAAAATACGTGGATCAAAGTTTTCGGGATGTAAGTTCCAGAAAAGTATTTTTGAATCGACACTCACCTGCGACAGGAATGGGAACCGCCATGGTAAAAAACTTTGAAACACAAAAACACTATCAGCGGGGAATGTAGGTTCATCATCTATGCTAATTAATCTGACCCCATCAGGTAAATTAGATGCCATATATCCGTTTGAGTAATCACCAAGATAAACATCGTAATCACCTTTGATTGCCTCGGCAAGCCTCAAAAATAAGACGGGGACACCACTTGCGTCGTGGTAGGGGAAATAAAAAACAATAGAACTATACTTCTTCTTCACACAACTCACTTTCAATCAAACGTATTGATTTTTTATCGCTGAATCTGCGCCATATTCCAACATTCTCACTTGATTTTTCAGGATTAAAATATTTAAATCTATTAACATGATCTTTGGGATCAATGCATAAGAATGAATAAATTTTGGCTGCTGTCTCTTCGTATCGTAAGACCATATCTTCAAAATTAATCCTTAAAACTCTCGGTGAAGCAGATGATATAACTTGTTCACGATATAATTTTATCCTGTTTATGAATAGATGAACATCGAATGCTCCAGCAATATTTCTATAAACACTTAACTGGTCGTTAAAACCTTTAGAATATTGGTTCGCTGTAGCAAAAATATCACGTGGATCGCGGTTCACTACGATACATTTTGCGTCGTGAAAATATTTTACAAAGCGCTCAGGATCGAACGGTTCAAAAGCATTGTTTGTCAGAATTGTATGATAGAGAGATTCATCAACGCCAGTTGAAAGTAATTCATTTAAATAATCCTTCAAACAGTCTTGAAAACGTACACCTGAAATTAATCTATAGGTAAGATTGTCATGGATTTGAAAAAATTTTCTTTTTATTTTAAAAATAAATACCTCAAGGGGACTCATATCAAGAAGGTGATACGGCCAGTACATTTTCCATTTTGCAAGTGTGCTGTCTTCAATAAGTTTTTCTGAAAGTGTAATCAATTGAGGGTAACGTGAACTGTAGTCGAATCCAGCATTCTTCAAACGCCCTATTCCACTATTACTCGCCCCCATTTTTTTCACAACTTTTAAAAATCGCCGCGTAGCAGCATCAGAACGGATGGGTGACCAGCTTGTTACTGCATTTTCAAGATCGGCAATTCCGTCTTTTACACGTAGCAAATCAAATTCATGACGATTACCTGGGGTCCAAAAGCCATTAATTTCAGAGATGAAATCGTGAAGCGCAGCCTTGCCGGAGAACATATAACCGGACAAGTCAAGGATTTTAAATATTTTTGACGTGCCTGTCACCATTATTTATGATGAGCAAAGAACTTTTTTATTGAATTAATAACAAGTTCTACATCATTATCCTTCATTTCATAATAAAGCGGTAAAGTTAAAATCTCATCGCACACCTTTTCTGTGACCGGCAATGATATATGATAATCAGAAAAGAATGGCTGTTGGTGATTCGCCACATAATGGACGCCAGTTGCAACACCTTGCGTGCTCAAGTAATTCATCAAATTTTCTCTTTGGTTATTTAGAACGCGAATGATGTACGCAAATGGCGCTGTTTCGTCTATATTAATAGTTAATGTTTTAATTTCATGTATATTGTTCAATGTACTGTTGTATATCTTAACAATTTCTCTTTTCCTTTCTGTGAACATATTAAGCTTTTTGAGCTGAACAAGACCAATGGCCGCGTTGATATTACTCATGTGATATCTATATCCACTAGTCGTTACCTCGTAAAACCAGCTCCTTTTGTTTTTATATCTGTGCCAAGTATCCTTATCTATCCCTAAAATTCTCTTTTTTCTGATTTCCTCTGCAATGCTATCATTTGATAGAACAACCGCACCGCCTTCACCACATGTAATATTTTTTATCGGATCAAAACTAAAACATGTAACGTCACCAAAACTTCCTATCTTTTTGCCTTTATATGATGAACCAAATGCATGGGCCGCATCTTCAATAATTATGATATGGTGCTTTTTGCCTAGTTCCAATAAACCATCCATATCGCAGGCGTTCCCGCAGTAATGAACTGGCATAATAGCCTTCGTTTTTGAAGTAATCCTCTTTTCAACATCATGTAAATCGAGATTAAGGGTATCTTCATTTATTTCGCAAAAAACGGGCTTAGCCCTTTGCATAATGACGGCTTGTACACTGGCACAAAAAGTTAGAGACGGTACAATGACTTCATCACCTTCCTTTATACCAAAAGCATCCAATGCAATATGTAGTGCTGATGTTCCTGTATTAACAGCAATTACATTTTTAGCATCTAAATAGGCCTTAACCTTTTCTTCAAAATCGAATACTACTGAACCTAAACCCAGCCAACCCGTTTCGAATACTTTCTTGATTTCTTCTAGCTCTTCAGATCCTAAAGACGGCCTTGATACTGGCAACATAGCTCAACCTCTATAATTTGCAAAAATTATCTATCATGTACAAGTGACAACATTAGTCGCCCTTGCCTTCCCTGAAAACATATAACCGGAAAGGTCCAGGAATTTATATCGTTTCGCCGCGTGATTCATCATCGGTTCAGGTCGTCTGCCAGTCCGCGCATGCAGCAACAACCCTGTGGATGTCCGTCTCATTCATCGTGGGTCCCATCGGCAAGCTCAAAATAGTTCGATGGATCTCTTCTGTGATGGGGTAACTTCGATCATTCAATTCTGCGTAGGCGTCCTGTTTATGGGGCGGGACTGGGTAGTGGATCATCGTTTCAATCCCCTGGGCCTTGAGATGCTGTTGGAATCCATCGCGGCCTTCGGTTCGCACGACGAAAAGATGCCACACAGGTTCTGCCCAATCCGGGATAAAGGGTAGAATCAGCTCTGGTTTGGCGGCCAGCTCCCGAAGATAACAAGCAGCAACTCTCTTTCGTTTTTCGTTCCAGGCATCGAGGTTCTTCAATTTGACGCGCAGGAATGCCGCCTGCAATTCATCCAAGCGCGAGTTGAATCCCCTGACTTCGTTAAAATACTTCTTATGGGAGCCATAATTTCGCAGAACACGAACTTTATCCGCCAAAATATCATCATTTGTTGTCACCGCGCCTCCATCGCCCAGGGCACCGAGGTTTTTCCCCGGATAGAAGCTGAACCCGGCGGCATCGCCCAAGCTGCCCGTTCGCTTTCCCTTGTATGTGGCCCCGTGGGCCTGTGCCGCATCTTCGATCACCTTTAGGCCATGATGCCCGGCAATTTCAAGAATGGGATCCATATCGGCAGGCTGGCCATAAAGATGCACTGGCAGGATGGCGCGGGTTCGGGGCGTGATGGCTTCCTCGATGCGGTTCGGATCGATATTGTATGTACGCACATCCGGTTCCACAGGCACAGGTGTCGCGCCTGCATAGGTGACAGCCAGCCAAGTGGCGATATAGGTATTGGCGGGAACAATCACCTCGTCACCGGGACCGATCTCCACTGCCCGCAGGATCAGGTGCAGGGCTTCCAGGCCATTACCCACGCCGATGCAATGTTTGACACCGCAATAGGCAGCGAACTCCTGTTCAAATGCCTTGACTTCTTGATCAAGAATGTACCAACCTGAATGAAGCACGCGATCAAACGCTGATTTCAAGAGGTCTTCATGTGCAAGATTAATCGCCTTAACATCAAGGAAAGGAACACTTTTCATTTTAGCTCGCCTTTAAATTTATGGATATCAATAACTTGCCCAGAGTATCCGTGTGATGCTAAATTAGCTCTGACCTCTGCCGGTATGTGCCACGCCAAATTAATAATTGGTTTACTCAAATCATCTTTGGCAAACAATTCAGCCTCTGGCAATATGGGTATTCTTGTGCCTGGCACATAATGCCCAACCTTGATAGACCCCTTGATCTCATATACCGCAGATATATGACTTTCATTGAGCCCCAATACTTTAATAATTATTGCCGCTCTACCAGGAAAAGCTTTCGCTCTAAGCGGACCATGCACTTGAACAAGCTTTTCAATTAAATCTATGGTTTCTGACTTCCAAGAGAAAAAGTCATTATTCATTACACCAAATTCTTGAACGAAACGGCTTTCATCGATAACAATAGTTGTTTGTTTACTATGCCCTAAGTAGACCCTTATATTCCCCCCATATCTACTAACGAATTGCACATCTATTAAATTGAGTCCCAAGCTTTTGGCAATGTATTCAAAAGATTTAAAACTGTATGTACGAGGATGCTCATGGTAAAAAGTATCAAACTGACCGCTATCGAGTATAGCACCTAGATAGTGATTTTCAATTACGACTATAGTATTGTCGCTAATCAATAATCTTAGGTTAGTGAGCAGTTCTGGTAAATTTTCAATATGGGCAAAGACATTCGTAAAAGTTATTATATCCGGGTGACCTACTGCCCTCAAAATTTCATTTGCAGTATCCTCATCAAAAAAAGTATTAAGAGTTTTATGCCTTGATTCAGCTGCAGCACCAGTCGGTTCAACTCCAATGGTTAGGCAGCCTTTTGACTCAAAATAATTTAATAAACTTCCATCATTGCATCCAACATCAAGTACGGTTTTCCCCTTGATAGTACCAAGCCTTTGTTCGCAGCTATCGACCAGATCCGACATTCCTGTTAATACACTTCCGGTCACGCGGGCTCTATAGTGATAAGAATCAGTGAATAATTCTTTTGGTGGGACTTGGAAGCGCTGATGAGCGGTAAGGCATATATCACAAAACAGTATTTCTATCGGATATTCTTTACAAATACGGCTATTCCCAATAGGAACCAAGTCATCACACAGTGGATGCTTACCAAGGTTAAAAACGGATCGTAAATCTTTGTTGCCGCATACTTCGCAATGATGAATTTCATTCATATAAATACCTTCCTTTTATTTTGCCTAAGTTATAACGGAATTTTCTGAGCCACCCTCTCCCACATACCTAACAACCTTCGCCGGGTTACCCACGACAATGGCACCGGGCGGCACGTCGCTTGTCACCACTGCGCCAGCCCCAACCATAGCGTTGCTGCCGATAACAATGCCTGCAAGAATAGTTGAGTTCGCCCCTAATGACGCACCTTTACAGACTAAAGTTTTTTCAAATTTCTCTGGGAAATTTTTGCTTCGCGGAAATAGATCATTTGTGAACGTCACATTCGGGCCGACAACTACGTCGTCCTCAATTGTCACACCATCCCAAAGCTGGACACCACATTTTACCGTCACCCTGTTTCCAATTTTGACATCGTTTTCAATAAATACATGGTCGCAGATGTTGCAATCTTCGCCAATTTCCGCACCGGGCAGGATGTGGGAAAAAGCCCAAATGCGGGTATCTTTACCTATTTTCGTCGATTCCACAAGGGCTTGCGGGTGCTGGAAATGATGCATAGACTTTTATGCCTTATGTTTGATGGTCGATGGCAATATAGTGCTGAAGTACATTTGGAGAACATCCCGGAACGTCTCATCCATGCTGATACGCTGCTTGGTGATATGGCCAGGCCGCTCGGCAAGGATGCAGACGAGGTCCTGACCTATATTCTTTTTATCCTTTGAGAGGAACTGGATGTAACATTCCATGTCAAAGTGGTCCCATGCGTAGGTGGGGAAATTCTTTATCAGCAGTGCATGGGCTGAGTCAAATGTCTCCCGGTTCATGTAGCCACGTTGAAGCGAAACATAATTGGCAATATCAATTCCCACCGTGACAGCCTGTCCATGTTTTATGGCGTAATCAGTCAGTGATTCCAAGGCATGACCGAAGGTGTGGCCGTAGTTGAATTTGTTACGTTCTCCTTTGTCGAACTCATCAATCTCAATGACACCTTTCTTGATCAGCAGGCTCTCACGGATATAGTTTAGAAGGTAATGGCGCTCTGAGAGCAGTTGCGGACATTCGGAGATGATCTTTTCGAAAAGAGGGCTGGCGGCGTAGTAGTAATAGTGAAGCATCTCACCGATTCCCGATAGGATGTCAGGTTCAGGCAAAGTTGCCAGAAAGGCCGTGTCAATATAAATTCCCGTGGGCGGATAAAAATTCCCAATAAGGTTTTTCTTGTTGCCGAGGTTGATGGAGGTTTTACTACCGATGCAACTGTCGGCTTGGGCCAGAAGCGTCGTCGGAAAGAAAGACCACTCGATACCCCTGTAAATAATGGAAGCACTAAAGGCGGTTACATCTTGGATTATACCGCCGCCGATAGCCACGAGTTGCTCGTTTCGCCGTACCTGTCTGTCGACAAGGATCTCTATTATTTCTGCGCACTTGTCGAGAGCCTTGTTTTTTTCATTGGCTTCGACGATAAAATACCGGCTGTCGGGAATTACTCCTTTCATTCTTTTCCCATATATTTCCCATACAAGGGCATCGATGATAAAAAATGCATTTTTTTCTGCGAGCGGCTTGATGGCCCCTGTGAAGTCCCCAATGAAATGTACGTTGTAGTCCCGGAATAAGGACCTGATAAGCATGGTATCAGACATCGACGAACCCTCCATCGACGACGATATTCTGACCTGTAAGGTAAGTGTTCAGGGAACTCGCCAAGAATAGTACCACACGGGAAATCTCCTCTGGTTCGGCAAAACGGCCTATGGGAACTTGGGAAGAGAGATCTTTCATCTCTTCCTCACTCAGGATACTTTTCGTTAGTTCTGTTAGCACAAAACCGGGTGAAACCGAGTTAACCAGAACATTATAGGGTGCAAGCTCAATGGCCGATGTGATCGTGAGCCCACGGAGGCCGAATTTGGTTGTTGTATATATAGAGCGCTTGGCCTTGCTGATGACCCCGAATATTGATGCGATGTTGACAATGCGTCCGTAATGGTTTTTCTTCATAAGCCTGCTTACTGCCCGGGTTATCATGAAGGGGGCTTCGAGATTCACAGCCAGAATTTCTTTCCAATCTTCAAGCAAAGTCTCATCGATGAAGTTGATTCGGTTAATCCCGGCATTGTTGATGCAGACGTCGATTTTTTGATAAGCCTCAATGGCTTCTATAAAAGCTTTCGTGCTTTCGGCATTGGCAAAATCTACGGCATAGTATTTCCTAGTCACCTGTCGGTCTCGTTTTGCCTCTCGGTTCAGTATTTCTATCTGATCCTTGTCGGTTCCGGTCAGGATCAGATTGGCGCCGAGCTTGGCAAAGTCATCGGCAAACTGTTTTCCCATTCCCCGAGTCGCACCTGTGACGAGAACCGTTTGTCCTTGAAAATCAACCTTCATGATCTTTCGTCTTTCGGCTTCTTCAAATAATTGAGCAGATTATCTACTGCTTCGTTTTCCATCTGAAGACGGCACTCGGTCGTGTATGACCCCACATGGGGTGTCAAAATGACATTCCGGTAACCGCACAGCGTTCCTTTGTAGGGCTCTTCCTCGAAGGTATCGAGCCAGGCACCCGCTACCGTGCCGTCTTCGAGGGCTTTTGCCAGCGCTTCTTCTGAAATGACACCTCCCCGAGCAACATTGAGCAGGTAAGCGCCCTTCTTCACGAGGGGGAATTCCTTTTCACCGATAATACAATCGTGGCCGCTGCTGTGGATGGTAACAATATCGGCTTCGGGCAGTGCCGTTTGGAGGGTTCCCTTCCGGTATCCCTTGCAGGTGTTTTCATCAACATAGGGATCGACGACCAAAATCTTTACATCAAAAGGGGAAAGCAGCGCTGAAACCCTCCTTCCGATCCTTCCGAAACCGATAATGGCCACCGTCTTCCCCGAGAGTTGAAGTCCTATCTTCTTCTGCCACTTCCCTTCGTGGAGTGCCTGATCCATCCGGGAAATCATCCTGAGCAGGCATAACATGGCTCCGATGGTAAGTTCCGCTACAGCGTTGGTCGGGGCGTCGGGGGTGTTGAAGACCTGAATACCCAGATCACGGGCGGCTTCGAGATCAACATTGGAAAGGCCTGCACCAACACGGGAGATCGCTTGAATCCGGAACTTCTCCAGAACCTCCCTGTCCAGAGTTTCAAGCCCAGCAATAAGGCCCACGGTGTCATCATCGAAAAGATCCAAGAGTTCTTTTTTAGTCAGTTTTCGCTTATAAGGATTGTCTATCACCTCATAACCAGCCGCTATTAGTCGGTTCAGAGGAGTTTTATCTGCCTCGGCAAATGAAGATGGCCCGATGAGAATCTTTGATGCCATTGAGTTAGCGCTCCTTATTCCGGTAAATCTTTAATATGCCAGGTAACCCCTTCGTGGTCCTTGAAAAAGTATACTTTGCCGAACGGGGCATCCTGCTCGGATTCGATGTTCAGCCCGAGCCCCAGGATTAATGCTTTAGGATCAGGACGCCGCAGACAGGGGTTACAGAATCCGCTCATTTCGGGTGCCTGATCATTTTTCTTCTTTTTGACCTCGATATGGATACCCTCTGAAGAAGTAAACATCGAGGTGCCGCTTGCTGAAATAACCTCGTACGAACCGCCTTCAAATATCGCCACGAGAAAGTCGCAATACTTTTTTATTTCAGAAACATGCGCTTCAATGTGATCGAATGTTGCCATAAATCCCCCCCCCCCCCA
>Ga0209540_10000848_pt1 | contig 25003 bp, 20 predicted proteins | sample BarGraIncu01121A_FD_184501 | JGI IMG/M metagenome (GOLD analysis project Ga0209540, IMG submission 184501) | Arctic peat soil microbial communities from Barrow, Alaska - Barrow Graham LP Incubations 011-21A (SPAdes) (version 2) | ecosystem: Environmental > Terrestrial > Soil > Wetlands > Peat... | reverse complement strand
TCGTCGGACTGCTGGACGGGGCCGAGGCCCCAGCCGTCCTGCTGCCCAACAAGGTGGACCTGCCGGGCGTTTCGAGCCGCCTGGCGGAGCGCACCGCGTTCTATTCGGCCCGGCACGCCTATGCGGCCGTGGTGCCGATCTCGGCGCTCAACGGCGACGGGCTGGCGGAACTCCGGGACGCCGTGTTCGGGCTGCTTCCGGAGGGCGAGCCGTTGCTCGACCCCTCGCTCACGACTACCCAGAGCGAGCGCTTCTTCGTGACCGAACTCATCCGCGAGGCGATGCTCGAGCGGGTGGAAAAGGAACTCCCATTCACCTCGACCGTGCACCTGCGCCAGTTCGAGGAAAAGGGGACCGGGCCGCATACGCTCCTCCGCATCTTCGCCGACATCGTGGTGGACCGCGACAGCCAGAAGGGGATCGTCGTCGGCAGGGCGGGCGCGATGATCAAGGAGATCGGCACCGCGGCCCGTGCCCGCATCGAGTCGTTGCTCGGGGTCAGGGTCTACCTCGACCTGCGGGTGAAGGCCCGGCCGGGGTGGCGCGAGGACCCCAGGTTCCTCTCCGAGTTGGAGCAGATGGAAGCTCCCTGGGCCCCGCCCGCCGACGGGGGCGACGAGGATTGAGCGTCACCGTCTACGTTGCCGAGGGCTGCACCGACTGTGCGGACCTGCTGGCCGACCTCGCGAGAAGGCGGGTTGCCTTCGAGGTCGTCAACCTCACTCGGGACCCGGCCCGGCTCGTGGAGCTGGCCGCGCTCACCTGGGAGCGGCGGCTGCCGGTCACGGTCGACCACGAGCGTTGCTCGATCGGGTTCGCGGGCCGATCGAGTTCGTGGAGCGAGCTTGGACTCTCGCTCCCGCGCTCCGGCTGAGACGCTCGGCTATACTTGGCCCGCGACGGGAGGGCGTTGGTGGCGACAAGCGGGAGTCCATTGCATGCAAAGGTCAAGCAGCTGATCATCGACAGGCTGCAGCTCGACGGGGTGGCGCCCGGCGACATCGACGACGCGGCGCCGCTGTTCGGCGACGGCCTGGGTCTTGACTCGATCGATGCGCTCGAGCTCGTGATCGGGATCGAAAAGGTCTTCGGCGTCCGCATCCAGGACGAGGAAGTCGGCGCCAAGGCCCTGGCTTCGGTGAACGCGCTCGTCGATTTCATGCGGAGCAAAGGTGTCGTCGAGGGGGCCTGAACCCCTTCCCCACCGCTTTCCGTTCCGGCTGGTCGAGCAGGCGGACGAAGGCGGGCCGGAGAGGGTCGCGATCGTGCTCGGAACCGCGAACGGCGCCGCCACCGGGGTCGAGGCGTGGCCGTCGACGCTGGTCGCCGAGGCGCTGGCGCAGGCGATTCTGGTCGTGGCACGCCCGGCGGGCCGCGGCCCGCTGCGCCTCGTGGGACTCGACGGGGTCGCCGTCTTCCAGCCGTTGACGCCGGGCGACCGGCTCGAGGTCGAGGTCCGCGAACTGGGGGCGTTCGGCGCCCTGCGGCGGTATCGTTGCCGGGGACTGCGCGGGGGAGGCCTCGCCGCGGTCGCAGACGTGACGGTTTCGGGGTGACGGGGATGGGCCAAGCGGGGGAGCCAGCCATGCGCGTCAACAGGTCGGACGAGGGCGGGGTGACGGTCGTCGAGGTGGAGGGGACGATCAAACTCGGCGAGTCGGCGCAGCTGTTCGCCAAGGAGCTGCAGCAGGTGTTCGACAAGACGGCGGGCGGCGTCGTCATCGACTTCGCGCGCATCGACTACGTCGATTCCACCGGCATCGGCGAGCTGGTCGGCTACCTGCAACGCTTCACGCGCGCCAACCGCAGGGTTGCACTGTTCCGCCCACACCACCGCCTGGAAGCGCTGCTGAAGTTGACGCGCCTGGAGACGATCTTCCCGATCTTCTGGGAGCGCGAGGACGCACTGCGCTTCGTTCGCGGCGCCGGCGATTGACCGGGCACGGGGCGCCGGAGGCGGGGCTCTCGGCCCGCCTCGGCAGCTGCGGTGTTCGGGAAGGAACAGAAGGAACAGTCAGGTTGGATGGTGCGAAAGGGGGGATTTGAACCCCCATGAGCTTGCGCTCACAAGGTCCTGAGCCTTGCGCGTCTGCCAGTTCCGCCACTTTCGCACGCGCCGCCGGGAGTGTACCGATGGTCATGGAAAGTGTCAATGCGCGCTGCAGACCGGGCGAGAAAGGGGAGGAACGCGATGCACCGTAGGCAGATCATCGCCGAGGTGAGGTCGGCGCGGGGCGACGGCATCACGGTGGCGCAGCTCGAGCGCCGCCTCGCGGCCGCGCTGGAGCAGGACGTTGTTCACGCCGAGCTGGCGGCGTTGCTGGCCGAGGCCGAGGAGCGCGGCGAGGTCGTGCGCGCGAAGGGCCGCGTGATCGCGGTCGAGTACTCCGACTACTACGTCGGCGAGTTGCGGCTGACCTCGCGCGGGTTCGGGATCGTCCGGCAGGGCGAGCGCGACTTGCCCGACATCGTCGTCCCGGCCGACAAACTCTCCACGGCGATGGACGGCGACCAGGTCCTCGTCCACCGCGGCGCCCGCCGGAAGCGCGGGGCCCTCGTGCAGGACGCCCAGGGCGAGGTCGTCCGCGTCCTGCGCCGTCGCCGCCCCACCCTGGTCGGCCGGTTCGTCCCCGATCCGCTCCATCCGTGGGTCGACCCCTACGCGCGTCGCGTGGGGGTGCACGTCGTGCTCGACCCCGTCCCGGCCGAGCTGCCGAGACCGGGCGAGTTCGTCGAGGTCGCGGTCGACGACGTTGCGGGCGAGGGCCCGGTCCGGGGCCGGCTGCTGCGCACGCTCGGCGTCGCGGGGGAGAGCGGCGTGGACGAGGACGTGGTGCTGGCGGAGCTCGCCATCCCCGTGGAGTTCCCGCCAGACGCCGAACGCGCCGCCGCGGCCCTGCCCGACGGCGTGCGCCCCGAGGACCTCGAGGGCAGGGCCGATCACCGCGACCATCCGGCGGTCACGATCGACGGGGAGACCGCACGGGACTTCGACGACGCGGTCACCGCGTTCCCGGCGCGCGACGATGCCATCGAGGTCTTTGTCCACATCGCCGACGTGTCCCACTACGTTCGGTCCGGCGATGGGCTCGATGCGGCGGCGCGCGAGCGCGGGACGAGCGTGTACCTGCCCGGGCGCTGCGTGCCGATGCTGCCCGAAAAGCTCTCCAACCACCTCTGTTCGCTCCTCGCCGACGAGGACCGCCTGGCGTTCTCGGTCCGGTTCCTCGTGACTGCCGAGGGTGCGGTGGAGGGGTACCGCGCCGAGCGCAGCGTGTTTCGCTCCCGCCGGCGCTGCACCTACACCGAGGTCTTCGGCTGGCTCGAAGGCGGCGGGTTCCCCGCCGACCTGGCGGCCGGAGTGCGGCGCTCGCTGGAGCTGCTCGACCTCGCGGCCCAGCGCCTCGGCCGGCGGCGGCGGGAACGCGGCTCGATCGACTTCGACCTCCCCGAGCCGGAGATCCTGCTCGACCCCGACGGGTTCATGACCGGGGTGCAGGCCGCGCCGCGCAACCGCGCCCATCGCCTCATTGAAGAGCTGATGATCGCGGCCAACGAGTGCGTTGCCCGCATGCTGGTCTGGGGGCGGCAGCCGGGGCTTTTCCGCGTGCACGAGCGTCCCTCGGCGGGACGGTTGTCCGAGCTGCAGGCGGTGCTGGGGGAGTTCGGCGTGGCGCTCAAGGGCGACCTCGACGAGCTGCCGCCGCGCGAGCTCCAGCGCGTGCTCGACGTGATCGTGGGCAAGCCGGAGGAGCGCTTCCTGCAGGCGCTGGTGCTGCGCTCGCTGGCGCGCGCGGCGTACGCGCCGGCGTGCAAGGGCCACTACGCGCTCGCCACCGAGTTCTACCTGCATTTCACCTCGCCGATCCGGCGCTACCCGGACCTGGTCGTGCACCGCTTCCTCGGGCGGATGCTGGCCGAGGGGATGCTTTCCGGGGCGGAGCGGGCGCTCGCCGAGGCCGACCTCGAAGACCTCGCGCAGCACTGCTCGTTCACCGAGCGGCGCGCCGACGAGGCCGAGCGCGAGGTGGTCAAATGGAAGCAGCTGGAGTTCATGCGCTCGCACGTCGGCGAGGAGTTCTCCGGGCACGTGACCGGGGTCGTGGCGTTCGGGGTGTTCGTCCAGCTCGAGGAGGCGTTCGTCGAGGGCCTCGTCCACGTGGCCGACCTCAAAGACGACTACTACCGCTACGACGAGACCGGGCACCGGCTGGTGGGCCAGCGCTGGGGGCGTGTCCTGCGCCTCGGCGACGCGGTGCGCGTCCGGGTAAAGGGGATCAACGAGGAGTTCATGGAGGTCAACCTTGAGCCGGTCCTGCCGCCGGGGCGGCCCGACGGAGGGCGGGCGCAAAGCCCCCGCCAGGCGCCGCGGCCGCGCGCGAAGGCGCCCGCGCCTCGCCGTGGCGACGCGCGCCCGCGGCGGCGCCAGGCCCGGCGACCTAGCTGATCGTGGCCGAGGGCAACACGTAGCGGTCGAGGGCGCTGCCGGGGCTGCGGCTCATCCACACCGACTCTGCGAGACACCGCGCGCCCGCCTCGAGGAGGTGCTCGACGCCGGCTTCGAACGGAGCGGGGACGAGCAGGTGAACGTCGGTTTCGGCCCCGGCGGCCGCCAGCTGGAGCGCCCACCCGAGGCCCGCCAGAGCGGCCTCGGGTGTGGCCGCGGCCACCGGCCCGCACTGCCCCGGCCCCCCGTACGCGTACGCGGCGATGCGCTGGCCGTCCCGCACCTTGGCCAGCCGCAATCGGCGATCGATCAGCCAGTGCTCGTGGTCCATCGGACGCGACACGCCGCGAACGAGGCGGTCGAGGTGCTCGAGGTCGGCCGATCCCGCGCGGCGCTTGATGGCGTCTTCCGTCAGCTCGCCGCCGGGGAGGAACCTGGCGAGCTCATGGCCGACGACGCGCGCCGCCTCGGCCGGGAGCGCGAGGCGGTAGACCGAGAAGCGGGCGCGCAACCCGAAGCGGAAGAAGAGCCCGTGCCACGGCGCCCCGCCGTGGACGAGAGCGGCGCTCTCGCCGGCGCCCGACCGCTCGCCGTAGGCCATCGCCCGGCGGACCAACTGCTCCGCAACCTCGCCGCCCTGATGCTCGGGGAGCAACCATGGCTGGGCGATGTTGAGCTGCCGCGAGCGCACGTAACCGGGGGCGAACCCGACGACCTCGTCGCCGACGCTGACGGTTAGGAAGCCGTCGCCGTCGTGGAGGGCGAGGTGCCGGAGGTCGAGGGCGAGGTCGCTCGGCGCCTGGCCGCGGGCGATGACCGGCGCGGTATCCTCCCAGCCGGGGAGGGAGGCGCGCAGCTGCTCGGCCATCGCCACCAGCGGATCCATGCCGACGCGCGAGACCGGCTGCACCTTAACCTTCCCCGTCATCTCAAGACCTCCTGCCGGCGCCCGCGGGCGCGTTGCGCCCCCGCGTACCGAGGCCTGGATTGTAGCAGCCGGGTTCGCTGCCCTCGCCAAACGAACACTCCGATGTGGCAGAATGCAAATTGGAACGGAGGGCAGCGATGATGCCTCACCACGCAACGGCGGGCAACTTTCTTGGGGTGGCCGACACGCTCTGGTTCGTGCTGCTCACGGTGGCGGCCGTGGGCGGAGTGGTGTGGTCTCTCTCGCGCAGGTACTCCCTCATGATGGCGGGCCGGAAAGGCGTGGTGCTGGACCGCTGGGGGGAGCGGGTCCGCGGGGTGCTCGTCTACTTTCTCGGGCAGCGCCGGATGTTCCTGGAGCCGCTGCCGGGGATCATGCACGCGCTGATCTTCTGGGGCTTCCTCGTCTTCTCGGTGCGGTCGCTCTCGATGGTGGTCGAGGGTCTCACCGGAGGGTGGGAGCTGCCGTTCCTGCACACATGGTTCGGCCACGCCTTCCTCCTCACCAAGGACCTGTTCGCGGTCCTGGTCCTCGTGGGTGTCGCGATCGCCGCGTGGCGGCGCCTCGTCACCAGGCCGGCGCGGCTGGAGTACAGTCCGGACGCCTGGGTGATCCTCGGCCTGATCGCGGCCCTGATGGTGACGGACCTGCTGGTGGACGGAGCGCGGATCGCCGGAGGGTCGCCGGGCCCGTGGGCGTGGACGCCGGCCTCGGCCGCGGTGGGCGCCTGGCTCGCGGGAGCCCCTGCGGCGGCGCTGCACGGGCTCTACGTCGGGGCGTGGTGGGTGCACCTGACGGTGCTCTACGTGTTCGCCAACTACCTGCCGTACTCCAAGCACTTCCACGTCTACACCGCGCTGCCGAACGTGCTGCTCAGGCCGCTCGACGAGCCGGGCCGGCTCGGCAAGATGGACCTCGAGAACATCGTCGAAGGCACCGCTCTCGGCGCCGCCAAGGTCACCGACCTGACCTGGAAGCAGCTGCTCGACCTTTACACCTGCACCGAGTGCGGCCGCTGCACGGTGGTGTGCCCGACCACGATCACCAAGAAGCCTCTCATTCCGCGCGACCTTACCATCGCGCTCCGCGACCACCTCAAGGCCTCCTCCGGCCAGATCATCGGCGAGCCGGGGCGTTCCCCCGGCACGCCCAGTCGGGAGCTGGCCGGCGACGTGATCGACCCCGAGGTCGTGTGGGCGTGCACGACGTGCCGGTGGTGCGAGGAGGCATGCCCGCTGTTCATCTCCTACGTCGACAGGATCGTGGAGATGCGGCGGCACCTCGTGCTCGAGAAGGCCGCTTTCCCCGGCGAGGCCGAGCCCGCGTTCCGAGGAATGGAGGTCAACGGCAACCCCTGGCAGCTCCCGCCGGAGACGCGCGGCGACTGGGCAAAGGGATTGGGCGTGCCGCTGGCGTCGGATGGGGGCGAGTTCGAGTTCCTGTTCTGGGTCGGGTGCGCCGGGTCGTACGACGACGCCGGCAAGCGGACCTCGCAGGCGATGGTCAAGCTGTTGCACGCCGCGGGCGTGAAGTTCGCGATCCTTGGCTCGGAGGAGCGTTGCACCGGCGATGCGGCGCGCCGGCTCGGCAACGAGTACCTCTTCCAGACGCTGGCGGCGGCCAACGTCGAGACGCTGAACGGGCGCGGCGTCAAGAGGATCGTCACGAACTGCCCGCACTGCTTCAACACGCTGGCGCACGAGTACCCCGATTTCGGCGGGCAGTACGAGGTCAAGCACGGCACGCAGCTGATCGCGGAGCTCGTGGCGAGCGGGCGCTTGACGCTCACGAGCGAGGTGCGTCGCGAGTTGACGTTCCACGACCCGTGCTACCTGGGGCGCACCAACCACGAGTACGAGGCCCCGCGCGCGATCCTGGGGGCGATTCCGGGGCTGACGCTCAAGGAGGCGCCGCTGTCCCGCGAGAAGGCGATGTGCTGCGGCGCCGGCGGCGGGCGGATGTGGCTCGAGGAGAAACTCGGCACGCGGATCAACCAGACCCGGATGCAGCAGCTGCAGGAGTCCGGCGCCACGGACGTCGCCGTCGCCTGCCCGTTCTGCGCCGTCATGGTGGGGAATGCGCAACAGGAGCTGGGGATGGAGGACGCGCGGACGGTGGACGTGATCACGCTCGCAGCGCAGGCGCTCGCGAAGGACAGCTCGCAGCCCGCGTCCGGAAGCTGACGCCGTGGTGTCGGGACGAGGGCGCCTGGCGATGGGAGAGCGCCGCGACCACCGAGCCAACGTCGCCAGGAGCGGGGAGGCGCTTGCGGCCCTGTTCCTGAGGCTCAAAGGGTTCAAGATCGAGGCGCGCAACTGGCGCTGTCCAGCCGGCGAGATCGACATCGTCGCCTGGGACCGCGACACGTTGGTGTTCGTCGAGGTGAAAACACGCACCGGCGGCCGCGCAGGAACTCCGGAGGAGGCCGTCACCCAAGCGAAGCAGCGGCGCCTGGTGCGGCTCGCCGAGGTCTATCTGGCCCGCGGCAGCGAGACGCCGCCGTGCCGGTTCGACGTCGTCGCGGTGTCCGTCAGCGCGTGGCGGCCCTCCGTCCGCCACCTGCGCGCCGCGTTTCGCGCCGACGGGCTCGGGTAGCGGAAGGGCCCGCGCGCGCGGGTCCCGTGTCCACAACCGGACGGCGGAACCCTCAGGGGCGCTCGAGCAGGTAGGCGAACCCCATCCCGCCGCCGATGCACATGGTGACGATGCCGCGCTTCGCGTTGCGGCGCTTCATCTCGCCGAGGATCTTGCAGGTCAGCACCGCGCCGGTCGCCCCGAGGGGATGGCCGGTCGCGATCGCGCCGCCGTTGACGTTCGTCTTCTCGGGGTCGAGACCGAGCTCGCGGGTGCAGTAGATCGACTGGCTCGCGAACGCCTCGTTGATCTCGACGAGGTCGATGTCGGCGAGGGAGAGCCCGGTCTTCTTCAAGAGCTTCGGTACCGCCTTCGCGGGACCGATCCCCATGATGTCGGGCGGGACTCCGGCGACCGCCCAGCTCTGCACGAACGCCAGCGGCTCGAGGCCCATCTCCGCTGCCTTCGTGTCCGACATCACGACGGCTGCGGCGGCGCCGTCGTTGATCTGCGAGGAGTTGCCGGCGGTCACTGTGCCGCGCGGGTCGAACGCCGGTTTGAGCTTGGCCAGCGCCGCGAGCGAGGTGTCGGCGCGCGGGCCTTCGTCGGTGTCGAAGACGAACTCGCGCCACGTCGCGTTGTCCATGGTGCGCACATTGAGGGGGACGATCTCGTCCTTGAACTTCCCGGCAGCGATCGCGGCCGCGGCGCGCTGGTGCGAGCGCAGCGCGAAGGCGTCCTGCTCCTCGCGGCCGATCCCGAACTGGCGGGCGACGACCTCGGCCGTCGTGCCCATCGAGGCGTAGGCGTTGGGCATGGCATCGACGAGCGGCGGGTCGGCGATGATCTTGTTGCCGCCCATCGGCACCATCGACATCGACTCCACGCCGCCGGCGACGATCACGTCGGCGTTGCCGGAGCGGATGACGTCGGCGGCCCACGCGATCGACTGCGAGCCCGACGAGCAGAAGCGGTTCAACGTCGTGGCGGGGACCTCGACGGGAAAGCCGGCGAGCAGCGCGATCATGCGGGCGACGTTCATGCCCTGCTCAGCCTCGGGCATCGCGCAGCCGAGCATGACGTCGTCCACCATGGAAGCTTCAAGTCCGGGCGTGCGCTTGAGGAGAGCCTGCAGCACCGGCGCGGCGAACTCCTCCGGCCGGGTGTCCTTGAGGCTGCCCTTCTTGGCGCGGCCGATTGCGGTGCGGGCGTAGGAAACGATCACGGCTTTGGGCATGGTCACCTCCGACTGCGGTTTGAAGCCTGTGGGATGAGAGTCGGGAATTGGCGGCGCATCAGTTCCTCAACGGCTTGTTGTTCATCAGCATGTACTGGATCCGTTCCAGCGTCTTGGGCTCGCCGAGCAGCGAGAGGAACGCTTCGCGTTCGAGGTCGAGGATCGCCTGCTCGGTCACGGGGTTGTTGATCGTGGTGTCGCCGCCGCACAGGATGTTGCCGACGTGCGTCGCGATCTTCTCGTCGTGCGACGAGATCCAGTGGGTGACCTTCATGTTGTGGAGCAGCGTCTGGATGGTCGCGAGCCCGTCGCGGCCGGGAAGGTAGAACGTGCGCGGCAGCGGCGGGCGGTACCCCTCCTCGGCCATGGCGATCGCCATGCGCTTCGCGGTCCACAGCTGCTGGTCGCGGTTCATCTCGACGTGGTCGAACGGCCGCAGGTACTTGAGCTCGCGGGCCTCCTCCGCCGACGTCCCGACCTTGGCCATGGCGATCGCCTCGAACGCCTTGCGCAGGAACGGCATGTTCGACAGGATCGGCTCGTCCAAGCTGTCGAGCACGCGCTCGAGCATGAAGACGTGGCCTCCGCCGGCGGGGACCAGCCCGACGCCGACCTCGATGAGGCCCATGTAGGTCTCCGCCAGGGCGCAGACGCGGTCCCCCGCCATCGTGATCTCGGCGCCGCCGCCGAAAGTGAAGCCGAACGGGGCGGTGACCACCGGGACGCGCGCACGGCGGAGCCCCATCGTCATCCCCTGGAACTTCCGGACCATCGCGTCGATGGCCGTCCACTGCTGGCTCATCGCACCCTCGAGGATCATCAGCAGGTTGGCGCCGGCGCAGAACTGCTCCCCCTGGTGGTGGACCACGAGACCGCGGAAGTCCTTCTCGGCGATCACGATCGCCTGATGAACGGCGTCCATCATGTCGTCGTCGATCGGGTTGAGTTTGGGCTGCAGCGCCGAGTGGAACTCGACGCATACCACGCCGTCGCCGAGGTCCACGACCGAGGCACCGGAGTTCTCGAACACCGCCGGCGTGCGCCGCTTGATCTCGCGCAGGACGAGGAAGCTGGCGGGGCGCGGCACCACCCGATAGGACTTGCTGCGCGGGTCGTAGAACTCGCGGCCGTCGAGGCCGTCGCGGTAGAAGCTGGCGGCGTCCGACTCCAGCATCTCGCCGACCCACGCCGCCGGCTCGACGCCCTCGGCCTTCATGCGCTTGACCGTCTCGGCGACGCCGAGGGCGTCCCAGATCTCGAACGGGCCGAGGTCCCAGTTGAAGCCCCAGGTGGCGCCGTGGTCGATGTCCACGATCGTGTCGGAGATCTCGCCGAGGCGCCGGGAGGAATACGCCAGAGCGTCGCGCGTCACCCGCCACGCGAAGACGCCGGCGCGGTCGTCGGCGTTCACGAGCGTCTTGATGCGCACCCCGGAGTCGTGGATCCCCTTGGTCTGCTTGAGCGACGGGGCGTCGAGCTTGGCCTTGGGGCGGTACTGGCCGGTTTGCCAGTCGAGGGTGAAGTCCACGTTCTCGCCCTTGGGGCCCTTCTCGCGCTTGAAGAAGCCGGCCTTCGTCTTGCGGCCGAGCTGCTTGTTCTCGACCATCTTGGTGACGAAGTCGGGCACCGCGAACGCCGGCTGGCACTCGTCGTCGGGGCACTCCTCGCGCAGGGTGCGCACCACGTGCACCATGGTGTCGAGGCCGACGAGGTCCACCGTGCCGAACGACGCGCTCTTCGGCCGCCCCATCGCGGGCCCGGTGATCGCGTCCACCTCGTCCACTTGGTAGCCCATCTCGACCATCGCGTGCACGGTGGCCATGAGGCCGTAGACGCCGATCCGGTTGGCGACGAAGTTCGGCGTGTCCTTGCCGAACACGATCCCCTTGCCGAGGAGGAACTGGCCGTAGTCGCTCATGAACGAGACGACCTCAGGATCGGTCTCCTCGCCCGCGATCACCTCGAGCAGGCGCATGTATCTGACCGGGTTGAAGAAGTGCGTCACCAGGAAGTTCTTGCGGAAGTCGTCCGAGCGCCCCTCGACCATCTTCTTGATCGGCAGGCCCGAGGTGTTGGAGGAGACGATCGTGCCCGGGCGGCGGACCTTGTCCAAGCGCTCGAACACCTGCTTCTTGACGTCGAGCCGCTCGACCACCACCTCCACGATCCAGTCGCACTCGGCGAGTTTGTCCCAGTCGTCCTCGAAGTTGCCGGCCGAGACGAGAGGCAGGAAGCGCTTGGAGTAGAGGAGCGACGGCCTCGATGTCTTGATGTTCTCGATGCCGGCAAGCGCGAACTTGTTGCGGAATCGGCGGTCGCCGCGTGTAAGCCCGGCCTTCTCGTCCTCCGGCGTGAGCTGGGGCGGGACGATGTCGAGCAGCAGCACCGGCACGTTGGCGTTTGCGAGGTGTGCGGCGATTCCGGAGCCCATCACGCCTGCACCCAGCACCCCGACCTTGCGGATCTCCCTGCGCATGGATATCTCCTTTGCCCGTCCCGGCTGGCCAGCGGATGTGCATCCCCCCAAAACCGCCGCGACTGAACGCTGGTTCATTGTGCCTCGGTTGCCGCCGGCTGACAAGTGGTCCCGCTCGGCCGGTCCCCGGTCGCCGGCGCCGCGGGCGTTGCCGGCCCCCGAACGGTCAGAACAGACCGACGCCCCAGAGGTCGTGGATGTGCACCATCCCGGCCACGCGGCCGTCCGGGCCGGCTACGATGAGCGACGTGATCCGCCGGGTCTCGAGCAGGCGCAGGGCGCCGGTCGCGAGCGTCCCGGGCGCGATCGTCACGCCCCCCGGGTGCATCACCTCGGCGGCGCGGTGGGCGAGGGGGTCGGGGTCGGCCTCCATCAGGCGCCGCAGGTCGCCGTCGGTGATCACCCCGAGCAGCCGGCCGTCGCCGTCCTGCACGGTCGTGATTCCGAGTCCCTTGCGCGACATCTCGTAGATCACATCCTTCATCGGCGTATCGGCGGCCACCCGCGGGACCGCCTCGCCGGCGTGCATGAGGTCGCCCGCCGTGAGCAGCTTTCTGCCCAGCTTCCCGCCCGGGTGGAGCTGGGCGAAGTCTTCCGGCTTGAACCCCTTGCGCACGGAGACGGCCATCGCGAGGGCGTCGCCCAGGGCCAGCGCCGCAGTCGTCGAGGCCGTCGGCGCCAGATTGAGGGGGCACGCCTCCCGGTCGACACCCAGGTTGAGGTGGACGTCGGCGTGACCCGCGAGCGTGGAGGACGGGTTGGAGGTGATCGCGATCAGCCGGTTGTCGAGGCGCTTGAGGTACTCCATGAGCTGGACCAGCTCGCCGGTCTCGCCGGAGTTCGAGACCGCCACGACGACGTCGCCGGCGGCGACCATTCCGATGTCACCGTGGATCGCCTCAGCGGGGTGCAGGAACAACGCCGGCGTGCCGGTCGAGGCCATCGTGGCCGCGAGCTTGCGACAGATGATCCCGGACTTGCCCATCCCGGTCCAAACGACCCGCCCCTGGCAGCCGACGAGCAGCTCCACGGCTTGAAGGAAGGTGTGGTCGAGCCGATCCCGGAGGCGCAGGATCGCCTCTGCCTCCGTCGTCAGCACCTCACGAGCCAGCTCGAGCGACATGCACCCTCCCTCGGACAAAGCTCTCAGCTCCGGCATTCTAGCCCGGCAAGGCGGCGAAGGCTCGCGGCGTCCGGCGGCACGCCCCACGGAATGCGCCAACCACGCGACCGCTTGTCGATTCCGCTGGTCGGACTGGCGGCGCGCGACGGGGGCGCTCCTCAAAATCCTGACGCGGCCAAAACCAGGCGGCGCGTGCGTATCATGGCGGGGCGCTACGGCGTCAAGTGGGAGCCGGAAAGCCCACGGGCGCCCGCGGCCGTGACGAGGAGGAGCGGCAGGATGGCCGAGAGCACGGGTTCCGGGGGAGTGGACCTTTCCGCACTGAAGATCGACGACCGTGCCCGCAGCCCAAGGGGCGGCGGCAAGGGATGGATCGTCGCCGTTCTCGCGATCGTCGCGCTGGCCGTGGCGGGGGTGGTGGGCTGGGCGCTCCTCGGCCGGACCCCGGTTGTGGAGACGGCTGCGGCGAGGCCGGCTCCCGGCGGTGCGATCGCGCTGCTGAACGCCAGCGGCTACATCACTCCGCGCCGCCGCGCCACGGTGGCCGCCAAGATCACGGCGCGCGTCGTGGACGTCTACGTGGACGAGGGGATGGAGGTCGCTGAGGGGCAGCTCCTGGCTCGCCTCGACGACTCCGACGCGAATCGGCGCCTACTGGCCTCCCGCACGGCGCGCGACGCGACCGCCGCCCAGATCGAGAACCTCGAGGTGAACCTCGCCAACGCGGAGCGCGAGGAGAAGCGCCAGTTCGATCTCGAAAGGGAGGGCGTTGCGACCGCCCAGGCGTTGGACCTCGCGCGCACCACTGCGGAGAGCCTGCGGGCGCAGATCGCCGCAGCGAGGGCGCAGGTTCGCGCCGCCGACGCCGAGATCGGGGTGGCCCGGCAGGACATGGAGAACTGCACGGTGCGGGCGCCGTTCTCCGGGATGGTGGTATCGAAGGACGCGCAGCGCGGCGAGATGGTCTCGCCGCTCTCGGCCGGGGGCGGGTTCACCCGCACCGGGATCGCGACGATCGTGGACATGGCCTCGCTCGAGATCGAGGTCGACGTCAACGAGTCGTACATCGCCCGGGTCGTTCCCGGACAGCGGGTGGACGCCGTGCTCGACGCCTACCCGGAGTGGCACATCCCGGCGAAGGTGCGGACGGTCATCCCGACGGCCGATCGGCAGAAGGCCACCGTGAAGGTGCGCGTCTCGCTCGACAAGCTCGACCCGCGGATCCTGCCGGACATGGGGGTGAAGGTCTCATTTCTGGCCGACGAGACGGCCGGCGCCAGGGCCACCCCCAGCGTTTTGATCCCGAACGCGGCGGTGCATCAGGTTGACGGCAGGCAGGTCGTGTTCGTGGTCCGCCAAGGGGTGTTGGAACGGCGCACCGTGAGCGTGGGCGCTGCTTCCGGCTCCGACGTCGAGGTGACGGCGGGCGTCGCGGCCGGCGACGAGGTCGTGGTGACCTCAACCGCAGCTCTGCGCGACGGGCATAGGGTGAAGGTGAAGTAGGCGAGAGGCGTGAGACTTGCGGCGTGAGGGGCGAGGTCGCGGGGGCAAGCCTCGGCCCCGCACCGGACGGAGGTCGGCATGGTCAGAGTGGATGGCACGGGGAACGGCACCGGCCTCATCCGGGTGCGCGACCTGGACAAGAAGTACCGGCGCGGCAGCGAGGAGATCCATGTCCTGCAGGGCCTCAACCTGGACGTCGAGAGAGGCGAGTTCGTCGCCTTCATGGGCCCGTCCGGTTCGGGCAAGACCACCCTCCTGAACCTGCTCGGCGGCCTCGACCTGCCGACGTCGGGGAGCATCACGGTGGCGGGCGACGAGATCACCCACATGTCCGCCGCCAAGCTCACCGCGTGGCGGGCCCGCCACGTCGGTTTCATCTTCCAGATGTACAACTTGATCCCGGTGCTCACGGCGTTCGGCAATGTCGAGCTGCCGCTGCTGCTCACGAGGCTCTCGAAGGGCGAGCGCCGGAGGCACGTCGAGGCCGCCCTCGGTGTGGTCGGGCTCCTGGACCGGATGGACCACTACCCGCGCCAGCTTTCGGGCGGCCAGGAACAGCGCGTCGCCATCGCCCGGGCGATCGTCGCCGACGCGACGTTCCTTCTCGCCGACGAACCCACCGGCGACCTCGACCGCAAGAGCGCCGACGAGATCATGGAGCTGCTCGGCCGCCTCGTCCACGAGCACGGCAAGACCATCCTGATGGTCACGCACGACCCGCGCGCCGCGGAGCGCGCCGGGGTCGTGCTCCACCTCGACAAGGGCGTGCTCGTGGAAGGTTCCGTTTCCGCGGGGGTTGGGGCATGAGGTTCGTCGGCCTGGTGTGGGCGAACCTGGCGAGGAAGAAGCTGCGCACCACCTTGACCATCGGGTCGTTCGCGGTGGCGCTCTTCCTGTTCGGTCTTCTGGTGACGATCCGCGGCGCCTTCTCCGGCGGGGCGGACGTCGCGGGGGTCGACCGCCTCACGGTGATCAACAAGACCTCGCTGATCATGCCGCTGCCGTACTCCTATCGCGACCGGCTCCTGCAGGCGTCCGGAGTGGCCGCCGTGACCTTCGCGACCTGGTTCGGCGGTGTCTACCAGGACGAACGCAACTTCTTCCCGCAGTTTGCGGTGGACAGGGACACATGGTTCAAGGTCTACTCGGAGTACGTGGTCCCCAAGGAGCAGCTCGCGAATTTGATGCGCGACCGCCAGGGGTGCCTCGTGGGGCGCTCCCTGGCGAAGCGTTTCGGGTGGAAGGTCGGGGACCGCATCCCGCTGCGGGGCACGATCTGGACGGGGACGTGGGAGTTCAACCTCGACGGCGTTTACGAGGGGAACCGGCCCGATGTGGACACCGGACAGATGCTGTTCCGCTACGACTACCTCGAAGAACAGAGGCGGTTCGGCAAGGGCACGGTCGGCTGGTACGTCGTCAAGTTGACGAACCCCGACGACGCTGTGAGGGTGTCCGAGGCGATCGACGGCGGTTTCGCGAACTCCCCATACGAGACGCTGACGCAGACCGAAAAGGCGTTTGCCGCGTCGTTCGCGAAGCAGATGGGGAATATCGGTCTCCTGGTCCTGACGATCGGCGCGGTGGTGTTCTTCACGCTCCTGCTGGTCACCGGGAACACGATGGCGATCGCCGTCCGCGAGCGAACGGCGGAGTTCGCGGTCCTCAAAACGGTGGGGTTCTCGAACCCGGACATCCTCGGCCTCGTGCTCGGCGAGGCGGTCCTGATCGCAGGCCTGGGCGGCGTGCTCGGCCTCGCATTCGCCAAGCTGTTCACCCTCGGGGGCGACCCGACCCGCGGCATGCTGGCGTCGTTCTACCTGCCGTGGAGCTCGGTCGGGCTCGGGTTCGGCCTCGCTCTCGCCGTCGGCGCGGCCGCGGGCGCGCTGCCGGCGGTCTCGGCGATGCGGCTCGAGGTCGTGGACGCGCTGCGGAGGGTCTGAGCGATGGCGATACCCTTTGCCTACAACGTCCGGAGCGTGCTCCAGCGCTGGACGTCGGCGGTCGTGGCGGTGCTCGGTATCGCCGGCACGGTCGGCGTGTTCGTCGCGATGCTGGCGATGGCGCACGGTTTCCGGGCAACGCTGGTCGCCTCGGGCTCGCCGCGCAACGCGATCGTACGCCGGGCCGGCGCCGATTCGGAGATGGTCAGCGCGGTGACGCTCGACGAGCTGCACGTCATCGAGAACGCAGCCGGGGTGGCGCGCGACGCCCGCGGCCCGCTGGTGTCGGGCGAGGTGGTCGTCATCGCCGGCTTCAAGCTCAAGTCGAGCGGGACCGTGGCCAACGCCCAGGTGAGGGGCGTGTCGGCCAGGGCGATGCAGGTTCGCGACAACGTCCGGATCGTTCGGGGCAGGTTCTTCGAACCCGGCCTCGCGGAACTCGTCGTCGGCCGCAACGCGCTCGACTCGTACGCAGGGTTCGACCTCGGCTCGACGGTCCGGTTCGGCGGCGGGACGTGGACCGTGGTCGGGGTCTTCGACGCCGGCGGCAGCGCCTTCGACTCGGAGATCTGGTGCGACGCCAACGTCCTGAACCAGGTCTACAAGCGGCCCGGAAACGTGTTCCAGTCGGTCACGGCGCGCCTGGACTCGCCGGCGGCGTTCGCGGCGTTCAAGGACGCCCTGACCGCCGATCCGCGCCTGTCGGTCCAGGTCGAGCGTGAGACGTCGTACTACGAGAGGCAGTCGCGCACGCTCACCAGGCTCATCCGGGTGCTGGGGTTCCTCGTCGCCATCGTGATGGGGATCGGCGCCGTGTTCGGCGCGCTCAACACGATGTACTCGGCGGTCTCGGAGCGCTCGCGCGAGATCGCCACGATGCGGGCCGTGGGGTTCGGCAGCGCGGCGGTGGTGTTCTCGTTTCTCATCGAGGCGCTCCTCATCGCGCTGGTGGGGGGCGTGCTCGGGTGTCTCGCCGTGCTCCCCATCAACGGCCTCACGACGGGCACGATGAACTGGCAGACGTTCTCGCACCTGGCGTTCGCCTTCCGGATCACGCCGGCGCTGCTCGGCGAGGGGATCGTGTTCTCCCTCCTCATGGGCCTCGTCGGCGGCGTTCCCCCGGCGATCCGTGCCGCGCGCCGCCCGGTCGCGTCGGCGTTGCGGGACCTCTGACGCCTCTCGCCGGGCCGGGCCGGAGACAAACGGCTTGGCGGGCCGCGCCGGCGTGCGTGGTTGCCGGGTTCGGGCCGGGCTGGTAGCATGGCGCGGGCTGTGTTGCAGCCCGCCTATGGCTCATGAAACGCTGCTGATCCTCGACTTCGGCTCCCAGTACACCCAGCTCATCGCGCGCAGGGTGCGCGAGTTGGGCGTTTTCAGCGAGATCCGGCGTGGCGACGCGCCGGCCCGGGACATCGCAGCGCTCGCCCCGATCGGGATCGTGCTCTCGGGCGGCCCCGCCTCGATCTACGAGGAGGGCGCCATCCGCCCCGACCCGGGCGTGTTCGCGCTCGGCGTCCCCGTGCTCGGGCTGTGCTACGGGCAGCAGGCGATGGCGCACCTGCTCGGCGGCCAGGTCGAGCCGGCGGGCAGCAGGGAGTACGGCGCCGCCGAGTTGGACGCGGACCTGGCGTGCCCGCTGTTCGCCGGCACCAGGGCGACGCAGCGGGTGTGGATGTCGCACGGCGACCGGGTCACGCGGCTGCCCGCCGGCTTTACGGCGGTCGGCAAGACGGACAACGCGCCGGCGGCGGCGATGGCCGACGAGGCGAGGCGTTTCTACGGGATCCAGTTCCACCCCGAGGTGAACCACACCGAACTCGGCCGCCGGATCCTCCTCAACTTCGTCAACATCTGCGGCGCCCGCCGCGACTGGACGCCGGCGGAGATCCGCCGCGACTCCGTGGCCCGGATCCGCGAGCAGGTCCGGGAGGGACGGATTATCGTCGCGCTGTCGGGGGGCGTGGACTCCTCCGTCACGGCCCTGCTGTGCCGCGAGGCGGTGGGGGAGCGGACCGCGCCGATCTTCGTCGACACTGGCCTCCTGCGCCTGGGCGAGGGCGACAAGGTGCAGTCGCGGTTCGCCGCCTTCGGGCTCGCGGTTGACCGGGTCAACGCCGCCGAACGGTTCTTCACAACCCTGGCCGGGGTCGAGGACCCGGAGGAGAAGCGGCGCCGGATCGGCCACGAGTTCATCGCGGTGTTCGAGGAGGAGGCGAAGCGCTTCCCGGACGCGAGGTTCCTCGCCCAGGGCACGCTCTACCCGGACGTGATCGAGTCCACCTCGGTGCGCGGGCCGTCGGCAACGATCAAGACGCACCACAACGTCGGCGGGCTCCCGAAGCGGCTGGGCCTGGCGCTGGTGGAACCGCTGCGCGACCTGTTCAAGGACGAGGTCCGGCGGCTGGGCGAGGCGCTCGGGCTTCCCGAGGAGTTCGTCTGGCGGCACCCGTTCCCGGGCCCGGGGCTCGGCGTACGTGTCCTGGGCGAGGTCACGCCCGAGCGCGTGTCGCTGCTGCAGCGGGCGGACGCGATCTTCATGGACGAGATCCGCGCCGCGGGGCTCTACCGCGAGATCGCTCAGGCGCTCACCGTGCTGCTGCCGGTGCGCAGCGTCGGCGTGATGGGCGACCAGCGCACGTACGAGAACGTCGCCTCGCTGCGAGCCGTGACCACCGAGGACTTCATGACCGCCGACTGGTACCGCTTTCCGCCCGAGGTGCTCGATCGGGTGGCGCGGCGGATCGTCAACGAGGTGCGGGGGATCAACCGGGTGGTGTACGACGTCACGTCCAAGCCCCCCGGCACGATCGAGTGGGAGTAGTGAAGAGAGAGTGAAGAGTTAAGAGTGAAAAGTGAAGAGTTAGAGGCAAAGCTGGCGCCGACTTCCTGCGGGCGTCAACTCTTGACTCTTCACTCTAAACTCTCGACTTGGAAACAAGCCGCCGGTTCAGCCTTACCCGGCGGAGCAGCTCGGTACGCCATGCCGAGCCCCGGCGTTTTGGAGACGCCGGCACCTACAGGAGGTGGATATGGCGAAGCGTAAGGTCGTGATCATGGGAGCCGCCGGACGGGACTTCCACAACTTCAACTGCCTCTTCCGGGACAACCCGGAAGTGGAAGTGGTGGCGTTCACAGCCACCCAGATCCCCGACATCGAGGGTCGGGTGTACCCGCCGTCCCTTGCGGGCAAGCTGTACCCGAAGGGGATTCCGATCTTCCCGGAAAGCGATCTCGAGAAGCTGGTCAAGGAGAACGCGATCGACGACGTCTGGTTCTCCTACTCCGACGTTCCGCACCAGTACGTGATGGACAAGGGCAGCCACGTCATCGCGTGGGGCGCGAACTTCGGCGTCTGCTCGGTGCAGCGCACGATGATCGCGTCGACCAAGCCCGTGATCGCGATCTGCGCCGTGCGCACCGGCGTCGGCAAGTCGCAGACCACCCGCTACGTGTCGCGCATCCTCAAGGCGATGGGGAAGAAGGTCGTCGCGATCCGCCACCCGATGCCGTACGGCGACCTCGCGAAGCAGGCGTGCCAGCGCTTCGAGACGTACGCCGACCTCGACACGCACGAGTGCACGATCGAGGAGCGCGAGGAGTACGAGCCGCACATCGACAACGGCTTCATCGTCTACGCCGGCGTGGACTACGAGATGATCCTGCGCGAGGCGGAGAAGGAAGCCGACGTGATCCTCTGGGACGGCGGCAACAACGACACGTCGTTCTACAAGCCCAACCTCTTGATTACACTCGTCGACCCGCACCGTCCCGGCCACGAGCTGACGTACTACCCGGGCGAGTCCAACTTCCTCATGGCCGACCTCCTGATCATCAACAAGGTCCAGACGGCCGACCCGGTCAAGGTCGAGGAGGTGCTGGAGAACTGCAAGCGACACAACCCGACGGCGCGCGTGATCAAGTGCGCCTCGAAGATCACCGTGGACAAGCCCGAGCTTATCAAGGGCAAGCGCGCGCTCGTGGTCGAGGACGGTCCGACGCTCACGCACGGCGGCATGACTTACGGTGCGGGTTGGTTCGCCGCGAAGAGCGCGGGCGCCTCCGAGATCGTGGACGCGAAGCCGTACGCGGTGGGGACGATCGCCGCAACCTACAAGAAGTACCCGAACTCCGGGGCGATCCTGCCGGCGATGGGCTACTCCGACCAGCAGATCGCGGACCTCGAGGCGACCATCAACGCGACCCCATGCGATGTCGTGGTCGAGGGCACGCCGATCGACCTCACGCGCATCCTCAAGACCAACAAGCCGATCGCCGAGGTCACGTACGAGCTCGAGGAGATCGAGCCCGGCGTCATCGAGGAGCTGGTCCGCAAGGTGGTGACGTAGCGGCCACCCGCTGGGCGGCCGGCCTCTCGGCCCGTCCAGCGGCGGTCGACAGTTCCAGTTCGAACGTGCCGTAGGAGCGGGGGCGGAGGTTCTCTCCGCCCCTTTTCTCGTGAAACGGCTGGCGCGGCGGACCGGAAGGCCGCGTTGCAGGGACCAACGGCCCGAGCGCAGCTGCGCTGGTACCTTGGGACGGGAGGAGGAGCGCCATGGCAAATGTAGGGAGGCCCGAGGCTGGAGAGTACGCACCGTACTTCGAGCGGTACGTCTCCTTGGTGCCCGGGGAGGACCCGCTGGCGGTGCTGGAGGAGCAGGCGGTGGCGGTGCGCCAGACGCTGCAAGGCCTGCCGGAGGCCGGCGCCGGATTCCGGTATGCACCAGAGAAGTGGAGCGTTTGCGAAGTCGTTGGGCACTGCGCCGACGCCGAGCGGGTGTTCGCCTATCGGGCGCTGGCGTTCGCCCGCGGCGAAAAGGCCGCGTTGCCGCCGTTCGACGAGAACGAGTTCGCCCGCCTGGCGGGGCATGATGGCGTCCCCTTCGCCGAGCTCCTCGACGAGTTCGCGGCCGTTCGCGCCGCCACCCTGGCATCCTGCGCGAGAAGTACGGCGTGCCGGCGAGCACGCCGTTCGAATGAGGCGTCTCGTTCCCGGCAATCCGGCCCTTGCCAGATGGGTTCTCCCCGGGTTCGAAGGTCGATCGGATCACCGGCCGGTGGGCTTGACATGCCCAGGGGATACGATTAAGTTATTGTTATGGTTTTCACATGACAGGCCGACGACGCGAAGTCCGAGGTTGGAGGCCCCCACCGGTTGGGGGTGTCACCGGACCCTTGCCTCGCGCCGGCTGTAGCCTCTGGGCACTGCTTCGGGGAACGAGGCCACAAGATCGCCGGGAGCGAGCGTGCGCCGGCGCGCACGCATTCCGCGGACGCCGGTGAGGTGGCCGGTCGGGAGTGGAAGATAGTGGACCCCGTCCTCACCACCTGCCCGTTTTGCCCTTGCGGTTGCGGTTTCTACCTGCATTCACAAGACGGAAAGACGGCGGGCGTCATCCCCAGCGAGGGTCACCCGGTGTCGCACGGGAGGCTCTGCGCCCGCGGTTGGGGAAGCCATGAGGCGCCGGCGTGGGGCGACCGCCTCACCGAGCCGCTGATGCGCCACGACGGGCGGCTGCGTCCTGTGTCGTGGGAGACGGCTCTCGAAGCGGCAGCCGACAGCCTGGTCGCGACGCGGCGCGCCGGCCGGACGATTGGTGTGCTCGGTTCCGCGCGCGCCACCAACGAGGAGAACTACCTCGCGGTGCGGCTGGCGCGGGGAGCGCTGCAGACCCCCCACGTCGTCTCGTGCCTGACGGCGACCTACCAGCCGCTGCTCGACGGCCTCCACGACGTCACCGGGCGGCACGCCGGGAGCGGTACGGTGGCCGACCTCGAGCACTGCGAGGTGATCATTCTCGTCGAGGGCGACGTGGCCGTGACCCACCCGCAGGTCGCGGGCGCGATCGTCCGCGCCCGGAAGGCGGGATGCCGGCTGGTGACGATCGGCGCGGTCGCCTCCCAGATGACGAGCCTGGCGGCACTGTCGATCGCCTCCACGCCCGGGCGCGAGCGCGCGGTGACGTTCGCGCTGGTGGCGGCGGCACTTGCGGGCGGCCGGCTCGACACTGCGACGATCGTCGCGGCCGGCGCCTCCTTCGACGCCCTGCGCCGCAGCCTCGCCGAGGCCGAGGTGAGCGAGGCGGTGGCGCGCGCCGCGGGGTGGTACGCGCAGGCCCAGCGGGCTGCCATCGTGGTCGCCCCGCTGGTGGCGGACGCGGCCGAGTTGCGGCGCCTCGCCGGCGACCTCGCGACGCTGGCGGCGGCGACCGGCCACCTCGATCGAGACGGAAGTCCTCTGCTGATCCTGCCGGCACGCGGCAACCTGCGGGGCGCCTGCGAGGTCGGCGCGTCGCCGAACTTCCTGCCGGGGTTCGCACCGCTGTCCGACGACGGGGCCGGCAGCCGCCTTGAGGGTGTCTGGGGCGTGCCACCCGTGCGTGAGACGGGCCTGGACGCCGCCCAGATGCTGACCGCGGCGCGAGGCGTGGTGATCGTAGCGGAGGATCCAACTGCGGTGATGCCGGCCGGCGCGCTCGCGCGCGAGGCGCTCAGGCGGATGGAGTGCGTTGTGTTGCTGGACGCTTTTGCGACGCCGGCGCTGGAACTGGCCACCGTGGTGCTGCCGATCGCCAGCTTCGCCGAGAACGACGGCACCGTTACCGGACTTGACGGCCGCGTGCGGCAGGTTCGCGCGGCCGTCAGACCGCCCGGAAAGGCGCGGCCCGGGTGGGCCGTGCTCGCGGCGATGCTCGGTCGCCTCGGGCCGGCTACGGAGTACCACGGCGCCGAGGAGGTGCGGCGGGAGATCGCACGGGCGATGCCTCCCGACATTGGCGCGCGGTGGCGGGAGGTCGACGAGGCCCGGGTGGTGCCGAGAGCCGAGCGAAACGGCGGCCGGCGCCCATCGCTCGGTCCGCTGGCGCCGTGCGAGCCGATCGAACCGGCGCCATCCGTGGCGGTCTGGGACGGTGTGCTCGACTGGGGCAGTGATCCGCTCGTGCGCTACTCCCCGACGTTGTGCCGCGACTCGGCCGCGCAGCGCAAGCTGTTCCCGGGCGGTTTCGTGGAGCTGTCGAAGGAGGCGATGGACCGGCTCGGCGTGCGCCAGGGCTGGCCGGTGAGGCTCAAGTCGGCGGGCGGGGAGGCGGTGGCGCCGGCGGTGATGCGCGCCGACCTGGCGGCCGGCGTGGTCGTGGTGCCGTTCGCGTTCCGCGACGCGCTCGCGCCGGTGATGGGTGGGCACGGCGTCACCAGCGTGGCCGTCGAACGGGCCTGAAAAGACTTCGGGGGCGCAGATGCAGGTGAGCTCGGCACGAACGATCGGCAAGGAGAGGACGGGCGAGTGGATCGGCCGCCTCATCGAGAACGCCGAGGTTGTCGCGCCAACGGCGGCCCAGGCCGGCGACGTGATCTTCCGCAAAATCTCCTCTCCTGTCGAGGTTCAGTGGGGCAGCGACAACCCGTTGTTCCCGCCGAAACAGGTGGTGCTGCCGCAGACGGACCCGCTCGTCACAATCAGCCGCGGCGCCGACGGGCTCGTGGTCGAGCCGGTCTACGACGAGCGGCCGCGGGTGCTTTTCGGGGTGCACAGTTGCGACGTCAAGGGGATCGACTTCCTCACGCGGATGCACGCGTACGACCTCGCCGACACGGCGTACCTGCGGCGTGCCGCCGCGCTGACCTCGGTGAGCGTGGCGTGCATCACGCCCTGCCCGCTCGGCTTCTGCATCTGCTGTGACGCCGGGCCGTTCCTGGCCGAGTCGTTCGACGTCCAGCTCACCGATCTTGGCGACCGCTTCCTCGCCGAGGTGGGCAGCGAGAAGGGCGGTCGTCTGGTCGAGCCGTCGGCCGACCTGTTCCGGACGGCGGAGGCCGGGGAAGTGGCGCGGCGGCACGAGCTGGAAGAGGCGGCGAAGCGCGCGTTCGGCCCCGAGACGTGCCACTTCGCCTCGGCGATGCGGCGCGTGTCGGTCGGCCGGGTGAGCGCCGAGCTGTGGGACGAGATCGCCGGTACGTGCCTCGAGTGCGGCGCCTGCAACTTCGTCTGCCCCACCTGCTACTGCTTTTCGGTGAAGGACCAGGGGCGCGATGGGCACTGGGTCCGCTGCCGCACCTGGGACTCGTGCCAGTTCCGGGCCTTCACCCGCGAGGCGTCCGGCCACAACCCCCGCGAGGCGCACCGGGAGCGGGTCAAGCGGCGCTTCTTCCACAAGGTGAGCGCCCAGTACTTCCGGCGCGACGGCGCGGTGGGCTGCGTCGGCTGCGGCCGCTGCGTGAAAGTCTGCCTGGGGACCAGCGACATGCCGGCCGTCGTGGCCGCAATTCGCAAAGGAGCGTGGCATGGATAACCTGTTCCTGCCGCGTGTGGCGCGGATCGCCGCCGTCCGCGACGAGACGCCGGACACGAAGACGTTCGACCTCGTCCTGCGCGACGGCGGCGAGCGGCGTGACTTCACGTTCGTGCCGGGGCAGTTCATGGAGCTGTCGGTGTTCGGCATCGGCGAGGCGGCGTTCTGCTTCGCCTCGAGCCCCACCCGGGCGGAGTGCATCCAGACCACGGTCCGCCGCACCGGCCTGCTGACCGATGCGATGCACAAGTTGGCGGCCGGCGACGAAGTTGGCCTGCGCGGGCCGTGCGGCAACGGTTTCGACGTGGCCGCGGCCACGGGCAAGGACCTGCTGTTCATCGGCGGCGGCATCGGGCTGCCGCCGCTGCGCGGGCTGATCTGGAACGTGCTCGACGAGCGCGACCGCTTCGACAAGGTGACGATCCTCTATGGCGCCCGCACGCCCGCCGATCTCGTCTACAAGGGTGAGCTGGACGAGTGGGCC
>Ga0209540_10000847_pt1 | contig 25026 bp, 26 predicted proteins | sample BarGraIncu01121A_FD_184501 | JGI IMG/M metagenome (GOLD analysis project Ga0209540, IMG submission 184501) | Arctic peat soil microbial communities from Barrow, Alaska - Barrow Graham LP Incubations 011-21A (SPAdes) (version 2) | ecosystem: Environmental > Terrestrial > Soil > Wetlands > Peat... | reverse complement strand
CAGCAAACGCTCCGTAGACCGCGTATATCCATGGATTACCAAGGATCATCGAAGCCTGAAAGTTCGTTACAAGGAAATACAGGTGCATGCTCCTTTCAAGAACCAGGACAAATACGATAAATATGATAACTCCTGTGAGGATGTTCCTGAAGGTTTTTTTGTATCTTGACGAGCACCAGACCGCTGCCGCAATTGGCACCCCTGCTGAGAGTATAAGGCTAACAACCATAGCGGCAATTGACGCTTCACTGACCATAAGACCGCCTCCGTTTCATTAAAGTTTCTATTAATTAAATTATATCACAACAGGCATAATCTTACATTAACGCATATGTATTGATTGAAAGGAGTTGATAAACATGGCAGTAACATCAAACAAAACAGGCTGCAACATGGTCATCAGGTACAACGAGGGGGTTGACCAGTACGGTGTAGACATCGTGAAATCCCAGAAATTCTCTGGTGTCAAGACAACAGCACTTGACCAGGACATTTTCGATGTGGCTAAGGCGCTTGAAACCCTTATGCCTACAGCAGTAGTGGAAATCGTCAGAAATGACGAGAATGCACTGATGAACGAATAAAAAATAAGGAAGGTGATCATCAATGAGTAAGACTTTGACAATGAGTTTCTTGAATGAAGGAGGCAGAAAAGCCACAATCAGGCTCAATACTGTGAAGGAAGACATTACTGAGCTTGAAGTTCAGAGCGCAATGGACGTGGTCCTGGCCAAAAACATATTTTCCAGCAAGGGCGGAGATTTTAAGATTAAGGATTCCGCAGTCATAGTTAACAGGGAAAACACTGAGCTCGAAGTAAGATAGCCGGTTAAGGCAAATATATGAGCAGCGATCTGCTGACCATGATCGGCAACGTGGGTTTCCCAATCGCAGTTTCCGTTTATCTCCTTGTCCGGGTAGAAGGCAAGCTTGAAATCCTGACAACGAGCATAAACAACCTGTCTAACGTGATTAACCGGCTGGAAAAATAGGTCATATGAAAAGAGGCACCCGCAGCGATAGATCGCCGCGGGTGCCTTTGCCTTATCACTCTCCCTTAATTTTAAATCTGTATTCTTTCGGGGTGCATCCTTCAAATTTCCTGAATATGCTTCCGAAATAACTCGTCTGGCTGTAGCCGACCCTGCTGCTTATCTCGGAGATCTTTAGCCCAGTCTCCTTGAGCAGGTTTTTGGCCTTCTCGATCCTAAGCCTGTTCACAAAATCCTTCAGGTTAATTCCGTTCCTTTCGTTGAAAACTGCGCTCAGGTAATTTGGACTCATATAGAATATTTCAGCCAGCTTTACAAGGCTGATCTCCTGGCTGTAGTTGTTTTCTATATAGAGATTTACCTTTTCCACAATACTGGATTTTCCGCTCAGAAATATGTTTTTCAGTATGTCTATATCGTCCCGGCTGAATTCCCTTAGGAGTTTCTCGGCTGAGTCGTAATCACTGCAGTTTTTCAGCTTTTCGCGGTACTTGTATCTGACAGCCGAAAAATTTTCCCTGTCGGACGTATGGTCATAGAGTTCCCTTGTAATTCCTATGATCATTTCCGATGCGATTTCCCTGACTTCATAGACTGTCAGGGATCTTTTCTTGCAGAAATTAATTGTCTCTGAAACTGCACTCCCGGAGGCTTCAACGTCAAGCTTCCTTATTTTTGAGGCCAGCTCCTCCTCGAGGCGTATTGGATAATCCTGTTCGTCATCGTTCAGCAAGCTGCCTATGTTTATGTTCCTGCTTTTGAAGCCTGATCTCAGCTTTGTCCTCAGGTGCTTTTCGCTTATGCCCTTTTCTTGTTCTCTTGCATCTATGATCTCTGAAACCAGGTCGCCAACCACCTCCAGGCTCTCCTGGAGCGCGTAAAGCCTGCTTTTGGGGATCATCGGAATCTCCCTGAAAGACCGCAGTATGGCCGGGCTGAGGCTTTCTTCAAAGCTTACCTCCCTGTTTATTATAAACTGGCCGCACTGAAGATACCCTGCAATCTCATCTGATTTCAGGATGGGTATGACCATTGTGATTACATTCCCTCTTCCTATGAAAGCCTTGTCAAGGCCCCTCATGGGGCTCTCATATTTCCTCATGGATTCCAGCTGGCTCCACTTAAGGTTCATATCTTCAAGCGCTGTAACCGGATTGAATTCCTTGTCAAGTATTACTACTTCAAGCTGAAGGAGGTCAGAGACAGTCCTTCTTATCTTTTCCAGAGTTATACTGTCCACAATTTGCTGTATGTTTTTGCTGCTGGCAGGATGCGTTTTGCTGCTTGCCTGAGAATGCTTTGAAGGCGTGTAGGTTATCAGGAAAACCAGATCCTCGTCCCCTGTGTTTGTCACCTCATGCTCGGAGAAAGGAGGGCAGTGGATTAGCATGCCCACGCTTACATCCTCGGCCCTGCCGTTCAGCATGTGAACTCCCCTGCCGCTGAGTGTAAAAAGGATCTGTTCCTCCCCGAAGTGGACATGCTGGCTCTGCTTCCTTCCGGGGAAAAATTTCACCAGGCCTGCACTCAGTCTTTCAGTTGAATCAGCAGGCTCATGCAGCCATTCGACTTCGCCCCAGTCAAACTTCTGTACATCGCGCCCGCCTGTCTTTGAGCATATATCCTCAAACATTTCTATTTAAGCACAGCTCCTGTATTTGCAGAAGTGACCAGCTTTGCGTATCTTCCAAGGTAGCCCTTTGTTATCTTAGGTTCAGGCTTGACGTATGCCTTCTTCCTCTCTGCAAGCTCCTCTTCACCAACCATGAGCTCCAGCTTCTTGTTTGTTATGTCGACGTTTATCATGTCGCCTTCCTTCACGAGACCTATGAGTCCGCCTTCCATTGCTTCAGGTGAAACGTGTCCTATGGCAGCGCCTCTTGTAGCACCTGAAAATCTTCCGTCAGTGATCAGAGCAACATCCTTGTCAAGTCCCATGCCTGCTATTGCAGCTGTAGGCGAGAGCATCTCCCTCATTCCAGGGCCGCCTTTAGGTCCTTCATATCTTATAACCACGACGTCCCCTTTTATTATCTTGCCGGCGAATATTGAAGCAACCGCATCCTCTTCGGAGTTGAAAACCCTTGCTGGCCCCCTGTGCTGTAGCATTTCCTTGGCTACTGCCGATTCCTTAACTACTGCTCCGTCCACGGCCAGGTTTCCTCTGAGTATTGCAAGTCCTCCCTTCTGGCTGTATGCGTTCTCAACTGTGTGTATAACATTCGAATCCTTTATATCCTTCTCGGCTATGTTTTCGCATGCTGTTTTTCCTGTAACTGTCATGCAGCCTTGCTTTATTAGTCCCTTCCTGGTCAGTTCCTTCATCATGGCCGGTATTCCGCCTGCAAGGTGAAGGTCCTCCATGTGGTATGTTCCGCTCGGGGCAAGCTTGGTCAGGCAAGGGGTCCTTCCGCTTATCTCGTCAAACAAGGTAAGGTCGAGCTTTATCTCAGCTTCGTGGGCTATGGCTGGAAGGTGGAGCACGGTGTTTGTTGAGCCTGCCATAGCCATGTCAACTGTTATCGCGTTCTCGAAAGCATCCTGAGTCATTATGTCAAGCGGTCTTATGTTGTTCTTCAGAAGCTCCATAACCTTCATACCCGCATATTTTGCAAGCTGCTTCCTCTCTCCGGAGTGAGCCGCTGCAGTTCCGTTGTATGGCAGCCCCATTCCAAGAACTTCAGTAAGGCAGTTCATGCTGTTAGCGGTGAACAGGCCTGAGCATGATCCGCAGCCGGGGCATGCAGTCATCGCAAGGTTTTCAAGTTCGTCAGCTGACATGTGTCCGTCATTGTAGGTTCCTACACCTTCTATAACGCTGGTGAAGTCAGTCGTGCAGCCCTTTGTTTTTCCTGCCTTCATCGGTCCGCCGCTCACTACTATTGCCGGTATGTTAAGCCTTGCAGCGGCCATAAGCATGCCTGGGACTATCTTGTCGCAGTTGGGTATAAGCACCAGCGCATCCAGTCCGTGAGCCTGGGCCATGGTCTCTATGGAGTCGGCTATGAGCTCCCTGCTGGCAAGGGAATACTTCATGCCTATGTGCCCCATTGCTATACCGTCACATACGCCTATTGCAGGAAATTCCATTGGAGTTCCTCCCGCGATTCTGACGCCTGCCTTTGCAGCCTCTGCAATCTCATCAAGATGCAGGTGTCCAGGTATTATTTCGTTTTGTGCGTTTACTATGCCTATCAGCGGCCTGTCTATCTCTTCCTTCGTCAAGCCCATTCCGTACATAAGTGCCCTTGCAGGCGCGCCCTTTGCGCCGCTTTTTACTCTATCGCTTATCATTATTCATTCCTCCACTTGACTTTTCATAATATTATATCCTATAATACACCATCAAACTATCAATATTTTACGATATATTATGAATTTATCACGAAATATCATATTCCTTCATCTTCCTGTACAGGGTGCATCTGCTGACTCCCAGGGCTTTTGATGACAAGGTAATGTTGTTGCTCAATTTATCGAGAACCTTGATTATATGCTGTTTCTCAACGAAATCCATCCTGTAGCAGTCTTCATTTATTTCCACGAATTCATCCGGGCCTTTATCCACGTTGCTCAATATATGGCTCGGTATCGCTTCTGTATTTATCATGAGTTCAAGCACGTTCTCAAGCTCCCTCACATTGCCAGGCCAGTCATAGTTGGTGAGATATCTCATGTATTCCTCAGGTATCTCTATTTCATTCTTGCCGAGCTTTGAGGATAGTCTCTGCATGAGATTTTTCGCGAGAGGGGATATGTCCTCCCGTCTTTCCCTAAGCGGAATAAGGTAGATCGGTACTACGTTTAGCCTGTAGTACAGGTCCTTCCTGAAGTTGCCTTTCTTGACTTCCTCTGCCAGATCCCGGTTTGTAGCTGCAATTATCCTGGCATTGGCGTTTATCAATTTTGTGCTGCCGATCCTGGAGATTATTCCCTCCTCGATCACCCTGAGGAGTTTGGTCTGCATGTCAAGGGGCATCTCTCCTATCTCATCAAGGAATATAGTTCCTTCATCAGCCATCTCAAACTTGCCTGCGTAGCCTCCTTTTTTTGCGCCTGTGAACGCCCCCTCTTCATAGCCGAACAGCTCAGACTCTATGAGGTCCCTGGGTATCGCCCCGCAGTTGACAGCTATGAACGGTTCGTCTATCCTTTTGCTGTGATTGTGTATGGACTGTGCAAACAGCTCCTTGCCGGTTCCGCTCTCACCCATTATCAGGACGGTCGATTTGCTGTCCGCTATTTTTTTCGCATATTCCACGATCTTTAGGAATTTATCGTTCACCGTAATTATCTTGTCGAAGTTGTAGTACGCCTGACCGGACATCATTTTACCCGCCAGCTTCCTGACCTTTTTCATCTCCTCAAGGACGAATACTATCTCTATAATGTCCTCATTGGAGTTATACATAGGGTAAGCGCTGAGGCTGTACTGAACCTTGCTCTTGCTTGTGTTAATGTATACATCCTCGGACTGGATGCTCTTGCCGCTTACCATTGAATTTTTTATTGTATGCCAGGAATCAACCAGCGCAACCATGCCAAGGTTCTTGATCTCGAACTCGCTGAAGCCAAATATGTCCAGCGCCTTGTGGTTGATGGACTTTATCATTCCGTCTATGTCACAGGAGATTATGCCTGTCGGAATGGAGTTAAGAACCGTTTCCATGTGTTTTTTTGTGAGCGCCAAGTCCCTGTTGCTTCTTTTAGCATTCATCATGTGCTCGATGGCGTTTGAAGCAGCGGCCACCATACCCAGGGTATGGAGATTTGCACCCTCTTTGTATCCTGTGAGATCCAGTGCACCGATGATATCCCCCTGGCTGTCCTTTATGCTTGCAGCCGAGCAGGTCCATTTGTGGTAGGCGTCGACATAGTGCTGATCCTCAGAAATCTGCACAGGATCAGTCTGGTTGATTGCTATGCTCATGGCATTGGTACCCATGTTTTTCTCGTCCATATAAGCACCAGGTATCATTTTCATCTCTCTGGCAACCTCCAGTATATTTTCCTCGCCTACCGCATTCAGTATGCAGCCTTCACTGTCGGTAAGCAGGGCAAAGAAACCTGAACCCTTCACAAAGCTGCAGAGCTGCTCCATGAACGGCGCGGCATTAAGTATCAGATCCATGTTCTGCAAATATTTTTTCTGCAGCTCTTCACTTCCTATTATCTTCCTACTGAAGACCTGATCTCTTCTAAGTCCGTACCCTTCGCAGCGCCTGTGTGACGCCTCGAAATCATATTTATACATAGTTTTATCCAAACCAAACACTCCCTCATGTCAAAATGATGTCTTCTCAGAAAGCTCTTTACTATATCATAATTATACATTAATCGATTGCACATGTAAAACAAAAACAGGTGTATAATTATTATACACCCATAGATGCTTCCATAACTACAGCCCTTGCTTTATCCTGCCGGTTTCTCTGTCCCATGGCTTGCAATATATTTGATCCTCAAATATCTTTTTCTTGACCTTCTGGAGTATCCTCAGGGAATCGCTGTATCTGTATTCTGCTCTCTTTCTTATTTCTTCGCAAGGATGATGCAGCATTCTGCGGAATCCAGCTTCGATCCCAACCTCTTCTGTTCCCTTGACCATCTTTTCCGCCAAATAGAGCAGTTCCTTTTCTGTCACCTTTTCTTCCTCTATTCCATATAAGTCCATATGCTCGGCGACCACCTCTGCAACCTGGATGTAGCCAAGCTGAGCAAGAAATTCTCCTGCTCTCTGGGGATGATTTCTGACACTTTTCTTTATTGAATGGAGAAGAGCCGCTGCCTCCAGCAGTTTCAGATCTATAGCCACACCCTTTTGAACAAGCTTTCTGCCCATCTTCAGTGCAGACTCCGCGACTGCTTTCTGGTGATTTATGGCGCCCTCGCCAAGACCGCATCTAAGCCATATCTCTCGACACTCATCAAAGTTCGGCACGCGGGAATTGCACTGATATTCAAGCAGCTTAAGATAATCCGCCATCGTGTCCATCTCTAGAATGATTCCTTCATCAACTGCCTGGAACGTGCCCTTTGACCACATCTCTGAATCCAAGATATCCTTCATGCCGTAGGCAGGATTTTCGGTCAGTATCTTGCATATGCATTTTTGCGAAATAATAGGAGGATGACCTCTTCTCTCCCCGAAGCAAGGAATCGCTATATCGAAGTTTCCTTGATAGAAGAATTCCGAAAGCTCCTTTATAGTATTTGCCTTGATCAGCGGTATATCTGCTGGCATGAGCATGAAGCCAGCTGCATTTTGGTTTAACTGCTCGACTCCCTTTTGAACGGAAGAGAGCATCCCGGACATGAAATCTTCGTTTACGACGAATTTTACATTCATATCGTCAATACACTTGGATATATCTTTGCTTCTGTGTCCTAGCACGACAACTATGTCTGTTATTCCAGCCTTAAAATTTGATTCTATAAGCCGTACAATAGCCTTTTCACCGCCTATTTCCATGAGCGCCTTCGGGCGGCCCATCCTGGACGACATCCCTGCTGCAAGAATTACTGTAGAAATCTTCTTATCCATCTTTTGGTCTCCTATCCTTAACATACTCCAACGCTATGCCAGCAGCCGCTCTAAAGGCCATACACTGCATCACAGAGTCTATCTTCTTTAGGTATTAACCAGCATAAACCGTGCCAAAGGAATTAGGCCAGCAATTTCAGCATCACAGGTGTATGAAAATGCTTGAGTGTATCACAATGAGACCATACACACAGTCTGGATGTGTATCGTTTTGCAACTTTGTCTCATTATTACACACAGCCGGCCCGGCATGAAAACTTGTATTAAACTAATCATATTTGCACATAAATAAAAAATGTATTAGAATTATACTTAATACAAACTTGAAAACAATTAAATTTACGAGGTGATTATTGAATGGGTATAATAAACAAGATTATGGCAACGGTAGGTATAGGAAGCGTTTCCGTCGACACAGTTATAGAAAATCCTAGTGTAAGCGCCGGTGATGATGTCAGCGGCTATGTCACAATAAAAGGCGGCAAGATCCCTCAGAAGATAGAAGAAATTTACCTGTACGTCATGACCAAGGTGGAGAAGGAAAACAACAACATAAAATTTAGCGGCAAAGAAAAAGTTCAGAAGGTTGTCATCCCGGTGGGCCAGACGGTGTCCAAAGGGGACAATTTGAAGCTGCCCTTCAAGTTCATACTTAACAAACAGACCCCTTTTTCTACTATGAAAACTCCTGTATGGATACACACAGGCCTTGATATCAAGAATGTCCTGGATCCTAAGGATAACGACAGCCTCAGGGTCAACGCAGGGCCCTATCTGCAGTCTGTGCTCGATGCTTTTGAGAGGCTTGACCTTGTCATTTACAGGGTAGTGAACGTGGAGGCTTTCTATGATTCCTCACTTCCATTTCTGCAGCAGATTGAATTCAGGCCTACAGGCTCCTATAAGTACGAGCTCAATTACATCAAGGTAATGTACATTCTTCACGAGGCAAACCTGGAACTGGTCATGTATGTGAGCAAAGGCTCAAAGAAAATGGACCTGGAGGACAAAAAGATTAGGTTCTATTTAGATTATCAGGACCTTAAGAGCAAGGATTCCTTCGAAATATCCCGGATAATCAAAAATAAGATTGAGAAACAATATTAAGATGTGAAAAGCTGCCAGCCGAACAGGATATTAGATCCGTTGCGGCTGGCAGCTTTAAATTTATATCTCTTTATTCAGTATTTTTTTAGCGAAATCCAATATATCCTGGCTGATGCAAGTTATAAGCTCCACGCCTTGAATTTCTGGCATTTCATCTCTTAGCGCAGCTTCCACCGTGTTTTCTTCAGTAAACTTGGCAGAAGGGCACCCGCTGCATTGCCCGAGCAATTTCACTTCCACTATTCCGTTTTTGTACCCTAGAAACTCTATGCTTCCGTCGTGCTCTGAAAGCTGTGGTTTTACTCTTTTTTCAAGCACTTCTTTTATCTTTTCTTCCATTTCCATACCTCGCATTACCTCTATTTGTGTGTATACTAATCTACAATGCCAGCTATATCTTTTGCTAACTGTTTCTTGTATCCAAGGTTACCCTGTCTCTGAATCATTATCCTCTGGGCCTGAGGCGAACCTGCACCGTGCATCGATTCAGTCCTGTAGCCAACCGCAGCTGTTCCGAGAGTCATGTTTTCTATAAGCCTCAATACCTTCATTCTGTCCATTACAGGCACTGAATCTACACCTACAAGGTATTTCTTGACTAGGCCGCCTACTTCTGGATTCTCGAAATCCTTCTGTGAAGGCATTGTAACCATAAGTCCGCCTGCGATATCTTCAGCAAGCCTTGTTATTTCATAAGGGAATCTTGTTACGTTCTGCTTGCATACATTAGCAAGAAGGAGGTCGATCATGTAATTACCTGCGGATGTAGGTATTCCTTCAGCTGAGCAAGCTATGCCGCAAGCATAAAGTGTTTCATTAAGGTGAATCATCTCTATAAGTTTGTCCTTAATATGGGAAGCTTTGTTTGCTCCGTTGTAGTCGGAAGCCAAAGCAGCAGCTCCTATCAACACGTCGCCAACACCAACTTTACATCCGCCGTAGCTCTGTCTGTGGTAGCCGGCAAATCTTTCTACGAGCATCCCTGCGAAATCAGTTTCTCCGTTCAGGAAGATCCTTTCGTTCGGAACGAAAACGTCGTTGAATATCGTAAGTGCTTCCATTCCTCCAAAATTCTTGTTCCCTACATCCAGGTCGGCATTTTTTTCCATTTTTCTAGTGTCGCAGGATTGTCTTCCTACCACCATCACTATGTATCGGCGGGGACTGAGAAGGCTACGGCGTAATCCTTGTCTTCAGGTCTCATGGCTACTGTCGGCATTACCAGGACTTCATGTGAATTTGTAATGCCTGTCTGATGCACTTTAGCTCCTCTGACCACGATTCCGTCAGGTCTTCTTTCAACAACCCTTAGGTAAAGGTCTGGATCAGCCTGTTTGCTTGGCGCAAGTCCTCTGTCGCCTTTAGGATCTGTCATTGCTCCGTCGACTACCAAATCGTTTTCCTGAACGTACTCTAAAAATTTCTTGAAGTTCTCATGGTAATTTGTGTTGTACTGCTTATCTATTTCAAATGTTGTGCTGAATGTTGCATTGAAAGCGTCCATGCCGACACACCTCTGGAAGCATGATGCTGTTTTCTGTCCCATCAGCCTCTGCATTTTAACTTTTTTTGTCAAGTCTGCAGTGCTCTGGTGAAGGTGGCTGAACCTGTTGATCTTCTTTCCAGTCAAGCTTGAAGTCGTTGTCATAAGGTCTTCGTATTCAGGTATTTGCGCCATATCGTACGTTGCTTTTACAGAATTGAGCGATGGCCTAAGTATCGGGTTTGTTACCGCGCTTTCAACCTTTTCTCCCAACACATAAATATTCATTTTCATTTTCCTGATGCTCTCAACGTACTGTTCTCCTGTCATTAAAGCCATTAATATCATTCCTTTCATTTGAGATATTTCTTTTACGTATATTAAAAGCAAGTTTAGTGCCAATGCAAAAAAACAACCAAACTGATCATTTGGGCCCCTTCAAGTGAGACCCGAAGTATTGTTAAGTTGCATTTATACAACGCATTCTTTTAAACGTTGCAGTATTGCATCAAATTTTATTTTTGCAGCACTTTCTTCTCCTCGTACCTTTGTCTCTTCCTCACAAACGTGGAAGCATCTATTCCTAAATCTTTTGCAGCCGCCCTCACATTGCCGTGCTTTTTGAAAGCGCTCTCGATCATTGAAGCTTCCAGTTTCTCAACCGCATCCTTCATAGACGAATTTATCCTTTCGGCTGAAAACTCATCTACTTCGCTGCTGTAGCTGTTTATACCAGCAATCATAAGATCCTCTGACATTATTTTGTTGCCTAGTGACATAATGCTGACCCGTTCGATTATGTTCCTGAGCTCCCTCACATTTCCCGGCCATTCGTAATGTTTCAGGAATTTAAGGGCGCCCTGCGAAATAGTCTTGTTCATGCTGTATTTTTCATTAAGTACGCCGAGGAAATACATTATGAGCGGCTCAATGTCGTCAACCCTGTCCCTTAGTGCAGGAATTTTTATTGGGATGATATTAATCCTGTAATAAAGGTCGGCCCTGAAAAGCTTGCTGTCGACCATCTCCTTGAGATTCCTGCTAGTGGCCGCGATGACCTTAACATCAATCTTTATGGTTGATGTGCCTCCTACCCTTTTGATCTCCTCATCCTGAAGAACTCTAAGGAGTTTGACCTGCATGTCAAGCGGCAGGTCTCCTATCTCATCAAGGAAAATAGTTCCCTTGTCCGCAAGCTCGAACATACCGATTTTGCCCTCTCTGTTAGCCCCGGTAAAGGCCCCTTTCACATATCCGAACAGCTCGGATTCTATAAGATTTCCAGGTATAGCTCCGCAGTTGACCTTGATGAAGGCTTTGTCTGTTCTGTTGCTGTTCCTGTGGATGAACTTTGCCACCACTTCCTTGCCTGCCCCAGTTTCTCCAAGCAGCAGCACCGTTGTGTCAACCTTGGAAACCTTCCTGGCTGCTTCAAGTACTGCTATCATCTTCTTGTCTACTGCTACAATATCCGAATTCTCATGGATTTGTTTTCTCATGAGCTCAAGTTCGGAGTAATATTTCTGTGTCAGTTCTATTTTTTTCTCAAGTTCTTCCTCTAGTTCATAAAGCTCGGTTACGTCTCTTACGTTAGTTACAACCATTACGATATTGCCTTTGTCATCCGCTATGGGGCTGCTGGAAACAAGAACCTTTTTGCCGTTTTTGAATTCCTGTTCAATCGTAATGCTCTTCTTGTTTTTAAGGACCATTAGAGTTGAGGATTTTGATATAATGCCTTTTTTCTCCAGCAGCTCCATGTTCTTTCCCAGAATCTGATCCCTCTTCACGTCAGCTATCTTCTCATAGGCTTTGTTTATGAATATCGTGTTAGCATCGCCATCAGTAAGAAATATGCCGTCATGTGAGTTTTCCAGTATCCCATAGAGCTGTTTCACCCTATAGCGCAGCTCTTCCTCGTCACCGTTAATAATGCTATAATCCAGCAAGCTGTTAGGTTTCATAAAATAGCACCTCATTTTCAACATGTATACATTCTTTACTATACTACGGAATCAAAGTTTGCGCATCATTTTACATCAAAAGGCAGCCGCTCTGACATCAGGTCAAGTTCAGCTGCCTTATAATGGATTAGTTCAATATTTTACTTTTTTCCGCGCTTTTTATAGTCTTCGTCGATACTCTTTTTCCAGCAGTCATCGTTGCTTATGTCCTTTCTCAGGTTGGAAGCAAACTTGTTCACAGCCTCGTAGTTCAGCTGTGTGCCCCTACTGTCGGCATGGTAATTTGCGGCCCTGTCGGCATTGATTCCGAATTTCGCTGCCGTGGCAATGGCGTCTATGTTTGCGCCCAGGAACACGAACTCCCAACCATATTTTCCCTTCTGCCTGTTGATCATTTCCATTATTCTATGATAACTGTATTCCTCGCTTGCATTCTCCATTCCGTCCGTTATGATTACGATCATCACCTTGTCTGCGCGTTTGTCCTCATTAGCGTGCTTCTGGGCATTACCAACCTTGTTGATCGTCTTCCCGATGGCATCAAGCAGCGCAGTGCTTCCCCTCACAAAATACTCCTTGCCGGTGATAGGCCTGAGCTCCCTGATGTTGATTCTGTCATGGAGAAGTTCGTAGCTGTCATCGAAGAGCACCGTTGTTACGAAAACTGTTCCGGGCTCCTCCTTCTGTGTCTTCAGCACACTGTTGTAGCCGCCTGTTGTAGCCTCTTCAAGTCCGGACATAGATCCGCTCCTGTCAAGAATAAAAACCAGTTCCGTTATGTTTGTTTTTTCCATCTTCCATCCCCCGCTTCCTTATATTCTTTATGATTTAAGGATATCAGATATGGAAAAAGGAAAGGTCGCTTCAGAAGCGACAATTTCATTTGTGGGGGCTCAGCGTATCCTCCAAGAATTTAAACAGTGTCTCATTGATTTCGAAAATGTTGTAGCTGCCCTGCTGGATGAAGTATTCCACAATTATATCGAACCTGCTGCTGTGGGAAAGGGCGAAGCCTGCCTTTGCCAGCAGGTCCTGGGTCTCGTCAAGATTGAGCCCCAGCGCTATAGCCAGAGACAATGCTGTTTTCTTGTTCGGATTGTAGCCTTTCCCGTTTCGGATCTTCGAGAACAGCTTGCGGTCTATATTCGCATTTTTGTAGGTATCGACGTCCGTCATGCCCTTCTCGTCTATGAGCCTGAGCAGCGATACCGAGAATGTGTCATCGATCTGCTCCAGCACATCTTCAAGTTTCCTCTTTTTTAATTTCGGAGGAGCCATATCCGGATTAATGAATTCGCTGATTTGAATCTGTTTGTTGTAGCATTCCAGGAATTCGTTTCCTCTGGCGTTTCTTCCTTCATCACTTCTCCTGCTTTTGAGATGTTCATCGACGTAGTTGTCATCAATGTATTTCTCAACTGAGGAGAAAAGCTTCTCGCTTAGCGCGAAGGCATTTCTGTCGTATACCACCAGATACACCTTCATCTCATGATCCATGAGAAATTCGCTTACGGCTGCTATGGCCCCCTGAAGAGCCCTGTCTTTGGGGTAACGGTATATTCCCGAAGCTATGAGAGGAAAAGCTACGGACTTGCAGCCATTTTTTACTGCCAGGCTGAGGGCTTTCCTGTAGCAGCTACGCAGCAGTTCCTCCTCGTGGAAACTCCCTCCCCTCCATATTGGCCCTGCAGTGTGGATGATGAATTTGGCAGGAAGGCCGCAGCCGCTTGTTATTACAGCTTCCCCCACCCCGCAACCGCCTATGCGTTCACACTCAGCCTTCAGCGCTTCAGCTCCCGCTGCGGCAAATATTGCTCCGCTCACACCGCCGCCCATCTTGAGCTCAGTATTTGAAGCATTGACTATGGCGTCAACGTTCATCTTTGTTATGTCGTTGCGTATTATCTCCATCGGCATTTCAGGAATCCCCCTTTGAAATCTATCTCAAGCTTTCAAGCTTCTCCCATATTTCAGGATATTTCTTCTTAAGGTTGACTATCCTGAAGGTGCTGCTCTCCACGAAAGGCTGTACGGTCTTTCCCCTGGCAAGCAGCTTTCCGTCCTCTTCCCTGATCACGTCGTACTGAAGTACCACCTTCACAGGGCTAAGCTCCTCCAGAGTAGTCTCCACTAGCAGGAAGTCCCCGTATTTCGCGCCTTCGAAGTACTTGCAATGCGTTTCTGCAAGGGGCATCATGACACCCTGTTTCTCCATATCCACGTACCTTATTCCTGCGCCCTCGATGAAATCTTCCCTTGCAGCTTCAAAATATATATAATATGAGGCGTGATGGACTATTCCCATCTGGTCAGTCTCCGCGTACCTCACCTTGAGCCTTGTTGTGCTTTTATACATTCCTTCTCCTCCTGTATGGTTTCCTACTTGAGGAATCCCTTCAAAATCCTGTCCTCCGCTTCCTTTGCTGCGCATTTGAATTATGAAAAAATCCAGCAGCAAACTTCTAGTCTCACCACCGGATTTACCAATTTATAATATTTTACCACTTGCGAGACAACATTTCAATCGAGGCTGCCTATCTGAATATCATGTAGACCGCAGCCAGCTGAACAGCAATGATAGCCGGTATACCCATCGTGAAAGCGATATGCTTCGTCTTGTGCCTGAAGGTCTGCATGCCGGCCAGCACGCCTATGCCTCCGAAGAGCACCGAGATTATGAAGAACCATGATTCCGGCGTCCTCCACTGCTTTTTGATGGATTTAGCCTTATCCCTGTAGACCTCCTCGAACCCTATGATGTTTATCAAAACCAAATAGATATAAATGTATTTGTTCATATAAATCCCTTTCCATCCTCTTCCTGTTATCCGGAAAATGTGCTTTAATATATTTAATTAATTTCTTAACGGGAGGTACTCCATGAATATCGACGAGCGTAAAATCATTGAAAGCCTTGTCAAATACTGCCTCTTGAACTTCCAGATCAAGGGCAGCAGCCGAATAATTTCCTCCTTCATATACCAGGTCCTCAGAGAGATGGACATTTACGCTCCTGCAGTTGAAGGCATTTTCTATGCTGACATTAAAGGCCGCCCAAGGCCTTTCGTGCACTGCTTTAACATAAGAAGCTGCGATATCATCGATGCCTCGGTTTATGGCTTTGCTCTTTTGAATAAGGCAGTGGGGGACCTTTTCCCTCTCTATATAATAGGAATCCCGCCCGACCACATGGACTACTACATCACAAAGGAGCTTAAGCCAGATTCCCAGCAACAGTTCAAGAAGGAATTCCTGTATAGCGTCATCTCTGAGCTCGATGCGTACCGGGGCAGGTCGGTTGAACGATTCGACGATCTCTCAGATTCAAGGAAGCAGGACCTCTTCTATCTTCTGTAGGAGCTAATAACTTCTTCCTGCGCATCTCTGCTTATCTTAAGCAGGCAACGGATGAACTCCCCGATCTCTTTTTTGAGTTCGGGGTCATTTATGTTATCTGTGTGCTTCTTTATTATAAACTCTTCCCTGGACTCATCCAGGACCTTCATGTCGTTTGCAATCTTGTAGTTGGCGACTTCTTTGACAACCTGCATCCTCTTATTGAACAGCTCGATTATCTTCTCGTCTATCTCGTTTATCTCCATTCTAAGTTCGACCAGCTCCCTATCGCTCATTTGCATATACCTACCTTTAATTTAATTATCAAACCATAATCTATTATATCAGCAAAATCCTTGTTTTCAAAAGGTTATGAAGATATTCCCATGTGATATGTATAGCTGTTGTCAGGTGTATCAGGGAATGTTCGCTTTAAGTGTTGGCGGGGTATAAAACTCTTAATAACAAAGTGAATTTAGAGTTTTAGCCCATCTGCCGCAGGCAGATGTTCATTAGAGATACATCACAAAATCAGGGATAAAAAAATACTTACAGGTAATAATCACTAATAAGATTAACCGGGAGGTGTTCGGATTGGATGGTTTCAAGTTCAGCCAGGAACAACTGGTGGAGGCAGTGGACACTTTGAACTTCAAAAAGAGCAGCTGCCCCCACTGCGGAAGCGGGGATATTATAAAGCATGGCAGAACCAGCCTGGGTAGACAACGTTATCGCTGCCGGGAATGCAGTAAGACATTTTCAGAAACTACAGGAACAGCCTTCATGTACAGCAAAAAAAAATCTCGCGACTTGGGCGAGCTACTTGTTCTGCATGGAAGAGGGACATACTCTGCGCAGCATCTCGAAGCTCCTCGGCATGAACCTTTCAACAGCTTTTTCCTGGAGGCACAAAATCCTGAGCGCTGCCGGGACAAAGACCGACAAGATACTGACGGAAACCATTGAGGTCGACGAATTCTGGCTCAAGGAAAACTTCAAGGGGAGCCGCAGCATAAATCCACACTTCAGGAATGTCGAAAACCGTTATCTTATAATCCTATTGAGCTGCAGGGACAGCCGGGGAAACACCCTTATAAGGACAGCCGCGAGGAAAGGTTTGAGGAATCTTCATAAGAACGAGATTTCGGATATCCTGAGCCCTGTAATACGACGATGCAAAACGCTTGTTTCTTCTAGGAATCTTGCCTATGCTTTTTTCGCCAAGCAGGAGAGGCTCAAATTCTGCATGCCTTCAAGCGCCAGCTACCGAGTGGAAGGCTTCACACTGGAGAATGCGGTAAGTCAGACGAGAGACTTCTTGAAATTCCTTAAAGGTTTCAGATCAGTGGCAAGCAAGTACCTCAGCCACTATGTGAACTGGTATAGGATCCTCATGAATGAAAACACCAGCCTAACCGCTCAAATCACGGATATGCTTTCCTGCTGCGGTGCGCGGCTTAGAATGCATGAATTCAGCAAGGTGCAATTCGATGGAAGCCTGAGGCATTAAACTCTTGATGAACGCAGTGAAGTTAGAGTTTAAGCCCATCTGCAGTAGGCAGATGCTCATTATCAAATACCAACAACACTTATTCCGAACAATCCCTGATGAAGCGAAGCAATACTATCACAAGGTTAATGATTATTAAAAGGAGGGCATAACGCCTTCCAATATCATTGTGCTATTTACTGTTTTACCTCGGACAATATCTCTATAATCCAATGAATTTCAAACTTCAATAAGTTTGACAAAAAAATAAAAACCCCTGCGGATGTTGATTCCTGCAAGGGTTCTAAGGGCTATAGTGTTTAAAAATATAAATAATTGCAGTTGCTTTAGCCATTAATTATCTCCTGATATATTAGTTAATAAATTTATTTATTTATTTGACTTCCTTTTTGATCAGATGATAAATTGCCATGTAAACTAAGCTCATTGTTTCCACCTCCTTATTTGAGATCCTGTCCAGGTTTAATTATTTGAGTTCGTTTTTGATGAATACTATTGCCATGTAAATCAATGTCATGAGGTCCACCTCGCTTTCAAATTAAATTTTTCGAAAATTAAAGAGGATATACAGATCCTGTGATCCCGCATATCCTCTGTTCCTTATACCTGAGAGTTTCGGCAATCTCTTGCCTTGCACCTTCGGTTCTGCATTTAAGCAGTATCTTCAGAGTTCCGTCCTGTATCGTTACTGTGCCTGTCAGTTTCTCATACAGAGTGGGATCTATATGATTGCCTCTTCGGCTAATTTCTGATAGTTCTGTATTAGAAATTATCTCGCAATACTTTCATCCGGTTTTTACTGATTTTTCTTACTTTATAATTATAATAGCATACTGTACTATTTTTTTCAAGTGCCTGTTTCATAAATTTTTCATAATAATCGCCTAATATAATAATAAAAATAATTGCACTGTACCATTTTTTTATTTAACTCTGTTTAATTAATTATTTGCCTGCGAATTTATAAATTACCATGAATATTATGCTCATCATTTCCACCTCTCTTCCTGAATTAAATTTTCTGAAAATTAAAAGGGATATGTAGGTTTCCTAACCCACATATCCCCTGTTCCTTATACCTGAGAGCTTCGGCGTTTAACGCCTTTCACCTTTGGTTCTGCATCAAAGCAGATTTTCAGAGTCCCGTCCCTCATCGTTGTTTTACCTGATAGTTTCTCATGCAGACGTGGATCTGCACAATTGCTTCTTCGGCTGGCACCTAAAGGCGCCGTTCTCACGATGATCTCATCCAGACTATATTAATTTTTTATAAATATAAAATACTGATAATTCCATTTTCACTTTTGTCCGATTATTATTTGCCTGCAAATTTGTATACAACCATGAAGATTATGCTCATCATTTCCACCTCTCTTTCTGAATTAAATTTTCTGAAAATTAAAAGGGATATGCGGGTTTCCTTAACCCACATATCCCCTGTCCTTTTACCTGAGAGCTTCGGCGGTTACGCCTTTCACCTTTGGTTCTGCATCAAAGCAGATTTTCAGAGTCCCGTCCCCCATCGCTGTTTTACCTGATAGTTTCTCATGCAGACGTGGATCTGCATAATTGCTTCTTCGGCTGGCACCCGCAGGCGCCGTTCTCACGATGGTTTCATCCGGACTATATTTAATTTTCTTATCTTTAATACTAGTATACAACACTATTCTTTCATTTTCAACCCTGTTTTGGTGACTTTACAATTTGTTAACAACCGGCTTTTAAAGCCAATTCCGGCTGGTGCAGCTCAAATCCGGCTAATGTGAGAGTCGCCTGTTTCGAGATGCACCGAAGCGGGAATTTCAGGAAGATGGGGTGTGTGCTTTTCTGCAAATTTTCAGAAATTTAAAAAGGATATGCGGGTTTCCTAACCCACATATCCCCTGTTTTTTTACCTGAGAACTTCGGCGGTTAACGCCTTTCACCTTTGGTTCTGCATCTAAGCAGTATCTTCAGAGTCCCGTCCCCCATCGCTGTTTTACCTGATAGTTTCTCATGCAGACGTGGATCTGCATAATTGCTTCTTCGGCTGGCACCCGCAGGCGCCATTCTCACGATGGTTTCATTCGGACTATATTTATTATTTTCTTATTTCCTATGCAAGTATAACATCCTCCCTTTCATATTCAAGCACATTTTTCCGACTTTACAATTTATTAACAATGTCAGGATATTAACTTGCGCGATGCCCCTTGTCCAGCTTTTTTAAAGCGTTTACAGTGCATGCAGTCTCTGAAAGAAAACTGAACTCTGCGCCTCCCAGGTAATCTCTAATCCTGCTGCAATTGAAGGAATTGCGCGAATTTAATGTCATAATAAAACGAGTGCAAATATATTATGCTCATGTTTTCCACCCTCCAACCTAAACCACCTTCTTTCTTTTTTAGGATATAAAAGAGGATATGCAGAAAGCTTAAAAAAACTTCCACATATCCTCTGTTTCGTTACCTGAATGATTCGGCAATAAACCATATTTTTATCAATTCCCATGGCGGCAGCATAAGGCTCAGCTAAAGTGTGAGAGCGCCGAAACCCGGCTGCCATGCCACCAGAATTGAAGGAAGAGCTACCTTACTGAACCGATATCAGCGAATTGATATCGACTTTGTTCGTCATCATGCCGTTGTCTATAAGGAACTGCTGTGTCTTCTCAAGATCTGCTTTGTCAGCATCCGTGATTTTAGGATTGAAATCGTAAAGCGCATACATAGTCTTCACTTCATCAACAGTAAGTCCCGTTTCCGCCGCCGTCATCTCATATGTTTTGTCAGCATTATCCTTCATGTACGCCAGCGCTTTGTTGTGTACTGCAAGATATCTCTTTACAAGATCAGGATGATCCTTGAGGAACTGTCCCCTGACCGCTATAACTATGGTTGCGTCGAGGTATCCATCACCTGTAGTGACGATATGCGCCCCGCTTTTTTGAGCCTGCGCCACAGCAGGGCCTGCAACCAGTGCAGCATCTGCACTGCCGGCAGCCATTGCAGATACTCCTGCATTGATGTCCATGTTGACATAGCTATAGTCGGCAACGCCAAGACCTGCTTTGTCCGCTGCAGCAATCAGAAGCTGGTGAAGTATTGTACCCTTAGGGCCCACTATTGTTTTGCCCTTGAGGTCAGCCGGTGTCTTAATATCCGGATTCATTGACATTATGGTAAAGGACTTTGGAGCCCTGCTGTATATGCCGATCACCTTAAGGTCCACTCCGTTTGAAGCTGCCAAAAGTGCGGATGTTCCGCCCAGGGCGTTCGCAAAATCAAGAGACCCTGCGGCCATTGCTTCAGTCATCTTCGGTCCAGCCGTTATGTCTGAATATACGATGGCTGTGCCGTCCTTTCCGAACTCGTCCTCAAAGAGTTTGTTCTGTTTCTCCACTATGGAAGGAACGTTGAGAGGAAGTTTGACATAGGAAATGTTTATCTTGTCAGCCTTAGTCCCCGTTGCGCATCCGGCCAGTACAGCCATAGAAATGAATATCATCGAAAGTATAAGTGATAGTTTTTTCAATTAAGATTCCCCCTTTTTATCTAATATAAGTGATAGTATATCTTCCCTCAGGCCGATAAATTCGCGGCTTTTGGCATCCCTTGGATAGGGCATCTCCACAGGCAGTTCCTTCAGCACTTTCCCTTCATCCATGACCACGATCTTCTGCCCCAGGTATATCGCTTCTTCCACGTCATGTGTGACAAAGACTATTGTCTTCCTATATCTGAGGAAAATATCCACCAGATCATTCTGGAGTTTCCTTCTGTTGAAAGCATCCAGAGCTCCCAGCGGCTCATCCATCAGTATAAGCTTAGGATCATAGCAGAGCGTTCTCCCTAAGGCAACCCTCTGTGCCATGCCTCCGGAAATCTGGGAGGGATATGCATCCCTGAACCCCTGCAGCCCCAGCATATCCAGGCACTTGTCAACCGTCATTTCAGCCTCCAGCCTGTCGCTGGCGCTGATCAACGGAAATCCCATATTCTGTCTCACAGTCAGCCAGGGCATAAGCCTGGGCTCCTGGAATACTATGCTGACTTTTGACGGATCCAGTCCTAGGTCTCCGGACGTCTTATCCTCCAGGCCGCAGAGTATTCTTAGCAGAGTAGTTTTGCCGCAGCCGCTTTTTCCAACCACGGTGACGAAGCTCCCCTCTTCTATGTCAAGGTCTATGCCTTTGAGCGCTTCGAACTTTTTCCTTTTTATCTCATATGTCTTCGTCAATTTTCTAATCGTAACTGCTGCCGGCATAAACATCCTTCTCCCTGTCCCATTTTATAAACCTGTTTGTCAGCTTTAAGAAAAAATAATCCACAGCGTATCCCAGTATTCCAATGGCAAATATGCCCACCATTATTATGTCAGGCCTCGAAAGCTGTTCGGCCTCTATTATCATATAGCCGATTCCCGTTGAGGCAGCTATCAATTCAGCGCCTATAAGCGAGCGCCAGCTATAGCCGAGACCCAGCTGCAGCCCCACCATCATTGAAGGAAGGGCCTGAGGCAGCGTTATTTTTGTCAGGATGTCCCTGTCCGTGAAGTTGAACACAGTCCCTACCTCCCTGAGTTTTGCATCCGCATTCATTATGCCGCTCACCGTGTTGAGGAACACAGGGAAGAAGGTCGCGAGGATAATTATGGTTATCTTCGGAGCTTCCCCTATGCCCATCCACAGTATAAGCAGCGGTATGAGGGATATGGGAGGTATATGCCTTATGAATTCCAGCATTGGCTCAAGGTAATCATAGATTTTCCTGTTGAGAGCCACGGCTATGGCCAGAGGTATTGCAAAGACAACTGTGGCAAAAAAACCTGCCAGCACCCTCATTAGGCTGACTGCCAGATGCTTGAAGAAAAGCCCTTTGGCCGCCAGGTCAATGAATGTCCCAAAAACCTTCTGCGGAGACGGGAGGAGATAGCTGTTCACAAGCCCCGAACCTGCTGCCGCTGCCCAGAGCAAAACGAGTGCAGCTGGAATCAAAATACCTTTGCATTTTCTCATGCCTCAATCTCTTTCTTTGACAAGGAAGTTTTTACGGTGACACCCTTCAGATTTCCTATCTTGCCTGTCAGGCTGTTAATCTCGTCAAGAGTGCCGCAGAGTATTATGGAGATTACAGATATCCCCTCATTGTCAAAAGGTATCCCCATGCGTCCCTTAACTATTCCCTTGAAATCCGCAACCACCGCATTGAATTCTGCCTGCGATTCCTCAGCATTCTCAAGGACGATACCCAAAACTGCTACTCTTTTGCTCATAAATTTACCTCCAAAATATAAAAAACTTTCCGAAAGGAAAGTTAGGTACACAAAAAAACGCAAAACAAGCGTCTATGCCTAATTCCTCTCAGGATCAGATAACTCTTTTCCAAAAGGTTTTATTTTTATTTTCTGATCAAAACCCCCAAGAATTCTCTCGGAAGCACTGAAAACAGTACATCATAAATAAGATATCAGATAATTAAAACAATGTCAAACAAATTAGGCTGTCACACTCTCCGTTTACACCGCATCATAGTAACCGTACGCCATGTGGCGATATCAATTTTGTAACGATGAAGGAGGGCCCATTATATATGGATCATAGGCTGATGGAGGAACTCGTAAAAAAATCAAGGGAAGGCGACCCGGTTGCAGTCCAGTCGCTCCTGGAAGACTTTACCCCATTCATAATAAGCACCGCAAGGAAGATCTACATAGCCAACCACGATCTCGAGGACCTTATCCAGATAGGCAGGCTTTCCTTCCTCACGGCTCTGCGGAAATATGACACAAGCAGGGATTTCTGCTTTCCCGCTTATGCCGTGAACGCGGTAAAAAACAATTTCCACCACCTCATCCGAAAAGCCGCTGAAAGAAATTATGAGCCTGACAGCAGCGTGCTTGAAGGTTTACCTTCCAGCACTGATATCGAGGAGGAATTCCTAAAAAACGAAACATCAGCACTCCTTATGCAAAGCCTTGAAAAGCTTCCAGCCGAAGACAGGGCTCTGATAGAGTGGTTTTATTTCAGGTCCGGGAGCATAAAGGAATATGCGGAATCCAACAGCCTTACCTACAACTCCATAGTCAAGAAGAAGCAGAGGATACTAAACAGGCTGAAGAACCTGATGAAGGATAAACCGGATTAGTCCTCTGTGTCATACCCGTTTTTATTGGACTCCTGCCAGTTCCATGAATCCCTGCACATGTCAGTGAGATTCCTGGAAGCTTTCCAGTTGAGTTCCCTGAAGGCCTTTGATGGGTCTGCATAGCAGGTCGCTATGTCTCCGGGCCTTCTTTCTGCCAGGGTATAAAGTATCCTTACCCCTGTAGCCTCCTCGAAGGCTTTCACTACGTCAAGCACGCTGTAGCCGGTTCCGGTGCCCAGGTTATAAACCTTTACTCCCTTGGAGCCCAGGATTTTTTCAAGTGCTTTCAAGTGCCCTATGGCCAGGTCCACCACGTGGATGTAGTCCCTTACGCCGGTTCCGTCCTGTGTGTCATAGTCTGAGCCGAACACGCTGAGCTTCTCCCTTTTGCCGACAGCAACCTGCGTGATGTAAGGCATTAGGTTGTTAGGTATACCGTTGGGATCCTCGCCTATCCTTCCGCTTTCATGGGCTCCGATCGGATTGAAATACCTCAGCAGCGCTATGCTCCAGGATTTGTCTGCAAACTCCACATCCTTAAGTATGTTCTCTACCATGAGCTTTGTGCTTCCATAAGGATTTGTTGTGCTCAAAGGCATGTCCTCGGTAAGCGGCGAAACATTGTTCATACCGTATACTGTTGCGGATGAGCTGAAGACCATATTCTTCACATTGTATTTTTCCATAAGCTCGCAGAGCACAAGTGTTCCGGTGATGTTGTTGTGGTAGTACTTGAGCGGCTTTGCTACAGACTCGCCAACTGCTTTAAGTCCGGCAAAATGTATTACAGCTTCTATGCTGTTCTCGGCAAAAACCTTCTCAAGACCTTCCCTGTCTAAAACATCAACCTCATAAAACTTGAATTCTCTATCACTTAATTCTTTTATCCTTTTCAACACTTCAGGCTTGCTGTTTGAAAAATTGTCAGCGATGATTATTTCATAGCCTGCTTTGAGCAATTCCACCGAGGTATGGCTTCCTATATAGCCAGCTCCCCCTGTTATCAATATCGACATATGTCTGTACCTCCTGCATTTAATGCATTTAATGTATCTATTATAGCATATTTATTGTGTTAATAAAAAATTTGTTTAGAATTTTCACCTCCGGCCATAATGCTAATATAATAAAATTTTAGGAGGTATGGTTTTGAACAAGGTATCGCTCATAGGAAATTTGGTCAGGGATGCTGAGGCATTCCATGTAAAAGACGGCTCCAGGAGTGTCGTAAAATTCACCATAGGGGTTAACAGCGAATATATTAAGAAGGACGGAGAGAGGGATGTTGACTTCATACCGATATCCTACTGGACCAACAGTGCCGAAAATGTACTGCCTTACCTTGCAAAGGGCAAGCAGGTGGCCGTAACGGGCGAGATCAAGACAAGCAGCTTCTCCGGTGATGACGGCCAGAAGCGCTACGTCACTGATGTAAGGGCATCTAACGTGCAATTCCTGGGGGGCAGCAAATAATCCAGCCGGAGATCTCAAGCCAAATAATCGAAAGACGCTATACGAGCTGATAGCGTCTTTTGCTTTTATTAGTATTTTCTTTTTTGTTCACCTTGTGATATCAAGGTTTATTCTTCCGTCCTTTATTTCAACTATCCTGTCTGTTTTATCTGCTATTATCCTGTCATGGGTTATTATTATGAAGGTCGTTTTGAGTCGCTTGTTGATGTCCCTGAGCGTATCATAGATTGTCTCCGATGTTTCTGAGTCGAGGTTCCCGGTAGGCTCATCGGCAAGTATAAGCTTCGGGTTCATTATGAGCGACCGGGCGATGGCAGTCCTCTGCTGCTGCCCTCCCGACATGTTGACGGAGAGGTTGTTCTTGACCTTCTCAAGTCCTATGAGGTCCATAAGTTCATTTGCCCTCTCTATGATCTCCTTTGAAGGCGTGCTGTATTTTATCAGATATGGCATCAGCACGTTTTCAAAAGCGGTGAATTCGGGCAGGAGGTA
>Ga0209540_10000846_pt1 | contig 25038 bp, 20 predicted proteins | sample BarGraIncu01121A_FD_184501 | JGI IMG/M metagenome (GOLD analysis project Ga0209540, IMG submission 184501) | Arctic peat soil microbial communities from Barrow, Alaska - Barrow Graham LP Incubations 011-21A (SPAdes) (version 2) | ecosystem: Environmental > Terrestrial > Soil > Wetlands > Peat... | reverse complement strand
CGAGCGCCTATATTATATTGTCACCCGGAAAGCATGAGTTGACGATTCGTGCTGCGGGCAAGTCGCAGATACTCGTTACCACGCCTTTAACCCTTGAAAGTGGGCGATCTATGACGATCGCCTGCGACCAATTACGCGCCAAGCCATTGGTATTTAACGATAAAATCAATGCGTATGAGACTGCGAAAACAGACATCCAAACATACTTAGATGCAACCATAATCAAAGATAGTAAAGTATCACAATATAGCCAAAAGATAACCGTGAAGGCTGATTCGGTAAATAACGAATTTACGATAACTGTCGATGTTTACAGGCCCTATCTGAGCACGCTGACTGTTGGAGATATTACAAGATTAAGAAATGATCTGGTTGATAGTGTGCAGGAGTATAGTAAGGACTTAAATAAAATAAATATTGTTTTCGTCAACGGCAGTAACAATCTTGCTCAATACCTTTTTACTCCGACAAATGGATGGGACCAAGAAGTTAAGCCTTGGAAATAGAATATCAAATTTTGAGAATCACTTCGGTGGTTCTTCTTTATGCCCAAAACAAAGAGGTGAGAAAATAGTGAAATTTCACCAGGAACAATCCTAAACTTTTTTGAAAATATTTTTAAAAACATGTCACAAAATCTGAAAACTGAGCATCATAGTATATATAGGGCTAAGTAGTAGCTTGAATAAAAGGAGGGTGTTTATTATATGAAATCAACAGGCTATGTTAGAAAAGTCGACAATCTGGGGAGAATAGTGCTTCCGGTGGAATTACGAAAGACATTTGATATTGCCTTAAAAGATCCTATGGAGATATTTGTGGATGGAGAGCAGGTTATCCTGAAGAAGTATGAACCAGCATGTGTGTTCTGTGGCCAGGCCCGGGAGATATCGCACTTTAAAGACAAAAATATCTGCAGCAGCTGCTTTAATGAATTGGCAGGTAAGTAATCAAAAGCCAGGGTGAGAGCCCTGGCCTCTTTTTATTTTTTGAACATTTGAAGGAAAATGTAGGCATTAGGGGAACTTAAGGTCTTATTTATTTTAGTAGCTTTAAAGGGAAATATTCTTTTGCAGAGAATTAATATACTTATAAATAAAACAAAGGAGAGAGAATTATGCCAAAACATATTAATAAAACCATTTATTTCGGTAGGCTTAATGTTATTTGCCCATTTACAAAGGAAGAAAAAATTGAATATATATTTAACAGTTTAAATAAACAAATGAGTGAAGAGGAAAAAGATTTCATGTATGGTTTTTTTGAAATAAAAAGATTTAATCACATGGATAAGGCATTTGTAACAGGATTACTTGTAAAATATAAAATAGAAACAGATGAAGAAATTGTTGATGAAAGCAATAGAGTCCTCGATAAAACTATGATTCCAAATAAAATAATTGCTAAAAGCGAGTTTATTCTTCATTTACATTCGGGAATAATTGCATATCATCCAATCACAAACCATATACCAAATAACAAATTTAGAACTGAATTTTGTAAATTATTAGAGAAAGCGAACAATAGAATATTTGTTAATGCTGAAATACAACCAATCGATGAAGAGGCAAAAATATTTGAAGCTATCAAGAAATTTGAAATTATATATTCATTAAAAATAGCTTTGCACCCTTCTAACCCAAGTAATAGGAATAGATGGAAAAAAACAGATGATAAACTCAGAAAAATGGAGGTTGAAAATTATTGCGAGATATATAGAAGTAGGCATGGTATTAAAATTGATGAGAACGATGAAGCATATGGCAATATTATTATGGCTGCAGATGGTTATGGTGAGGCAAGAATAAAAGGAACACGAGAAGGCAAGGAAACCTCAGCAAGTACTACCCAATTGCAAATGACTTTAAAAGTTGAAAATGAACCGTTGTTAAGTAGTATGGAATTATTATATAAATCATTTCATAAAATATTTGAAAGGTTTGAAAAGAATGATAAAAATTGATGAAGTAATATTCTGTTGGGACTTTATTGTAAGTATGATTATTGCTGTGTCATGTGGAATACTCCTACCAAAATATTTAAACATAGAATTCTTAAACAGCATGTATTCAATTGCAGTTACTTTATTATCGATACTTTTTTCGTTGTTTTTCGCAGCTCTAACTTTAATCATGATTTCAAATGCGGATGATTTTATTTTGTTTTTAGAGGAAGATAATATTTACTCAGGTATTATAGCGACATTTAAGATAACTTTAATAATAACTTTTATATCTCTTTTAATATCGATAATAATGTATGCCCAAACAATGTTTCTGATTAAGGAAAACTACATTAATCAAAATAAAATATTTTTTATAATTTTCGTTTTTTCATTATTTTATTCCTTGTTTGCAATTATCAATTCGGTAATAGATTCAATTAAGTACTCTGAAAAAAGAATACAGTACATCAAAATTAAAAATACTAATAAGAAATAATAAGTGAAAAAAATTTACCATTGAAATACTATCAGACAATGCGATACAATACAAACAAATGTTCTCATTAAAATTAGAGGGTGGTATGTATGAAGGTAATTGCAAAGCCAGTGGAGATGATAGCACATACTGACATATTGGGTGAGATCAGACCCTATAGGTTCAGGGTGAAGCTTGATGATGAACCTGAGCAGGTAATAAAAGTAGACAAGGTTATATCAAAGAGTGCAGAAAAACTGGCTGGAAATCCGATGATCCTGTATAAGTGTCAGAGCCTGAATGGTGAAGACTTAAGGTGTTTTGACCTGAAGTATGAACTCAACACCTGCAGGTGGATATTATTTAGAATGTGAGAGAGCCTCAGTGCTCTCTTTTTATTTGATAAATATGAAGGATTTCCATATAAAACCGTAGAATTAATACCATAAATAAACAAATTTATAAAAAGAGGGTAAGGATATGAAACTAAGCTGGAAAGACATTGAAGCCAAAGCCTTGGGTTTCTCGAAAAAATGGCAACATGCTACTGACGAATTTGCCGAGGCACAGAGTTTCCTTAACGACTTCTTTGACGTTTTCGGTGTGGACCGAAAGAGAGTCGCATTGTTTGAAAAAAAGGTCCCGATGGGAAAGACCAGGAGCGGCTACATAGATTTGTTGTGGAAGGGTGTCATATTAATTGAAATGAAGTCTAGGGGCAAGAGCTTGGAAAAGGCCTACACTCAGGCTAAAGACTACGCCTTCAACCTTGAGGACGAGGAGCTTCCAGAGTACATAATGGTCAGTGATTTTGATAATATAAAGCTTTATCGAGTTACTACCGAACAAGAATGGAAATTCAAGACGAACCAATTCCGTAAGAATGTGAAGTTGTTCGCTGATCTTGCTGGGTACAAGGCCGCTGTTGAAATTCCCGGTGATGAACATGTTGACATCAAGGCCGCTGAGAAAATGGCTAAACTTCACGACATTCTTAAATCCCATGGCTACGAAGGACACCATCTGGAGGTTTATCTTGTCCGACTTTTGTTTTGTCTTTTTGCGGACGACACCGGAATTTTCGAGAAGAATATCTTCTTTGACTACATTAATACATCCAAAGAAGACGGTTCAGACCTTTCATTTCGCTTAGCAAGGCTGTTTGAGGTACTTGATACTCCTCATGAGGAACGTGCCAAGCAGACAATGTTATCAGATGAACTCAAACGGTTCGAGTACATAAACGGGAGTCTGTTCACTGAAAGACTGCCTTTTGCTGACTTTGATTCGGAAATGAGAAAAATACTTTTAGATTGCAGTACAGTTGACTGGGGTTATATTTCTCCTGCTATATTCGGTGCCATGTTCCAGGGCGTCATGAATCCAGAAGAACGAAGGGAACTGGGAGCCCACTATACATCGGAAGAAAATATTTTGAAGGTTATTAAACCGCTATTCATCGATGAACTATGGGAGGAATTTGAACGAATCAAAGGTAATAGTAAGCAACTGAATCAATTCCATGAAAAAATAAGCAAGCTTAAATTCCTTGATCCGGCGTGCGGTTGCGGGAATTTCTTGATAATCACTTACAAGGAGCTAAGAAAACTGGAACTTGCAGTGTTAAAAATGCTTATAGACACTGGCGGACAATTGGCTTTTGATTTTAAGTTGGCTGACCAATGCAAGGTTAACGTAAATCAGTTTTACGGTATAGAATATGAGGAGTTTCCGGCGCAGATAGCCCAGGTAGGCATGTGGCTCATGGACCATCAGATGAACAACCTAGTTGCAGAACACTTTGGCTTATACTATGCAAGGCTTCCGTTAAGACAATCTGCTACAATTATTCAAGGTAATGCTTTGAGTATAGATTGGGAAGAAATTGTTCCTAAATATGAATTGAGCTATATCATGGGTAATCCTCCTTTTGCTGGAGCATCAATGATGAATAAAAATCAAAAGGACGAAATATTTCAAGTGTTTTCAGGAATAAAAAGTGCGGGGAAGTTGGATTATGTATCTGCATGGTTTTTGAGGGCATCTCAATATATTGAAGGAACAATGATTAAGGTTGGATTTGTTGCAACAAATAGTATATGTCAGGGCGAACAAGTAGGCATTTTATGGGGTGAACTTATGGATCATCACAAAATAACAATAAATTTTGCATACAAAACATTTGTCTGGAACAATGAAGCCAAGGGAAAAGCGGCAGTCCATTGCGTTATTATTGGCTTTTCGCAAGTATCCAATAAGAAAAAGTATATTTTTGATGGAGATGAAGTTATTTCTGCATCTAATATTAATCCTTATTTAATTGATGCTGCAAACATAATTATCAAAACTAGACAAAAACCAATTAGCAATGTACCCGAAATGATCCGAGGAAACCAACCAACAGAGGGTGGGAATCTAATCATCGAAGGAAATGAATTAGAAGATTTCTTGAATAAAGAACCCAATGCAAAGCCATATATAAAGAAGCTAATAGGCTCAGCAGAATTTATAAATAATACAAATAGATATTGTTTATGGTTAGTTGGAGTAAATCCAAAAGCTTTGAAGAGTATGCCTTTCGTTATGGAAAGGATTCAAAAGGTAAAAGAAATGAGAGAACAAAGTTCTTTTGAAGGTACAAGAAAACTTGCTATGACACCGACCACATTTAGAGAAACGAACAACCCTGATAATTATATTGTTATACCAAGGGTATCTTCTGAACGTAGAAAGTATATACCTATGGGTTTTTTAAATGCGGATACAATTGCTACAGATGCAGTGCATATTATTCCGAATGCTACACTATATCATTTCGGAATTCTCACTTCAAAGGTTCATATGTCATGGATGAGAAATGTTGCAGGAAGATTAAAAAGTGATTACAGATATTCGAAAGATATTGTTTATAATAATTTCCCGTGGCCAGATGTAACGGAACAGCAGAAAGAAGCTATTGAGCAAGCTGCACAAGGAGTCCTGGATGCAAGATTGTTGTATTCTGACAGTTCCCTCGCTGACTTGTATGATCCTCTTGCGATGCCTCTAGAGCTCGTTAAAGCCCACAATAAGTTAGACCGGGCAGTTGTCGCTGCGTACGGTGGGAAAGGCTTTACAAACGAGGCTGACAGGGTTGCAGATCTGATGGAAAGATACCTGGAACTTACAAAGCTTAAATTATGAAAGTTCTGGAGCAATCCAGGGCTCTTTCTTTAAAGAAAAACCGGACAAATACCGGACAGACTGTTAATCGATGCAATAAAAAGTTGATCTATATCATAAAAAGTAGAGTATGCGAAACTTTACGACCAAAGCATGGGAGATTGATTTTACAGGGTTCGGTGGCATTTTCGAAAAGTGTAGTAGTAGTGGTCTCCAAAACCATTACTTTTTGTATAAATCATTTTTAGTAATGGACAGGGATATGGTTAGGAGCGGTTTATCTCTACCAACCTTATCACCGTCCAAGAAAAGCCCAGGATTAGCTCTAGGGCTTTTCTTTGAGTGAAATTGCATCTAATGTCGAATGTGAGAGGAATATGTCTTAAAATAAACACGAAAATTTAAAGGAATAGTGAAACTGAAAATAGAATTATTATTTCATATATAAAATTCACAAAGTAAAGGGGGAATTTGACAATGGATAATAACGAAAAGTTCTATGAAAAGCAATGGTTCATGTGGACGACGCTGATATTCTTAGCTCCGGTTGGCATCTTTTTGATGTGGAAATACAATAGATTTGCCAAGGGTCCACGTATTGCAATCTCTGCTGTGTCCGCTATTATTTTTTTAGCAATCGTAGTTCCAGGGCAAACAGCAAACAGTAATGTTGCGACACAAAGTAGGTCACAAACAAAAGTATCTAATCAAGTTACAACTGACGAACAAGTAGCGGCGAATTTGAATGCAAAGATTGTAGCACTTGGAGTGACTACTTCATTAACTTTGGAGAAAGCTGATGAAGTGAAGGCGATTCGAACTGAGTATGATGGGTTAACAAATGATCAACAACGTTATGTAACGAACCTAGTAGTATTAACAGACGCTGAAAAAATTATATCTGATTTGCAAATAGCTGAGGACAAAGCGGCAGCAGACAAAGCGGCAGCAGACAAAGCCACTGCTGACAAAGCGGCATCAGATAAAGCAGCGGCTGAAATAGCAGCTTCACAAAGCACCTCATCAAGTAGCGGTAATACTTCGTCAAATAGTGGAAGTTCATCCTCCGTCAGCGGTGGGACTACCACTTATGAGCCTGCACAAGGACAGAGAACTGTGTACTGGGTACCTAATGGCAAGTCTTATCACTATAACAGAAATTGCAGTACTTTAGCACGTAGCAAAACTATTCTCTCGGGACCAGCTTCAAAATGTCCGAAAACGGATCCATGTAATAAATGTGTTAAATAGCATTTAATATTCGGGTAACAATCATTATAAGGGGGCTTCTATGTGAATGACATTTTTATTTTGCTGTTTTTGCTCAGTGGAGTTGCTCTGGTATTAGGAATAATAAAACCGAACTTAGTAATCAGATTGAGTGAGATAGAGAAAAGAAATAGAAAGAATGTGTTAAAGTATTACGGAATTATAATGGTTCTCTTTTTTATCCTGGTTGGTGCAACTGCATGTGGATCTCAGTCGGTCAATTCAAAAACAACACAATCTAAGACACAATTAGCGGTTGCAACTGATCAAGAAAAAGCTACTGCCGTTGACAAACTAATAGCTGATTTGGGGGATCCGACAGCCATCACTTTAGAAAATGCCTCTATAGTCCAGATAGCAAGAGCTGAGTACGATACTCTGACAGATTCACAGAAAAAGCTTGTGACCAATTATAATACTTTAACTTCAGCAGAATCCCAGCTTGTTGCACTTGATAAAGCAGTAAAAGAAAAGGAACAACAAGAGTCCTCAGCTTCAACAGCGAACGGTAAGCTTAATGTTCACTTCATTGATGTTGGGCAGGCTGATAGTATTTTAATACAGCAAGGTAATCAATCAATGCTTGTTGATGCTGGAAACAATGCGGATAATACTTTGGTTAAAAATTATGTATCAGCTCAGGGTATAACACATCTAGATTATGTTGTCGGAACTCATCCTCATGAGGATCATATAGGTGGATTGGATTACATAATCAACTCTTTCAGCATAGGCAAGATATATATGCCTAAAGCACCATCGACCACTAAGACATATGAGGATGTTTTGACAGCTATCAGCAACAAAGGAATGAAGATTTCAGCGCCGACGCCAGGTGACAGCTTTAAGGTTGGCGATGCTACGGTTACGATCCTTGCACCAAATAGTTCGAGTTATGATGATTTAAATAATTATTCGATTGTTTTAAGGGTTACTTATGGCAATACGTCTTTCATGCTCGATGGAGATGCTGAATCACTATCTGAAAGCCAAATTCTTAATAAGGGTTTCAATGTCAAGGCCGATGTATTGAAGGTAGGTCACCATGGTAGTAGCTCATCAACAAGCCTGTCCTTCCTGAACAAGGTCAATCCTAAGTATGCCATAATCAGCGTCGGGGCCGGAAATTCATATGGACACCCGACAGAACAGACAATAAGCAGACTCCAGGGAAAAGGGATAACCATTTACCGCACTGATGAATGCGGTACAATTGTTGCAACAAGTGACGGATCCTCGATTTCTTTTAATACGAAACCGGGATCATACTCAGCTGCTAGTTCAAGCAGTACTGGAACATCGTCATCAAATGTTAATTCATCAACAACACAAACTCAGAATAATAACTATACAGTTTATACAACCAATACAGGAAGTAAATATCATAGAGATGGATGCAGATACCTAAGTAAAAGCAAGATAGCTATTTCTAAATCTGCTGCAATTAACAAGGGTTTAACACCTTGTAGTGTATGTAAACCATAGTAAAGGAGAGAGCATTGATGAAAGTTATAGTGGATCGATTCGAAGGCGAATATGCTGTGTGTGAGAAAGAGGATAAGACGATGATGGATATACCGGTCAAAAATCTCCCTGTTGGTGCCAAAGAGGGAGATGTGCTAATAGTAAGCGATAACTCAATTGTTATCGATAATGCTGAGACTGCAAAGAGAAAAGAAAACATAAATAAGCTTATGGATAAATTATGGGAGTAGTATTTTAATCATATATTGATATACTACGATAGAGGTTTGAATCCATTAGGGAGAACAGCTGATAATCAGCTTAGATTGAATCATATAGTAACATAATAAGGTGGGTACTATTTGGGTACTACTGTCCCCGAATAACACCTTAAAACAAAGAAAAATAGCACAGGCAACTATTAACAAACGAGCTAATACCAGGGGCAAAGCCTTAACAATAAAAACTATAACAAGGGTAGCAACAGTTTCCTAAACTGTGGGCCGGAGGTCTCCTTACTTGAAGTATTTGTTGGTTCTTATTTGGTTCTTATTGATGCAAAACAAGAGCCAAAAACACTACAAAATAGCAAAGGCTAAAAATGGAAAACGCCAAATACCAAGGTTTATTGCTTGGTAACTAAAGACAGAAAAAGTAAATCTACTACTTACTAAACTATGTATTGGAGATTCTAATCCTCTCATCGCACCAAAAGAAATCTTTTAACTTCAATAGTTAATTGTTCCAGTTAGTTGGAATGTGAAATCTTTATTATATGATGAGGATCCAGCAAGTAATCTATCAGATTTTGAAATTCTGGTTTGGTTTAAAAATCGTGAAAATGAAGAGTTTATTTTTCTTAAAAAAGGATTTTAGATAGGAGTAATAACTGATATGTTTAAAAACGAGAACTTATTAAGAAATGAATATTTTCCAGCAGAGCTTCCACCATGCTTTAATACGGAGGCGTTATCTGATAATTTTGAACAAATCCAACAAATAATGTCGGAAGTTCACTACAATGGAACCTCGGAACCAATGACTTTCAGTGGCTATAAGAATTCTAATGCTCGAAGAAAATTTGCTATTCCAAATCCGTACCACTATTGCAAGGCGGTTGAGGCAATTGTAAATAATATGGATGGAATTTTTGGAATTTTTAATAAAAACAAAGTATCGCTTACGTGTCCACAGAAGTACCCTCCTAAAAAGAATGAAAGTTATTGTAAGAGGACATCTAATATAGCGGAAAGTCAGCTGATAATCGAACAACTATTTCAAAATAATTTATTTGAAATAAGACTTGATATTGCTTCTTGTTTTGACAGTATTTATACACACAGTGTTTCATGGGCGATACATACCAAGGCTATAGCTAAACGAAATAAAACAGATGCAATGTTCGGTAATGTTTTAGACAATTGTTTACAAGCAATGAATTATGGACAAACTAACGGAATTTTGGTAGGCAATGCAGTTTCTAGAATAATTTCAGAAATTATTCTGTGTAAAGTCGATGAATCAGTCCAAAAAAGGTTGCCAAATGTAACATATAAGCGATTTGTAGACGATTACTATATTTACACGAAGGATGGTTTTGAAATAAATAACATTATAGCTGTTTTCAGACAAGAATTGTCAAAGTATGAACTAGCACTTAATGAAAATAAGATTAAAATCTATGAAAGTCCGTTTGTATACGGTAAACCATGGGTTGAGCAGATGAAAGAATATGTACATCTCAAACCTTCTGTTTTCCTAAAGAAAGTTATAATGGAATATAATAATTATAAGGATATTGCTATTTTGAAATATGGATTAAAAGTTATTCAGCTTTACCAATACAATACAGCTGAGTGGAAATGTGTACAATCTACATTAATAAATATATGGGTGAAATTTCCATCGCTTTCCAATCTGATAGTAATTATATTCAAACATAATGAAAATGTTTTGAACAAATCCTTGATAAAAAACGCAATATACTCTATATTGGAAAATAATCTAAATTTGAAAAATGATGAAGAAGTCATTTGGGCTGTTTGGATTAGTAAGGTTTTTAATATTTCATTAGCACAACCGTATATTGAAAAAATTTTGAGTTCCGAAAATTGGCTCGCAATCATAGTAATGTTGGATATAATAAAAAGTAAAAATATGAAAAACAAGACTAAAATTAAACGTTACTTAAACAATTTATATGATGAAATTGTAGAAGATTTTTCTGATGAAGATGATAATTTTCAAAACCTTATGTGGAAAGAAATATGGTTACTTGCATATGAGGCGGACCAAAATAAATGGTTAAATTTAAGCAATGAAAGAACCTTTTTGTTTGCTAAGAAAAATCCTTTTTTCAAAAAACTTAAAGAGCTTAATATTGGATTTTATAATTCCGACTATAACTATGAAGTGATACAACCTAAATTGAAAAAGGATAATTATGTTACAAAGAAAGAGTTTAATGCTGTAATGGAAAAACTGCAAGAATCTATTAATAGTAGATCGGATGATAGCGGAAAGCTGGAGTTTAAGCTTACAAATGAAGAAAGAGATTTGGTTGAAACTATTCACAGCTTAGTTAGTACAGCAGAATATTAATAGTAAGTAGGGCATATATCAGAATTAACCTTAGTAATAGTTGTCTTTAGTGTTTAGGGACAGATTTTTGATTAAAGAACTGGACTATGTCATATTGACAGTGATTATGGAAGTTTGGTAACCTAAAAATAGCTGATATTGAATCCAGTAATACGTATGTAAGTGTTGGAAATAAAGAGTTTATAAACACAAAATTTGCCCCCTTTTTTGCCCCTTATAGTATGATATTATGAGATATCAGTTGGTATTGAAAGAAATGAGAATGACGGTAGGGCATGGTTTGAGAGCGCAAGAAATAACCTGAAATAGCTTAAGTCGAACCAGTTGGTCGTAGGGTCGATCCGTTAAAGAGGGCAACTGATAATAATCGTAGCATGAATCATTTTACAACATAATAAGTTGGGTACTATTTGGGTACTACTGTCCCCAAATAACACCTTAAAGCACAGAAAAATAGCATAGGTAATTATTAACAAACGAGCTGAGGCAAAGGGTTAAGCCTTAACAATAATAACTATAACAAGGGTAGAAACTGATTCGTAATCAGTAGGCAGTGGGTTCGACTCACTACAAGAGCTCCAAAGTAACTTAGAAAGACTGATAAAAAGTAGCTTTTTAATTTATAGATAGGTCGAAAGGATGGGGAAATAATGTTGGATGGAATCGATTTAGCTGCTATAGGGATATTTGCAACACAAGTTAAAGAACCTGTGATTAAACTTCTTGATGTCGTTGAGAAAGGGATAGGAAAAATATACGAACCGACTCACATTAAACGAATGGCAAAGGCCAAAGCAGAGGAAATTAGACTAATATCCGCTGCGAGCGAAGAAAACATGAACCTACCGATTTTGTATTTAAATGGAAACGTGGAGATTGATACTAAATCTGGTGAGGAGCTAGCTTTAAGGGCACAGAATAGACTATTCCATAAAGAAGTGCAAAGGCAAAATAATATTGAAACAACAATACGACATGCTTATAATGATTTGCAAGCTGAAGAAGTTGTTTCGGCTGAACCAGTAGATCAAGATTGGGCTACAAGGTTTTTTAATATTGTTGGTGAAGTGAATAATGAAGACATGCAAGTTTTATGGGGTAAAATATTGAGTGGTGAAGTAAAACAACCAGGCAGCTACTCCCTCAGAACATTGGAAACCTTACGTAATCTGAGTAAAAAAGAAGCAGAGGCATTCACTAAAATTACAAACTATGTTTTGCAAAGTAACGCAACATTTTTGATATACAGGGATCAAGATTTTTTGGATAGTGTAGGTATAAAATATGCCGATATATTGTTATTGGATGAATCTGGGCTATTAAAAGGAGACACCACTTTACAATATACTATGAGTTTCACAGAACAGAGAAACACTTTCGGCTTAATTTATCAAAATAAAATCGTTTTACTTCACGATAAGAATACCGAAGATAGAAAAATAAATGTACCTTGTTATGTTTTGACAAAAGCTGGATCTGAGATATATTCCATTTCAAGCAAAAACAACGATGAGAGTTATATTAATAACACCGCAACAAAATTGAAAGAACAAAATCTAACAGTAGAGTACAGTCAAATAATTCGCGTCAATCCTGATGGTACGATTAATTATAGTGAGGCAATAAAAACGCTTTAATAGTATCATTCTTCGCAAACAAAATGCAGACTAAGGTTTCACAAATTTTTGAAAATATCAGGATAACATTAGTAAGATGTTCAATAATTGTTAAATATTAATATGCACATAGAATTCGTAACCAGTAGGTCATCGGTTCAAATACTTTCGGGAAGGCAACTGAAAATCGGCGTATTTTGAATTTTATTGCAACATAATATATAGGATGCTATTTAGGCATTGCTGCATCAAAATAACACTCAAAACACAGGAAAAATAATAACAAAAAGCCTGGTACAAAGAGTTATGATATAACTGTAAAAATCACAACAACGGCAGAGTAACTTGTTCCAAACTGTGGGCCGGAGGTTCGAATTACAGTGTCTTCCAGGTGTCTTATTAGTGTCTTATTATCGATGAAAGACACTTAAAAAGAACAATAATTACAAATAGGCAAACACTGCGAAGCGAATAAAATCAAGGGTTGTGACATATTGTTGAAGATTGCTAAAAGCTCATTAAAGCACTGCAAAACCTTTATCCCCGGTTCAAATCCGAGTGGCGCCTCCAAACTACAACCCTTGAAAACACTATGTTTCAGGGGTATTTTACTATCATGAAATAGGTGCCGAGGAAGGGTTATAATAACTCAATCTGTCCTATTCCTGTCCTAATGAAAAAATACCCTCCTAATTCGTAGTTAGAAGGGTATAATATATACTATTTTGTTTCTGCATTATCTACTGCCCTACTGAATAAATCGGCAGTAGATTTTTTTATTTCATCCGTTATATGGATGAAAATATCATCCGTGGTCGACACTCTACTATGACGCAGCCTTTTTGAAATGTCATGGCTGGATGCTCCGCTAGCATAAAGTATTGTTGCATGGGTGTGCCTCAGACCATGGAATGTTATCTTCTTCATGTTGTGCTTCTTAACCAACTTCGTGAAGGTCCTTGCAACATACCCAGGGGTTAACGGACGCCCGTCCTCCCAAGAGCACACATATTCAAAATTTACCGTTCTTCCGCTGGCCAGATGCATTGCATCCTGGCTCTTTTTGATTCGTTCCAGCATCTTTTTCAATTCTTTTGGCATGAAAACATCAGCTTTGCTAGAGTCTGTCTTCGGATCATCGAGAGATGTGATGCCAGCTCCTCTATAAACAAGATTATTGTTCACACTGATTAGGTCATTTTCAAAATTGATATCGACCCATCTAAGGGCACAGATTTCTCCTTCTCGCATTCCGGTGTAAAAAGCTATGAACACGGCAAGCCATAATTTTGATTCACGGATGAGCCTCATAAATTGCCTCGCTTCGCTTACAGTCCAGGCGCTGATTTTTCTTTTATCGTCAGCTGGCGGCTCTGCATAATCCGAAACATTTTTCGACAAATACTGCCACGATACTGCTTTTGATAAGGCCTTGTGCAGCACTTTGTGAGTCTTAAGGATAGTTCCGTCCATATATCTCCTCTTTACAATCCCATCCTTCAACGTTTTTGTTTCCTGCCTAAGGCTCGTGTAGAAGCGTTCCAGGAGAGGCGGGGTGAGCTCATCTAATGGTATATGGCCTATGTTGGTCTTGATGCATTCACAGAAGGTCTTATAGCGTGTCTGGGTCTGGTATGCTGTATTAGGCACGGCATAATTCTCAAACCAGTAATCGAGATAGTCAGATAGCTTCATGCTGCCTTTAACATCAAGGTTGCCTTTTTTGTAGCTTTCAAGCATCTCCGCCTCCCAGAGCTTGGACTCCTTCATGGATTTCCTTCCTAAAGGGGAGAAAGTCTTCGTCTTTCGTATCTTCTTTCCTGTCATCGGATCCTTTCCTAAGAACACTTCAACATAGTATCCTTTTTCAATTTCTCTTATTGACATATTTATCACCTCCTTTCAAGAACTTATGTTCTTTTTAAGATTGAAAATATGCCAGTTGATTTAAGGATTTGCTATGGCGGATACGGCTGAAAAACAGCTTACAACGGCGATATTGTTCGAGGATAAGGAACCCGGAAGCCCATCATATGGTGCTATGGCACTGGGAACGCAAGGTTTTATGATAGCGGATGCGATAGTAAATGATGAGTGGGACTGGCGCACTTTTGGGAACGGAAAAGGCTTTACGGCTGACTTGATAGTGTTAGGGCATCTTTTAGGCGGCTCAGTGGATTTTGACCTCAATCAAGGAATACTAAAAATATCGCACACGGATGGAAGCTATTCGCTCCTGGATGCAAACGGGATAAGAAAACATGTGGGCAGCACGAACCAAGATTACCATTACCTGTCAGAAGCAGGCTCGGTGACGATACCTTCGACAAACGGCATTGCAACATTTGACATAACTTTAGACCCAGCTTTCAAGGGAAAAAACTTTAAGGTTAAAGTGTCTATTGCAAATTCGCTCAACTCAAGCCCTTATATGGGAGAAAGCCTTGTGAGTTTTGCCTGTTACGTCAACTCTTTAGATATAGCAAACGGTAAGGCTACAATCACAGGATACACAAGATGGTATGACGCAAGAGAACTTATCGGCGACCAGATCAACGGAACGAGTACGGCACAGTTTTATTTTTCAGACCTCATAGTCACATGGGTGGCAATAGCATAAAAGGAGGAAACGAATGGTAATGGTCAGCGATTTATACATGACCGTGTTTTATAGCAAGTCAACAGGCATAATAACAAACTGTTGTACGGGAGTACAAGATATGAGCTTCTACAGAAATTTACAAGCAGATTATGAACAGATATTTGAATTGGTTGTCTTTAATAGGGATGACTTTGCGGATAGGGGCGATGCTGTTTTGGCGAATCCAAGTGCATTTACGATAAATCTTGAAACAAAAACACTTAAAATCAAAGCGGAATTCGTTCCGCAATACCCAATCGGATAGGAGGTGCTCACGTGGAAAACAGATATAAAATTAATTTTGACCTTAAAAACAATACAGCGACAGACATAAAATTTAAACAAGGCGACAACAACTCAGCAGTATTGGAAGTCACACTTTATGACGGTGGCGCATCTGTTGATATTACCGATGAGACAATAGAGTTTAGATTTAAAAAAGCTGATGAGAACGTAGTATTCCAGGATATGACGCACGGGGTATCCATAGTTGGCGGAGCGGCTCAATGTATATTGATGGGCGATGTATTGTCATATCCCGGTATAGTGATATGTGAAATTTACAGAGAGTTAGGCGATGCTGAGTTAATAATGCCGGCATTTAGCTTTTATGTAGCAGGGAGCATAGAGGGTGCAATTTTAAGCGGAAACTATATTTCCAGTATTGAACAAATTAAAACAGAATATCAAGCAGCTATGGTTGCTGATCAAAATCTCGAAGTGGTTAATGCAAGAGGAGCATACCCGATTCTTGGAGATAGATTAAACGATGTGAATACACAAATTGCCGCCGTGGCAAGTGGAGCGCCTAAACCTTTTGCAACATTGGCAGAATTACAAGCTGATACAGATGCAAATACCGCTGACGGTAAAAAACACATATATGTAATTGCTGGGAACATATCCGAAGTTGATACTTTAAGTGTTACGGGGGCACCTACAGTATCGAGCAATGTGACGGTAACACTGGACGGAGTAGCAAAGACTGTTGCTGTTCTTCTTACCGATACTGCAATAGGGGTGGCTACAAAAATAAGAACTGCGGTATACCCCGGATGGGTAACAGGCGGTTCAGAAACAGATGTAACATTCACCAAAGTATTAACAGGAGCAGTCATACCACCTGTGTTTAGCGCAGGAACAACCGGGTCCACCGCGACGTTTGCAGTAACAACTGCTGGAACAAATTATGGCAATTGGTATTGGTGGAACGGTAGTGCATGGACATTAGGCGGTGTGTTTCAAGCTACAGGAGTTGCAGACGGTTCAGTAACTAGTGCCAAATTAGCAAATAAAGCAGTTAAAGTAGAAAACTTAGACGACAATGTGCTTTCGAATAAAACAAGTAGCAAGGCTTTGAAATCGGTACTGTTGCCCTATTTATCTAACGTAGATGGAGCGTTGCTTTGCAAGTCAGACGTGAACGGAGCATTTTGGTCACATGTTCAAAATTTAGCATTTATGGCACAGGGTTCTGTAACTGCTTATGGTATCACAGTTACCATCTCGGGAAATACAATAACCATAAGCGGGACAACAACTGCTACGGTCAGGATTGTGGTGTCAGGTGATTCTATAAGACTTTATAATTTAACCCCTGTTCTGGCAGAAAGTCTACCCTATAATGGTAACTATAACATCAAAATTACTCCGTCATTAGGCTCAGGATGTTCACTTGCTATACGAAAGAATGATGCTACATCTGTCGGGACTACTCAAGGTGCTATCAGTGCTGTCGCAGTTTCAGATGCTTCATATATCTTTATTACTTTGGGATCCGGGCAAACATACAATAATGTAGCATATGCTTTGGACATCGTAAAAAGCGGTTCCACATATAGCGGACTTGCACCTAAAAATCACCAAACAATCATTGACACAATCAAAAGCATGTTTGGGTTTATTGCTACAGATGCTAACTCAACCATTGAATTTGTAGGTACAGCAGGGAACCAATTGGTATATGCCGAGAAGAATACTGATTTAAAAACCGATGTAAACGTCATTATTGGCGCGGATAAGTTTGACGTCTACATAAAAGGCGCAAAAACCGATTCATACAAATACATTCAATATCCGGTTGCGCACCACGTAAAAGCATTGGATAGGGCTTTTGCAGCAAGCAATTATGACACATGGAATATTGACGGAGCCTTTGAAGTAACTAAACTGGGAGATTTTGTTTTCGGCAATTCCTACAGATTAGTCAACGGTGGTGAGTGGGAACTGGCTATCTTTGAAAACGGCATGAGTGATTTTGTAGGTGGCTGGTATCACGGGGATGAAATAGTAACCAATAAAATGTTGTTAGTTGATAACATAATCCAGGATCTAACCGTACCCAAGAATATAATAGGTAAGGAAATTAAGTTTCTTGTATGGTCTGATTTGTACCGTGACAATACAATGACACCCGATGCGCTTGGAAAAATAGCAACTCATTTTAAGCAATATACTTGGGCTGGCGAGGGACTAGATTTACAACAGACAGTTAATTGGTTGACTAATCTGACTGTAACACAGGGTTACTTATCAATGTTGCCTATCAAAAGAAAAGTCGGTAATGATAATACTGGCGCACAAATAACTGACAAGGCGTTTACCAGTGACTACATTATCTATGATGTGTCTAACTCCGGTTTTACCAATGGCATTAGGACACCTGCCGCAAGGTCACAATACTTTTTTAACGTGCATGGCAGTATTACCGGTTATAGCGCATATATGGAAATGTATTATAAAAATCTTAATCTGTCAAACGCTAACGGGTTTGTAATGGGGAAAGACGTAAACAAGGCATATGTTTCCGACAATTACAGCAAGGCTATAGAGGAGCTGAGGAGTTACGGACTGCAGACATGGGCTGCTTTTACAGTAGGGCATGATGCAGATACTGTGGAAAGCATAAGGGAGACCTGTGAATTCGCCATAAAGAGCAAATTCTGTTTCGCTGCCTACAACATCCTTATGCCTTATCCGGGTACACCCTTATATGAGGAACTGAAGTCTCAGAACAGGCTGCTATATGACGGCAAATGGTGGCTGCACAGCGATTATAGATTCAACCATGCCGCATTTGTCCCCAAAAATATGACCCCCGATGAACTGACAGAGGTTTCGCTTTTCTGCAGGAAAAAAACAAACAGCATACCGGCTTTAATATACCGCGCTTTTGAATTCAGGACGAACATGAGAAATCCTCTGAGGTTAATGGAATACTGCCTTTATAATCCTCTGTTCAGGAAGGAAACATTTAAGAAACAGGATATGAGCCTGGGAGTCAATGATGAGGAAGGGCAGAAGAGAGGGGATAACACATATGACAAAACTCCACGGAAAAGTAGTTGAAGTTAAGCAGCTTACAGAGCAGGATAAAAAGGACATGTTCACGCTAATGGATGAATTTTATGATGACACGATCTTTATCGTGTTCATAAAAGATCTGGAAGAAAAAGACTACTGCATCCTGTTGTTTGATGAAGATGGCAGGATAAAAGGCTTTTCGACCCAGAAGATAATGTCTGTTGAAGTGGAGGGAGAGAATGTCTATGGGTTTTTTTCAGGAGATACCATAATCCATAAGGAATGCTGGGGTAGTATTGAACTTTACAGGCTGTTTGCCAAGTATTTCATCAGCTACGGCAAACGGTATGGCAATTTTTACTGGTTCCTGATTTCTAAAGGTTACAAGACTTACAGGATGCTCCCGCTGTTCTTCAAGGAATTCTACCCGAATTACAGAGTGGAAACCCCAATCTATGAACAGGGGATCATGGATTCCTTCGGAGCTGCCAAATATTCAGGCGAATATGACAAGGAGAGAGGTGTCATTCTTTACAATAAGACAAAGGACAGGCTGAAGAAAGGGGTAGCAGATATCACTGAGAAGCAGCTGAAGGATGCGGATATCCTCCATTTCCTAAAGCTGAACCCGGAATACTACAAAGGAAACGACATTGTCTGTCTGGCGAAGCTTACAGAAGACAATCTGAAGCCTGCAATAAGAAGACTGCTTTTAGGGAAGTGATTTTATGGAAAACAGTTTCATTTGTTACCTTGCAAACTCCTTCTGCAGCTTGCTGTACATACGGGAATATCAGGATTTCATGAATATTAAGGATATAAGGGCAGTTCAGAACGAAAAGCTTGCAGACATCCTTAGCAGAAATAAATTCAGCGAATATGGGAAACTGTACGGCTTTGGAGACATTAAAACCATAAAGGAATTCCAAGAAAGAGTACCACTGACAGATTATGAGGATTATAAACCCTACATTGAAAAAATTAAGAGAGGCGAAAAAGGGATACTGACGGTTGAAGATGTCCTGCTTCTGGAACTCTCCAGCGGCTCAACCTCCGCTTCAAAGCTCATTCCCTATACCAAAGCTTTAAAGGAAGAATTCCAGAAGGGCATAAAGCCCTGGCTGTACGATCTTTATTCAAGCTATAAGGGCATAAAATGGGGCAGGAGCTACTGGTCTGTAACACCTGCTGCGACGAAGAATCAATATACTGAGGGAGGGATTCCCATCGGCTTCGAAGACGACAAGGAGTATTTCGGGGCCTTTGAGAAAAAACTTCTTAATGTGATATTTGCAGTGCCCAGCGATGCTGCGAAAACAGACAATATCGATGAGTTTTACTACAAGACAGCCCTGGGAATGCTGAACTGCAGAAATTTAACACTTATATCCGTCTGGAATCCCAGCTTACTGATTCTGGTCTTGGAATATATGTATAAGAATTCAAAAAAGCTTGCAACGGATATTTCATTAAAAGACAGCGGGAGAGCTAAAGAAGTGAGGCAGTGCCTTTATAAAAAAGACTTCGGAAAGCTTTGGAAGAATTTAAAGGTGATAAGCTGCTGGTGCGATGCGAGTGCTGAAATTTATGCAGACAGGTTGAAGGCGATCTTTTCAAAAGTGGAAATCCAGCCTAAGGGGCTCCTAGCCACAGAGGGATTTGTTTCCTTTCCGCTCACCTCTGCAGGCGGCGCTGTTCTCAGCGTAAAGTCCCATTTCTTTGAGTTCAAGGCTATTGAGGACGGCAGAATCTTTACGGCTGACAAACTTGTAAAAGGAGGGAAGTATTCAGTAATACTGACAACTTCGGGAGGGTTTTACAGGTATAGGCTCAAGGACATCATTGAGGTAACTGGCTTTCATGGAAATCTTCCGATAATAAGGTTCCTCGGGAAACTTGACAAGGTTTCCGACCTTTTCGGAGAAAAGCTGAACGAGGTTTTTGTAAAGGATACGCTGGAAAGGCACGGAATAAAAGAAGGATTCTTCATGATTGCACCTGAGACTGACAGATACGTGCTGTACATTGAAGCAGGAAAAGAGACAGGGGGTATAGGAGACAGAATCGAGGAAACACTGAGAGAAAATTTCCATTATGATTACTGCAGAAAACTCGGCCAGCTTAAACATTTAAAGATATTCAAACTTACAGGAGATCCAGAAAAGGAATACATTGAGGAATGTATGAGGCGCGGACAGAGGCTGGGAGACATAAAGCCTTCAGTGCTCCATCTCAAGGGGGGCTGGGATAATGTTTTTAAGGGGGAATATGCATGAAGATAGCATTTCTGGCACCTGCTGGTGCAATGCACAGATACAACGGCAGCTTTGGCAAGTCACTTCACTACGCACCACTGACTCTCACAACTCTGGCGGCTCTTGTTCCTGATGAGCTTAACGCGGAAGTTGTCATATATGACGAAACTGCAGGGACAATACCTCTGGATCTGGATGCGGACCTGGTGTGTATAACCTGCATAACTGGAACATCTTCACGCTGCTATGCCTACGCAGACTATTTTAGGAGCCTGGGGAAAACAGTTGTCCTGGGCGGGGTGCATCCTACTATGATGCCTGATGAAGCCCAGCTTCATGCGGATGTTGTGGTCACAGGCTTTGCAGAGCAGACCTTTCCACAGCTTCTCAGGGACTACAAAAAAAGGACCCTGAAGGCGAGATATGTCCAGAACAGTGACTTCACCATTGAAAACAGGGTTATCCCGAAGAGGGAGCTCCTGAACAAGAAGCGATATATAACGATGAACAGCCTTGAGGCCGTACGCGGCTGTTCTCAGCCCTGTACCTTTTGCGCATACCCTGCTGCCTTCGGGAAGACTCTATACAGGAGACCTGTGAAGGAAATAATTGCAGAAATCGAAATCCTCAATTCAAAAGAGGTACTGTTCCCTGATGTGAATCTAATTGCAGACAGGGCATTTGCAGTGGAACTGTTCACAGACATTATTCCGCTTAAGAAAATGTGGTTCGGCCTCGTAACGTCATCCATCGGCATGGATGACGAGCTAATAAACCTATTTCGAAAAAGCGGCTGCAAGGGCCTCCTCATAGGCTTTGAGTCTATAAACCAGTCCTCCCAGAAATTCATACACAAGGGCGTTAATAAGGTCCTGGAATATGGCGAATTGATGAAAAAACTTCATGATGCAGGGATAATGGTGCAGGGGTGCTTTGCTTTCGGAGGCGACGAGGAAGATACTTCCGTCTTCGAAAGGACTGTGGAGATGGTTATCAAGACAAAGATAGATCTGCCGCGATATTCTATATTGACGCCGTTCCCGAAAACTGAATACTACAGGCAGCTTGAGTCGGAAAACAGGATTGTTGAGCGAGATTGGGCAATGTATGATGTTGAACACTGTGTATATATCCCCAAGCTGATGACAAAAAAGGAACTGGAAAGCGGCATAGAGTGGGCCTGGAGGGAAACTTACAAGTTCAGTTCAATTCTTAAGAGGCTGGCGCCATTCAACAACAGTCCTTCGATTGCGTTCCTTGTGAATTCTGGCTATAGGGGATACGCTGAAAAATTTTCAAAGTTTACAAGGGAGGTAATGACAGACAACAGCGACATACCGGGGGTGAAGAGATGAAGATAACCTTTATTCTTCCCGCAATCGGTAAAAAGCCCGGGCAGAAATATATCGGGACCTGGAAGATGGAGCCTCTGACAATAGCCGTGCTGAAGTCCCTTACCCCTCCGGATATTGAAACGGAACTTTTCGATGACCGCATAGAGCTCATCGACTATGATACAAAAACGGACCTAGTGGCCATTTCTGTGGAAACATACACTGCGAAGAGAAGCTACCACATAGCAGGGGAATTCAGGAAACGAGGCGTAGCAGTAGTTATAGGAGGATACCACGTTAGCCTGATACCAGAGGAAGCTGCACTCTATGCCGACAGCATATTGATAGGAAATGCGGAAAAGGCATGGGGCGAGCTCATTGAGGATTTCAGGAACAACAGGCTGAAAAAGATATATAACGGAGGCATTTCCTTCTCGGATATCCCCCCTGACAAAAGCATATTCAGCGGAAAAAAGTATCTTCCGATATCGCTCGTGGAAACAGGCAGAGGCTGCTGTCATTCCTGCGAATTCTGCGCCATTGCAGGCTACTACAAGTGCAGCTACTACAAACGAGACCATGAAGCAATAATAACAGACCTGGAAAGATCGCCAAACAAATATCATTTTCTTGTGGATGACAACCTGATTGCAGATACAGACAACGCCAAGGCACTTTTCGACAAGATAACGCCGCTGAAAAAAAAGTGGGCAGGACAAGGGACTCTTGCAATGGCAAAAGATCCTGAGCTTCTGAAAAAGATGAAAAAGAGCGGCTGCGAGCTCATACTCATAGGCTTCGAGTCCCTTGAGCCTGAAAGCCTCAGGCAGATGAACAAGTCCTGGAACATGGCGATGGGCGAGAGGAATGAGCTTGTTAAGAGGATACACGATGCAGGTATTGGAATATATGCGACCTTTGTCTTCGGCTATGACGGTGATATACCGGCCACTTTCGAGAAGACTCTGGAGTTTGCAAAAAAAAACAAGTTTTACACAGCCGCCTTCAACCATCTGCTGCCTTTTCCCGGCACGCCTCTGTACCAGAGGCTGAAAGAGGAAAATAGGCTTCTTTACGACAAATGGTGGCTTGAGGAAAACTATAATTATGGTGAGCTAGCCTTCAAACCCAAAAACATGTCTCCGGAAGAGGTGAGCAGACTCTGCAGGATGGTAAGGAAAGAGTTCTCTAGGCTTCCAATGGTTGTAAGCCGTGGGATCAGCAGCATGAGTCAGACCAGTCCGCTTATGTGGGCCCTGTTCTGGGTTATGAATCTGCGTCTAGGGGAAGAAATAGACGAGAAAATGAATGTGCCGATAGGGAGGAACCTGGATGAAATGCCGAAATGACAAATTTGAAATAGGTTCCGCAAAGCCTGAAGACGCGCAGGAGATGCTTAAAATATATGAATGCGGAGATTTTAAAGGGAATATATCTGTACTGTATACACGACGTCCGGATCCCTTCAAGTCACTGATATCTGAAGGAGAGAAGGCGGTCATAACTGTTGTAAGAGATAAAGAAAACGGCGTCATTGTAGGAATGGGTGTTTGCATAATCCGAAAAGCTTGCATAAATGGTGAAATAAAGAATACAGGTTATCTGACAGGTCTCAAAGCACTCCCTGAATACAGAAAACGAGTGCCTGCTATTATTGAAGCCTATAAATATCTGCATGAACTTACAAAAGATGAAGTGGATATTTATTACACAACCATTTTGAAAGAGAACAAAAGCGTTCAGAAGATGCTTGAGAAGAAAAGAAAAAACATGCCTGAATACAAAAGCATAGGGGAATATACCGCATACTGTTTAAGGACTGGAGAACAGTTGAAAGAAAAAGGATATACCTTGGAAAAGGGAAACTTAATGGAGCTTCAGAGTCTTAACAGAGGTGGACCGGACAGCTTCAACTTTTCACCGGTCAATGTGAATTTGCATGGACTGGGGGATGAAGACATTTACATTCTAAGAGATCACAAGAGAGAAGTGGTGGCAGGCTGTGCAGTTTGGAACCAGCAGAGCTATAAACAGTATATAATAACTGAATACAGCGGAATTTACAGATATTTAAAAAAACTTCCGTTGAAATTAACAGGCTATCCCGATTTCCCAAAAGAAAATATCCCTGCAAACTACGGAAGCATTGCACTTCTTTCTGTAAAGGATAATAATACGATGTTGGCAGAGTATTTTATCAGAAAGGTGGCAGAAAAAGCAGACAGATATGGTTTCTTAATGCTGGGCCTTTTTGAGAATCATCCATTGACAGCTTCCATGGATAAATTCAAATGCATAAAATACCAAAGCAGGCTATATACTGTCCATTGGCAGGATAGTATCCTAGCACTTGATAATAGGCCTGTAAATCTGGAGGTAGGATTTCTTTAAGGAGGGAGCAAATGACAAATCTAAAAAAGCTGGAAGAAAGCCGGCCTGGAATTAGGCACAATATTTTCCGACGATTTGTGCAGGTGGTATTCCTTTTTATTTCCAGCGCACTGCTCCTATTTATATCCGCAGGGAGCTTCGATTGGCCGTATGCATGGTTATATGCAGCTGTTTGCTTGTTGGTATTGCTAATTGAAGCGCTTATTCTGCCGCTGGAATTAATAGCTGAACGGGGTAGCAAAAAAGAGAATACTGAGCAATGGGACTTAGCATTAACAGGGTTACTCATTATTAGCAGTATGGTCATGCTCATAGTTGCTGGGCTTGATTTTAGGTGGCACTGGTCTCCTAAATTAGAAATTGGATTGCATATCGTGTCAATATTCATTTTTGCTTTGGGCTGCGCTTTGGTAATCTGGTCAATGTGTGCCAATCGCTTTTTCTCAACTGCTGTGCGGATTCAGTTTGAGCGTGGACAAATAGTGTGCAGTGCCGGCCCGTATAGATATATTCGTCACCCCGGATATCTTGGGATGATCGTGTATAATTTAGCATCGCCGATATTTCTAGGATCGCTATGGG
>Ga0209540_10000845_pt1 | contig 25041 bp, 15 predicted proteins | sample BarGraIncu01121A_FD_184501 | JGI IMG/M metagenome (GOLD analysis project Ga0209540, IMG submission 184501) | Arctic peat soil microbial communities from Barrow, Alaska - Barrow Graham LP Incubations 011-21A (SPAdes) (version 2) | ecosystem: Environmental > Terrestrial > Soil > Wetlands > Peat... | reverse complement strand
TCAATTTTAAACTATAAATAAAATGATTAAAGTAGGTATCAATGGTTTTGGTCGCATCGGACGTTTAGTTTTCCGTGCTGCTCAAGAAAGAAACGATGTTCAAATCGTTGCAGTTAATGATCCATTCTTGGACATCGATTATTTAGTGTATATGTTGCAATATGACACTGTACATGGCAAATTTCAAGGTAAAATAGAAAACAAAGGTGGTAAATTACACATCAACGATGTTGAAGTTGCTTTCTTTGCTGAAAAAGATCCAGCTAACATTGGTTGGGGTGCTGCAGGTGCTGACTATGTTGTTGAATCAACCGGTGTTTTCACTACAATTGAAAAAGCTGGTCTCCACTTAAAAGGTGGTGCAAAAAAAGTTGTTATCTCTGCACCTTCTAACGATGCTCCTATGTTCGTTTGTGGTGTAAACTTAGAATCATACAAAAAAGACATGGATGTTGTATCTAATGCTTCTTGTACTACAAACTGCCTGGCTCCTTTGGCTAAAGTTATCAACGACAAATTTGGTATCGTTGAAGGTTTGATGACAACAGTTCATGCTGCCACAAACACACAAAAAACAGTTGATGCTCCATCTTCAAAAGACTGGAGAGGTGGTCGTTCTATTTTAGGTAACATTATCCCTTCTTCTACCGGTGCTGCTAAAGCTGTAGGTAAAGTAATTCCTGCTTTGAATGGTAAATTGACCGGTATGGCTTTCCGCGTTCCAACAGCTGACGTTTCAGTTGTTGACTTAACAGTACGTTTGGAAAAAGCTGCTTCATATGACGAAATCAAAGCTGCTATCAAATATGCTTCTGAAAACGAAATGAAAGGTGTTCTTGGATATACCGAAGATTCAGTAGTATCTACAGACTTTATCCACGATGCACGCACTTCTATCTTTGATGCAAATGCAGGTATCGCTTTGAACGGTAACTTCGTAAAATTAGTTAGCTGGTACGACAATGAGTGGGGTTATTCAAACAAAGTATTGGATTTGATCGCACATATGGATTCAGTAAAATAAGCTGACCAAATATATAAATTTAAAAATCCCTTGTAACTCATTGATACAAGGGATTTTTTTATCTTGATTCTTGGTTTTTGTGTTTAGTTAAAGTAAATCACTTGCCAATTCGGACAAGTAACTTCTTTCACCTTTAATCAGGTTTACATGAGCAAAAATGCTTTGTCCATGCATACGGTCAATCATATACACCAATCCGTTCGAGAACATATCCAGATAAGGAGAATCAATTTGTTGAATATCACCAGTAAATACAATTTTGGTACCCTCGCCGGCGCGTGTGATTATGGTTTTAACTTCATGAGGCGTCAGGTTTTGTGCTTCGTCAACAATAAAAAAAGTATCGCTTAAACTTCGGCCTCTTATATATGCTAATGCTTCAATAACCAATTGGTCATTGTGTTGCATATCATCTATTAGTTTAATTTCTTTCCCTTGATACGAAAAATTATGCTTAATCACATTCAAATTGTCGAATAAAGGTTGCATGTAAGGAGCTACTTTCTGCTTTTCGTCGCCGGGAAGAAAACCAAGATCTTTGTTTCCCAACGCCACTATTGGACGAGCCAACAATATTTGTTTGTAAACATCATTTTTATGAAGTGCAGCTGCTAAAGCCAATAATGTTTTTCCTGTTCCTGATTTTCCGGTTAAGGCAACCAATTTTACATCGTCGTCCAGCAGTACATTCATGGCAAAGGTTTGTTCGGCATTACGCGGTTCTATACCAAAACAACGTTCTTTTTCAATTCGTTTTACCATGCCTGTTTGTGGAATATAGCGAGCTAACACACTGGATCGAACACTTTTCAATACAAAACAGTCTTGGGGTTCAATATCCGAAGCAAAATCCAATTCCTCCAGTGGAATAATACCTCCGTTAGTATATAATCGGTCGATTAGTTCGGGTGATACATTTTCGTAAACCTCATGATTTTTTTCAAAAACATTGAAATCTGTTACTTTGTCGTTGATATAATCTTCAGCCTCCAGACCCAACGAGAGTGCTTTCATGCGTAAATTTATATCTTTACTAATCAAAATAGTTTTATATTTTTGCTTTGTTTCACGCAATGTGTAAGTTGCGGCCAATATACGATGATCACTGGTTCTTTCAAGAAATGATTTAGCAATTATATCGGGATACTCTCCTCCTGTAAGAATAAATAATTTACCTTTCCCAACACCAATGTCGGCACCTTTTTTAAATAATTTTTCATCTGCAATCAAATCCAGCTCCCTGGCAAATTCTCTGGCATTGAAATTAATCTGTTCATTCCCTTTCTTGAAATGATCCAGTTCTTCAAGTACCACTATCGGTATGTAGATGTCATTTTCTTCAAAATTGTGAAGGCATTTATAGTCATGAAGAATGACGTTGGTGTCTAATACAAAATTTTTCTTTGCTCCCATATTATCTAAGTAATTAATAATGACCATTTAATAATTAACATTTAATGCGCAATAAAAATACAAATTCAAAACGAATAAAACATGCATTTTGAAGAAAAGTTTAATAAAATAAATGGCTTAAGCGATCTTCGAAAGTTTTGAAAATAAAAAACCGTTGATACTTAACAGTATCAACGGTTTTTCAAAAATTCAATTATCTGTCTTATAACATAATTTTTTGAACATTTTTTCCAACACGAACGATATACAAACCTTTCGACAAGTTGTTAATTCCTACAGAACCATTAATCAATTCAGAAGTTTGTACTTTAGCTCCCAATGCTGAAAAGATTTCAACAGTTGAGCCGTTGGCAACATTTCTAACCAATAAGTTTTTACCTACTACACTTGCGCTGAAAGCATTTGCAGAAGGAGTTGAAACGCCTGTTAAAGTAAATAATGCTGACCATGAAGTAGCAACACGGATACCATCCAATTTTAAAGTTGGTGCAGATGTAGATGATCCTTGACGGATATTAATTTCACCAACTCCTAATGTGACAGATGGAACAGTAGTCCCTCCTGTAGTATTTTCAGTCCAACCCGTAGTTGGTTCAGTACCCAAAACTGGATTTACAATAATAGATGAGACAGCTGTAACAGCATTAACTTTAACAACAAGCAAATATGTAGTGTTTAAATCGTAAGTTGATGCAGTATAAGTTGGGGAATATGTACCACCAGTAGCATTCAGAATTCCAAAAGCAATTTTATCTACATCTAACTTAACATAAATACGTGCAAAAAATATTGAAGTTGATCCAGTTTCTCCTAAGTGAATGAAATAATCACCTGTAAGAGCTGTAGATAAGTTTACTAACACTGAATAGTAAATATCTCCTGTAAATTGCGCGGTAAAGGGCTTGGTTATGTCTTGACCATTATTAGCTACAGTTAGTTCTTGTCCAATTCCAGAAGTTGGATAGCCAGGATATGTTATAGAAGCCCCAGTAACTGTTAGGGGATTAACTACTGAAGTACCAACAATTGCCCAGCCACCAGTTCCAACCATAGGTGTAGCTACCGCATAGTCGAAATTTTCATTTACAAGAAGTTGTGCTTGCATAAACCCTACACAAGCAATAAAAGATAATAATAGAGTAATTTTTTTCATGATTTTTGTTTTTTTATTAATGAATAATTTGTTTTTTTAAATCTACCAACAAAGATAATGGATATTTATTACAAAAACAATACATTTTTCACTTAATCTGCTGTTATTTTTTTTTGAATAAAAACACTCTTATCTAAAAACTTGAAATACAATGCAATTATTTTTTTTGTTTGTTATTGTTTTTTTATATATTCTTTCAAATAAAAAAATGAAGTGCAAATCCCAAATAATTGTATGACTCAGAGCAAGGTGATGATAAGTGTCCAGTTAACAATATTTCCCCGAAAAAATATTATCTTTGCTATTATTTTAAAATTGGAATACATGTCGGAAACGTTGATACCTGAATATATTTTTGAAACAAGTTGGGAAGTCTGTAATATGGTGGGTGGTATTTATACGGTACTATCTACTCGTGCAGCCACTTTACAAGAAAGTCACCCGGATAAATTAATTTTTATCGGTCCTGATGTGTGGACAGGTAAAAACAATCCTTATTTTGAAGAATTGGTTGACTTATATGCCGATTGGAAGGTTTTTACCGATAATGAATATCATTTAAAGATACGAATAGGTCGTTGGAATATTCCGGGTAAACCAATAGCCGTTTTGGTAGATTTTATGCCCTTAATGGTTCGCAAAGACGAAATCTACGGGGATATTTGGGAGCAAGTGGGGGTCAATTCCATGGTTGCTTTTGGCGATTACGACGAATCTTCGATGTTTGGTTATGCTACCGGAATGATTATCGAGAGTTATTATCGGTTTTTTAAACTAAATGCCGGGAACCAAGTGGTTGCTCACTTTAACGAATGGATGACAACTTTTGGTGCGTTTTATATAAAAGAGAATTTACCTGCCATTGCAACGCTTTTTACTACACATGCCACTTCCATTGGCCGATCAATAGCCGGAAATCATAAACCTTTGTATGATTATTTGAATGAATACAATGGCGATCAGATGGCGCATGAATTAAATATGGTTTCGAAGCATTCTACCGAAAAAATTGCCGCTCATATGGTCGATTGCTTTACGACAGTGAGTGAGATAACCGGCATAGAATGCGAGCAATTACTTGATAAAAAGCCGGATGTGATTACGCCCAATGGTTTCGAGGATGATTTCGTTCCAAAAGGAAGAAAATTCACAGTCGCACGCAAGAATGCACGTATTACCTTACGTCATGTAGCCGAAACTTTACTCGGGTACGATTTGAGTGAAAATGCATTGTTTGTTAGTACTGCAGGCCGATACGAATACAAAAATAAAGGTATCAACACTTTTTTGAAATCGTTGAAGTTATTATCCGAATATCCCGATCTGACTAAAGAAGTGGTTGTTTTTATCATGGTTCCAGCCTATATAAAAGGTCCTCGATTCGATTTAGCAACCAGTTTGTTACATCCAGAAATTAAACTCAATTCGTCAAATCGGTTCACTACACATGAGTTGCACGATTTTTACAGAGACCATGTTATGTCAGCCATTGAATGGTATCATTTTACGAACCAACAGTCTCAACAAGTAAAAATTATTTTTGTTCCTTCGTATCTGAATGGAGTCGATGGCATTTTTAATAAACCGTATTACGATTTATTGATTGGCATGGACTTAACGGTATTTCCATCCTATTATGAACCATGGGGTTATACACCTCTTGAAAGTGTAGCATTTTCTGTGCCGACTATCACAACCGATTTATCGGGTTTTGGACAATGGGTGTCACAACAACCTCAAGGAATTGAACAAGGTGTAGGAGTTATTCATCGTTCCGACTACAATGGATATTTAGTGGCTACACATATAGCTGAAATGATTCACCAATTTGCGGCTTTCAATGAGAATGAAATAAAAAGCATTCGCAAACTTGCATCTGTAATTGCTGAAAAAGCACTTTGGAAGCATTTTATTCATTATTACGATGCAGCTTATCACATAGCACTTTCCAATAAAAACAAAAGGACGAAATAAGCATAGACCGTTGAGCATCGAGAATATTAAATTAAAAGCCTCATTCCTTTCTGCAAACGTTTGAAATGAATATCTTGGTTTTTAATACTTATTCTATCGTTTCTTATCTGTTTTATATTATTTTTGTATCAAAATAGGTTGATAAATCGTGAAAAGTGAATAATACCATGGCATTTACAACCATAAAATTCATCACTAATCACTCATATATAAATAACTGTATTAGTAAATAAAAGATTCAAAATAGATTATGAAAATTAAAGTTAACAATGCAAATGAAATAAACTTGAGGGAAATTAGTGTAAAAACCTTTTTGCCAGAAAGTTTAAAAAAATTAGATGAAATTGCCCAAAATATATGGTGGGTTTGGGACAGTAATGCCAAAAATTTATTTCGGCAAATTGATCGTGAAGCATGGATAGAAGCTGCTTCAAATCCAGTTCAGTTACTCAATATCCTGAATTTCGAGAAACTTGTGGCCATGGGTAACGATGAAGTATTTACAAAAAAGGTAAATGCGGTATACGATGATTTTAAGGCATATATGAATGCTCCAAAAAATGAAAAAATACCTTCGATAGCCTATTTCAGTATGGAATACGGTTTATCTGAAGTGTTGAAAATCTATTCTGGTGGTTTGGGTGTTTTGGCCGGTGACTATTTGAAAGAAGCAAGCGATTGTAATGTTGATTTGACTGCTGTAGGATTCCTTTATCGTTACGGATATTTTACACAATCGCTATCAGTCGATGGTCAGCAAGTTGCTGTCTATGAGGCACAAAACTTTAACAATCTACCTGTAAAACAGTTGAAAGATGACAATGATCAACCAATATTGATTGAAGTTCCTTATCCAGGACGTACTGTTTATGCATATCTTTGGAAAGTTTCAGTAGGTCGTGTTTCCTTATATTTGTTGGATACCGATAATGATATGAATAGTGAGTTCGACCGAGTGATTACCCACCAACTATACGGTGGTGACTGGGAAAACCGAATGAAACAAGAATTCTTGTTGGGTATTGGTGGTATGTTAGCCCTAAAGAAATTAGGAATTGAAAAACAAGTGTATCACTGTAACGAAGGTCATGCAGCATTAATCAATGCGCAACGATTGGTAGATCTTATTGCTGATAAAAACCTTTCGTTCAACGAAGCACTCGAATTGGTTCGCGCCAGTTCATTATACACCGTTCACACACCGGTTCCTGCCGGACATGATAGTTTTGATGAAGGTTTGTTCAGTAAATATATGAGTGAATTTCCAGCTAAATTACAATTAACATGGGATGAATTTATAGATATGGGGCGTGAAATTCCTGGTGATGAAAACGAAAAATTCAGTATGAGTACATTTGCATGTAACACTTGCCAGGAAGTAAATGGCGTGAGCTGGTTACACGGCAAAGTTTCGCAAGAAATGTTTCAACCGATATGGAAAGGTTATTTCCCCGAAGAATTACATGTGAGCTATGTAACCAATGGCGTTCACTTACCCACCTGGACTTCATCGGAGTGGAAAGCAGTATACGAGAAGTATTTTACCAAAGCTTTTTATGCCGATCAATCGAACTTGAAAATTTGGAAAAGTATCTATAATGTTCCAGATCAAGAAATTTGGAATACACGCATGTCTCTGAAAAATAAATTAGTGGATTATATTAAAGCTCAATTTCGCGATAATTGGTTGAAAAACCAAGGTGACCCTTCGCGTATAATGTCAGTTTTAGATGCCATTAATCCCAATGCTTTGATTATTGGTTTTGGTCGTCGTTTTGCCACTTACAAGCGTGCTCATTTGCTTTTCACTGATCTAGAGCGATTGGAACATATTGTAAATGATCCACTTCGTCCGGTCCAATTCCTTTTCACAGGAAAAGCGCATCCCGCCGATGGTGCAGGTCAAGGTTTGATTAAACGTATTGTAGAAATCTCACGTATGCCTCAGTTTCTTGGAAAAATTATTTTCCTCGAAAATTATGATATGCGTTTAGCAAAACGCCTGATTTGCGGTGTGGATATTTGGCTCAATACACCCACTCGTCCGTTGGAAGCTTCAGGAACTTCTGGTGAAAAAGCTCAAATGAATGGCGTTCTTAACTTCTCAGTGCTCGATGGTTGGTGGCTCGAAGGTTATGTAAAAGGTGCCGGTTGGGCATTGACCGAAAAACGTACTTACGAAAACGATTTACACCAGGACCAATTGGATGCAGCAACTATTTACAGCATGCTCGAAAACGAAATTGTACCGCTTTATTACGCAAAAAACACAAAGGGTTATTCGCCGGAATGGATTCAAGTAATTAAGAATTCAATCGCTCAAATCACTCCTCGTTTTACCACTAAACGAATGATTGACGATTATATAGACAAGTTCTACATCAAATTATCTACTCGTTCGGCATTATTAAAAGCCAATAACTTTGCGAAAGCTAAAGAAATTGCTGCATGGAAAGAGAAAATTGCAAAAGAATGGGATAGTATTGAAGTTGTATCAATGGATATGCCCGAAACAATGATTCATAATCCCAAAGTTGGAGAAGTAAATAGTATCAATATCGTGATTGACGTGAAAGATGTCAACGAAAGAGGAATCGGTATTGAATTAGTTACCACTAAATTAGGCAAGAATAATGTTGACATGTTGTATAGTGTGGAAGAACTTATACTCGTGAAAACAGACGGTTCAAAATTGTATTTCAATATTGAAAAACAACTGAATATGGCTGGAACATTCAAATACGGATTTCGCATGTTTCCTAAAAATGAGGATTTACCTCACCGTCAGGATTTCTGTTTTGTAAGGTGGATTTAGTTTATTTACAATTAATTGTTGAACATAAATTTAATATTAAAAAAGACCGATTTCTCGGTCTTTTTTAATATTAATCAGTTTTAGATTAAACTGTTCGTTTTCTAAAAATAATTTTTCCTTTATAAGTTGTGCTTAATTTTTCGAAAAATGCCACAAACTCAGGATAAGTCGATACATCGTATTTTCCTGCAGGCATAAATACAGATTGTTGAATTTGAATTCCGTTTCCATTGACTTTAATAACTGATTCGAAATGGCCAAAATTCGTAGCAATAGAATTATTTGTTGGAATCATTTCAATTTCAAATCCGTCTGGAATAGGAATATAAATACTGTCAATGTTTTTATGTCCCATATTAATTACCATATCGTGTACACGTTTCTTCTTTTTCATCCATTCGTAGGTCGTTTGAAAAGGATTTATAGGAATAAATAGCCGATTGCCGGTTTTATTTCCATACTGAGACGTTGTCCATGAATAATCGATGGTTAAACTTGGTAACGATGACTTATCCTCTTTCACCTTTATGTCTCCAATGATCACATTGGGTAGATTAATATCTTCGCGTAAATTATCGGCTTGGGCTGTACTTTTGGCCAATGGAAACCAATCATAGTTATCGTAAATTTTAACTTGACATTGTTTTTGCATAGTTACTTTTGCACTTCCATCAGAATTAAGGGCTAAGATAGCACAATTCTTTTCGATGTTTAGCGAATCGGGATAATCGGGGAGACGAACAACTTTTCCACCTTGTTCGTTAACAACCAACGCATCGTGTCCGGCAATACTATTGTGTACAAATCCGAATGGAACTCGTGGATTAGTGCATTCAAGCCACAAAGTATCTCCAGCTAAAGGTACTTGCAAAATCACATGATTCATTTGATTAAAATTGGCATATTCTTTATATAAAGTTTTTCTTTTCATATCTAGTTTAATGCATGTATAATTTGATGGTATGCCAATCACATTCAACATAGCTTTCATATAATTTGATAATGCCTTACAATCGCCAAAACCAGTCTTACAAACTTCGGAAGCATACATAGGCTGATATCCTCCGATACCCAATTGAATACTGACATAACGTGTAGTTTGTCCCAAATAGTCATAAAGGATTTTTACTTTTTCACGATCAGATTTAGCCTTTTTTGTCAACTCAATAATTTTACTCTTAAATATATCAGTAAGAATATCCCGATTATTAATTAAACCATATTCCCATTTACCCAGTGATTCCCAATCTTTAATACTCCCGGGAACGTCATCGTACACAAAGTTATTGGGTCTGATATAGATTAATGGCAGGTAATTGTCAATATTAGGATCAAAGTTTTCCGATTCAATAGCTTTTAAATTTCCAACCGTCCATTCGTAATTAGCAATTTCTTTATTCACAGTAATTTTTGGTTCTGAAGCAATATTCATTGCTTTACTACTAAATTCTATATTTTTTGGTAAAACCAGAAGCTGTTTAGAGTTCTCAACAGAAAGATTATAATCGTCCTGAGGAAAAAATGCTGGAAAAGACAGAATTCCATTTTTCCAATTTATTTCATATTCATAATATATTGTAAATGGGAATGATGGCGTTTCGCAGCTTAAAAAATAGTGTTTGTCATCCGAAGCTAAACTACTTGACCAGTTTGTACTTATAACGTCAGATAATTTATATTTACGGAGGAATTTCCCATTTGCATCATATAATTTTCCCGACAGACTATTTAACAACCGATACTTATCACCCGAATATTTAAAATCTGCCATTTCTTTCCCTTTTTTATCCAATATAGTGATTGCTATCGAATGTTTCTCAATACCGTTTTTATCTGACTTGTATTCAAACTCGGTGTTTGAGAATCTGACAACTCCGTAAGCATTCTTTTTCAATGAATCAGGAATTGATGAAACAGCCAAATCGAGGCGATCATTTGCTGCAAAAGAACTGACAGATATGATAATTAGAAAGAAAACAATTTTTATCTTATACATAAGGCTTTTTGACTATTTAGATTTTCTTTAAAACTATCATTTCCAGATTTTTTGTAACTACCTGTCCATAAAAATCACGGATTACCGTGTAATCAGTTTGTGGAAATACAATTTGATTCAGTTCGAACCAATAATTGAGTTGGATTTTATTTCCGTCTTGTAATACTTGATAAATACATTTTCCCTTGTTATCATCCAATATTATTTTAATCGTTTTTGGTATTTCTTCAACCTTGTAATTACCAGGAATAGTAAGCGTACAGCTCTCCTGATATATATAAGGATAATTGAATTCTATTGGCAGTTTTCTGTCTGATTGTGTGAAAGGATTCTTTGTTATATGTTCGAATATCATTGGATTGATATATATAAATTCACCAGAAGCATCCATTTTTTTGGTAAATTTAATTTCTTCTTTAACCATTGCTGACATAGGTTCTTTTCCGTCAATTCGGAAACTGTCGATAGTTATTTGGTTAGAATTTTGAAATTTCTCAACAAAATCGGAAGAATCCTTGGCTGCCTGGTAAGCAACTTTATAGGAATAAGCCAGTTGGTTGGTATAGCCTGACTTTAGTTCACCGGATAATGTTCCGTCTTTATCTAATTCCGCCAGTAAGAAAAACACTTGTTGGCTTTTTGTTATTTTCGATAAATCAACCCATTTTTCACTTATAGTTTCTTCATATACACGTCCTCTGTCCACTAATAAGTTAGTTGGAAGCATATTTAGTCCACCATAAATTGCCGAACCATCCATGTAATAAGTTTTTTCATCGGAAGTTTTAGCTGCAACTATAAAAGTAGTAAGCTTGTTAAAAGAGGGAAAAGTGTATGGAAGTCGACCCTGAGAACGACGACTAATAAGTATAGGGAAAGCATTAATTCCAGCATCTTTTAAAGCGCTAATTAGTATTATATTGATTTGTCCGTTATTTCCTGTACCATTTTTAACAGCTTCTTTGTATTTATTGCCATAGAACGAATAGCTCTCATCCCAACGAATATGATCTTTGATAAATGAATAAATCAATTCGATTTTTTTCTTTTCATCAGTAACTGCACTTATGAGGGCTTTAATTTCTGTTTTATATGGATTTGATATTTTTAAATTTCCGCCCAAATCAGATTCGTTTTTCAAAAATTTCTCTAAATCCTCCCAGGTCTGACTATAAGGTTTATAAAAATCATTAGGAAATTTAGTTCCATTAAGCTCAAAACGCACACCAGACATAAAGTCTTCGGCACACCAGACATTTTCTTCATCTTTCAATGCCGGAACATCTTTCGCTGTAAACTTTATAATACGGCTTTGACTAGTGACGGTATTACTTCCGTTACTATCCATTCCTAAATTAAATATCTGGTTTTCGTTTGTTTCTACAACATTAATGTGCTCATATCCTTTTGTATCAATATTGAAAATGAAATATTCAGGAATTCTGACTTCATAATTGCTATTTATAACCGGTATTTCACTTTGGATTTGCCAATCGGGCATATCGTATATTCTCTTAGATATTCTTTTATATTTGTATTCAATGACTGTTCCAACCTTTACGCCCGGAATTGAGAATTTCAACTGTCTGTATTTACTACTAAGTTCTTCATCAAAAATATATTTCTTGTCTAGTTTTGTTTTTATAATTTTTCCATTCTCAATGTTATAAGCCATTGCTTCCAAATAGCTTATTGATTCACGGTCACCAGAGTTATTTGAATAATATGGAATTGAGATGGTCGCTTCGTTAACCCCTTCTTGTTTGAGAATTTTGACTTTTTTCTTGAGTTCTATTTCAATTTGAAAACCAACAGACTGTATATATTCATAAGAAGCATATCCATCGTCATAAAGTATAACAGCTGCTGCAGTCGTATCTTTTGAATATACTTTCATATTTAGTTCATCATTACTAATCTTTCCGTATTTTAAACTGATTTCCTGTGCAAACAACACTGAAACGAAAAAGAAAAAACAGGACAATAAAAAAGTTAATTTTCTCATTATTAAATTTTTAAATTATGATTATTAGAATTCGATCAATATTAACAAAATATTATCACAAAAATATAAATTTTTATTCAATTTGAGAAACTTTTCGGAATCTATTTTTTATAAAAAAGTTATTTTTTTTAAATACTTTTGTAATCGTTTAAGTAAGAGGTTGAAAGTATATGTGTTTTATTTTTTACATAAGTTCAGAGTTATGTAAAACTGACAAAAAAAATCGCCGTAACAAATTATGTTACGGCGAAAAACCTTAAGAACGAAATACTTTAGTTTTATGCTTTTTCAGAAAGATAACTTGCTATTCCTTCCTGCGTAGGTTTAAGCGATTTCTCACCTTTTTTCCAATTAGCAGGACAAACTTCACCAAATTCTTCTGTAAATTGAAGTGCATCAATAACGCGAAGTACTTCTTCTACATTACGTCCCAGAGGTAAATCGTTTACCAATTGATGACGAACAATACCTTGTTTATCGATTAAGAAAAGACCGCGATAGGCTTTTGGTTCACCTACAAATGATTCATTCCCTTCTTCATCGTATTCTTCCGAACCAATTAAGACATCGTAATTTTTAGAAATTGATAAATTTTGATCCACAACCAACGGATAGTTTACACCTTGAATTCCACCTTGATTTTGTGGTGTTTGTAGCCATTTCCAGTGTGAAAATTCTGAATCAGTTGAAGCACCAATCACAACAGTGTTACGTGCTGCAAATTCGGCTGCTTTGTCTTGGAAAGCAATCAATTCTGTGGGACACACAAAGGTAAAGTCGGCTGGATAAAAGAAAAACACGACATATTTTTCACCTTTAAATTGTTCTAGAGAAAAATTTTCTACAATTTCACTGCCATTAATTACAGCCTTGCTGTTAAATACCGGCGCATTTTTTCCTACTAATACTGACATAATTTTATATTTTTAATTGATTATTTTTTATTGATACAAAAATACTCACTTGTAAATAGATTACATCATAAAAACCGATAGAGTTTATTTATACTCTTATAGGAAAAACTTATCGGTCGTTAAATTATTACAGATAATGATTTACACTTTATAAATCAGGACTGTAGCATACACTGCAACACCTTCTTTTCGACCTACAAAGCCCATTTTTTCGGAAGTGGTAGCCTTAATTGAAATTGTATCTTGATCAACGCCCATAACTTCAGATAAACAAGCTTGCATAGCTGGAATATGTGGATTGAGTTTGGGTTCTTCTGCACAAACAGTACAATCGGCATTTCCAAACTCATAACCTTTACTACGAATCAACAACATGGTTTCTAATAACAATATTTTGCTATCTATATTTTTATAGTCGTTGGAAGTATCAGGAAAATGAAACCCAATATCTCGTAAATTAGCTGCTCCAAGCAATGCATCACACAAAGCATGAATTAAAACGTCTGCATCAGAATGCCCCAACAAACCAACAGAATGTTCAATTTGGATACCACCCAACCATAATTCACGTTCTGGTGCAAAAGTGTGCACATCATAACCAAAACCAACTCGTATATTCATAATTCAGACTTAATTACTAAAACGAAAACGGTTGAACCAACCACATAAGGAAGATAACAACCGTTTTAGAATTTATTACTAAATAAATATTTTCACATTACTCGTATAGAGTAGTTATTTCACTAGATTTTTCAATCCGAATAAGTCAAACGAAAGCGAGAAACGCAATGTTTGGTCAAGTGGATTTGATTGTGAAGTTGAAATAACATAACCGGCATCCAATGTGAATACATTTAATTTAAAACCGGCACCTGCTGTAAAATACTTACGGTTACCTTTGTACTGGTCTTCGTTATAATAACCTCCACGAACAAAGAATTGATTATTGTATGCATACTCAGCACCTATCGACCAGGAAATCTCACGCAATTCTTCAGAGAAACCACCCGGTGCATCAGTAAATGACCTAAAAATACCAGATATTGGGGTTAAATCACTATATTCCTTTGCTGTCAAGTTATTTTGAGTAGGCACCAACAATTTATTTAAGTCTGCACTAACCGAAACGCGATTATAATTATCTATAGGATAATCGAATGAACCTCCTAATCGCATATTTGTGGGAATAAAGTTACTGGTTTCGTATTGATCATACGACATTTTAGCTCCGATATTCGAAATATTCAAACCAAAAGCCAAAGTTCCATCTACACTTTGTAGTGCTATTGGCGTTTTGTAATAAGCAGCCACATCTGCAGCAACCGACTTTCCTGGATACATTTCTGTACCACCGGTAAGGTTCATACCATTGTTTAAATCAGAATAAATAAAACGTAAGGTAGCAGCAGCAGAAAAGTTTTCGGACAACATACGTGAATAGGCTACGTCTACAGCAATTTCATTTGGATGTGCAGACCCTTGAGGTTCACCCAATTGATCCATCAAAGTTATGTCACCAAGCGAAAAATAGCGTAAAGAAGCACTTAATGCCTCACGCTGATTAAATTTCCAGTAACCGGTCAAATAAGCTAAATCAATATCAGTAACCAATTTACGAAGCCATGGAGTATAGGAAAGTGATAAACCAGCTTCACTTTCCATAAATACATATTTTGCCGGATTCCAATACTGCGAATTAACATCCGGCGAAGTGGCAGCACCAACATCACCCATACCACCTGCTCGTGCATCGGGTGCAATAGAAAGTGACGGAACAGCTGTAACAATTGGGTTATTTACCTGAGCTATAGTACTTATTGAAAAATAGAATAAAACACACAGTGCTAAAATGATTTTTTTCATTCGAAAATATTTTTTTTAAAAGAGTGCAAATTTACAAAAATAAAAACAATTCAAAACAACTAACTTAGGATTTTTAGATTTATTGTTCAACAATAATCATTTTATTAGTTTTAGAAGTTACATCGCTATTAGATGTTTTAATATTTACACGATACAAATACACACCTGTTTTAACCTTTTTACCATCGTTAGTTACAAGATCCCAAGTCAAATTATCAGCCGATTGTTGAGAAAATGACCAAATTTTCCGTCCTGTCAAATCAAAAATTTCTACAGTCGTATTAAGAATCGTTTCAGGTCGATCATGATTAACAATAAACATTGTTTGAGTTTTTACAGGATTTGGATAATTTGAGACAGAGAAAATCTCTGGAGTCAATCCTTTTACTACTTCAAAATCAATGGATTTTGTTGTAGAATTATTGAGTAAATCCCAAACACGAAAAGTTAAATTATGCTTGCCATTAATCATTTCAGGTAATTTATACTTCACAACGCCATCTGTATAACTATTTGCAGTTGCTTGAAAGTAATCATTCAGAATGTAAGACTGAGCTGGATCTTGATCAATAGTCAGCATTACATCATGACCAATACCACTTCCAACAGTATTTATACCATTAATATCATTTACATTAGCCGAAAAAAGTGGTGTTTCATTTACTTTATCGCCAGAAACAAAAGCTCCGGAATTTAGATATAACTGAACATTTGGTCCTTCGGAATCATCTACATATTTTGTATCTGTACCTCCAATTAAAAAATTCTCAAAGTAGCCTTGTGCTTCAAAATCATTGGTATCATCCTGAGCATAATAGTTTATTCTACCTGTTCCAAAATTATATTTAATGTCTTTTGGCAATCTAAAAGAGAAACTGTATTTTCCATTAACTACTTCCGTATTTCCGGAAAATAAAGTATTTGGTCGATCGGAATAGGTCAACGCTCCATCACCTTCATTATTCAAAGTGGTTATTCTTTGAATCTTATCATATACAACTGCATGAAGAGTTCCATTAAAATTCTTAACTGTGTCAAGACCGTTTTGCTCAGCAATAAAGCCATTAATAGTTGCTAAAGACAAGGCACGTAATGTATCATTGCCAAAACTTGTACTTTCATTTACCTTGCTTGTAATAACTTTGTATTTAGTAGGATAATTTAATTTCACAGCTGGATCACCCACATAGACATAGGACAATTTGTTAATTTCAGTTCCCATATTATTCTTAGTAAATGCAACAACATCGCCCACACGCATTTGCTCACCATTTTGTTTTTTGAATAAACTCTCGCAAAAGAGTTTATCCAAGGTAAAATTTTGTGATGCATATACAGGACGAGTTGCCGCTAAAATACCAATTCCACCTCCAATTGGGTTAAATAGCACCATTTCGCCTGCAGAAAGAACTTGCACGTCAAATTGAACAAAATCACAAGTGGCAGCGACCCATATTGGCAAATGCTTATTTGACAGAGATTTAACATCGTTTGAAGTCAAAATTGACTCATTAGTCCAACCAGAAGCACCAGCATGACCTGTAAAATTCAATAAGAATAATCCAGATTGCAATAAATTTTGTAAACGACTTCTAACGAGAGGATAACTTTGTCCACTTGCTGTAATTTCTTGTTGATAGGCATCAAGATAAATCTTATTTATTTGGTAGGCCGGGAAAGTTCGTGCAATTGACACGGCAATACTGTCAGCTTGTCTCATATGTAATGCTGCATCTCCATCATCGGCAACAAAACAAATTTGGTTTTTCCAATTGCCTTTTCCCTGATTATCCATATAACCAATTGTTTTGTTAACCACATCAGTTGCTTGTTGTTGCGTAGTTACAGTAAATCGACCAACTCCAATATCGAGTAAACCTGGTAAGCCAGAATTATTTGGAACGCCTTCAGTATCATCTAATAATCCAAAATAGTCATCAGTAACATACGATTTGGTTTGTACTAAGGAATTTTCAGTTTCATAAGTCAGAACTAAATTAAAACCTGAGTTAGATAATAATTTCCTGTTATCATAAGTGCCTTTACCAAAAAGCAATAAATACTTAGGCATATCGGCTGTATTGTTGGCTGCTAATGCACGATCGTATAACATTTTCATTACCCAACGATAGGCTGTAGCATCAGGTGCCCCGGAAGAAAACTCATTATAAACTTGGTCTGTAGTAATAACCTCAACGGTCATTTTATCTTTTTCACGATGTGCTTGAGCTAAATTTTCTGCTTGCGATACAAAATCTGGATGCGTAATAATGACCATATCAACCGGTGCAAGTCCATGTAGGTTCTGATTTGGTATTACTCCCTCAATCTCAGGTTTGGGGAAAGCAGACGATGCGGTTGGATCTATTGCTACATAACGTGCGATATCATTACTTGATGCTACAAATGAAAATTTCCCAAGACCGATACTATCGTTAACCATTTTGTTGATATTCACAGGATCAGTAACATCCCAAATTTGCACATTAGCATTCGCATCACTCAACTGATACCGACTATAAGAGCTATTACCCAAAAAATCCACATTTTGGAAGGGCATTACTGAACCACTCATTTTTAATTGACGACGTACATTTACTTCCAAATAATTTAAATAACCAACTGATGTTCCTGATGTTGATTTATCATATGCCAATTTAAATGTAAAAGCATCGCCTTGAGGAGTAAATGAATAAATTGCTGAGGCAGCTTGTGCCCGTTCATACATGTCACCTTCTGTTTTTTTCGAAACATTTAAAGTCTTGACTTGAGTTCCGTTTAAACTTAAAGCAAAAGAAGTTGCTACAGATGATGAAGCAGCTACATCCAAGCTGACGATTGTAGAATTTGTTAAAACCGGATTTGGAAAATTAAAAGGTAAATTAATAGAAACCGCATCATTAAATGTCTCACCATAAAACTCTTTACCAGATTCAACAAGGTTAATTAATTCTTTTTCATAAACCTGATAATCGATAAATTGATCTACTGAATTAATTGTTGCAGATTGAGGCAAAGTAATTGATTTATCAATAATTTTTTTGCCTATCCCTGCATCTGAAGTAACAAAATAATATCCATAATTTGAATAGGGATTTATAACATGTGTAAACATCGATTTTGTTTTATCGTAGGACCAACGATTTATACCTTGCGCATAAAACAATATGTAATCACCTGCATTGAAAACACCGTCAGAGCCCTTTTCCATCCAAATAGCTGCTTCAGATAAATCATCAATTTTATTTAGTAAAAAACTTTGCTCAAGCACTCCTCCACCATATCCAAAAATACGAACATTTTCAGGATTAACACCCATCGAATTCAGATCTTCATAAGTTAATTTATAAATCCCGTTTTCTTTTATTCTTATCTTCACAAACTTACCTTGAGATAAAACAGATGAAGTTGCATAAGTATGTCTTGTAGCTGCAGAAATTTTTTGAGGGAGATGAATTTTCTTAATTTGTAAATCGAAAGATAATAACTTAAGAATTTTGCCTTCGATCTTTACAAACGGTAAAATACGGATATCCATAAAAGTATTACCACGCTCATGAAGCAATTCAGTATAAACTTCAGGTTCCAAGGGAATGGTGTTTCCCCCAATCAAAGCATTTTCATCACTGGTTAAGGGAATATACACCGGATTTTTCAAGTCGGCTTGAAATGAAAAACCTGCTTCACAGGCCATTCTTTTATTAAAATAGGGCAAGCGGTTATCGGTGGGATATTTAGCACCTTCAAACGAAATTACCTTTATTGACATCGAATCGGCATACCATTTTTCAACCTCTTTCCAACTCAGCTTAATAGTCGAAATTTCAGATGTTTGAGCCACCAAAGTAGTTACTGACAAAGATAAAAATGCAATAAGGGCAATTATATATTTCATTAGAATTAATAGACTTTATTTACAAGATTTATTTTGTAGTAACGAATTAAACGATTGTTTATTATGCGAGATTAAAAGCAGAATTACTTTATATTAAAGTCAAACATTTTTTTATCAAAAATATAACCTTCCAATCTATCACCAATTGCAACTTTTCCAACGCCTACTGGCGTACCGGTAAAAAGTATATCCCCAATCTTAATTGTGAAGAAACGACTTACATACTCAATAAGTTCAGTTATAGGAAAAATCATATCGGCGGAATTACCATTTTGAACTGTTTTTCCATTAATATCCAATCGAAATTGTATGTTTTGAACATCGCCCAACTCACTAACAGGAATAAAGTTCCCAATAACAGCAGAATGATCAAAGGCTTTACTAATTTCCCATGGTTTTCCTTCGGTTTTCAGTTTCCGTTGCAAATCGCGGGCTGTGAAATCAATTCCTAATCCAATTTCGGAATAATAGCGATGCGAAAATTTTGAATCGATATTTTTCCCCAACCGATTGAATTTTATAATCAGTTCAGTTTCGTAGTGAAGTTCTTGTGAAAAATCAGGAATAAAAAAAGGTTTGTTGTTTTTTAATAATGCCGAATCGGGTTTCATAAAAACAACCGGTTCTGTGGGGTTTGTACTATTTAATTCTTTATTGTGTTCAGAATAATTTTGACCGATAGCAAATATTTTCATTTGTTTTTTTGTTGCTTTATGTTGGTAATTTGTTTCTTTTCATCTTCTTTTATCGCATTTAACCGATTAAACATAACAGCTAAATGGGCGTAAATGGAGGTGTTTTGAACTATGATATTTTCGGGAACTCGTATTCGAAATGGTGTAAAATTCCAAATAGCCTGAATACCTCCGGTAATCATGATTTCAGATACCATTTGAGCTTTATCTACCGGAACCGTAAGTATACCAATATTGATACCTGTCTGATTTTGTAGCTCTACAAATCGATCGAGATGATGAATTGGAATGCGATTAATACTTGTTCCTGATAATTCATATTTCACATCAAAGCCGGCTACAATCTCTAAACCAAATTGTTCCAAGCCATTATCGTGCATCAAAGCGCCTCCTAAACTTCCAACGCCGAATAAGAATGCTTTGTGAGAATTTGTAAATCCTAAAAAAGATTCAAGAATATCTACAAGATCCTTTACATCATAACCAACACGTGTACGACCAGCAATATTAACATATGACAAATCTTTAGCAACCATCGACGCATCAACTGCGATATTTTTTGCTATTTGAGTCGATGACAAATATAACTCACCTTCTTTAAAAACTAATTGAGCGTAAGCCAAATACCATGGCAAGCGCCTCAAGGTCGGTTCGGGAACTTTAAATTGTACAGTTGTTTCAAGATTGGACATTTTTATTGCGGTTTTAAAAAGTAACCTGCAAAAATAATCATTTTTTTCAAACACCCACGTACGACTTGTCATAAAAAACATTCATTGTGTTTTTTAGCATGTTAACCAACTTATTATTCAGCTTAAATGATTAACTTTGCAAGCTTAATTTAGAATAAAAAACACATATCATTTACAACGTTAATTATTTATTTTCAATATATTATGGAGTATAATTTCAAAGAAATAGAGCAAAAATGGCAAACTTATTGGAAAAATAACAATACTTATAAAACCGAAATCGACCAAATAAAACCTAAATATTATGTTTTAGATATGTTTCCGTATCCATCTGGAGCAGGTTTACATGTTGGTCATCCGCTTGGTTATATTGCTTCCGATATTTTCAGTCGCTATAAACGCTTGCAAGGTTTCAATGTACTTCATCCAATGGGATATGACGCTTATGGTTTACCGGCAGAACAATACGCCATCCAAACCGGTCAACATCCAGCTGTTACAACTATAAAAAATATCACACGTTATCGAGAACAATTAGATAAAATCGGGTTCTGCTACGATTGGAGTCGCGAAATTCGTACGTGCGAACCCGACTATTACAAATGGACACAATGGGCATTTATTCAAATGTTTAACCATTATTTCAACACGCAATTACAAAAAGCTCAACCAATTGAATCGCTAATAAAAGCATTTGAAACTTCAGGAACTATTGGAATTCTAGCTTCGTGTACCGAAGAGTTGAGTTTCACATCTGAAGAATGGAAATCGAAAACGGAAAAAGAGCAACAAGAAATATTACTCAATTACCGCATTGCATATTTAGCTGATTTAAAAGTTAACTGGTGTACAGCATTGGGGACAGTACTTGCCAACGACGAAGTAAGCGAAGGCGTTTCGGTCCGTGGTGGTCATCCGGTGGAACAACGGGTGATGCGCCAGTGGAGTTTACGTGTTTCAGCTTATGCACAACGGTTGTTGGATGGTTTGAATATTGTAGATTGGACTGATTCATTGAAAGAAACACAGAAAAATTGGATTGGACGAAGCGAAGGTGCGGAACTCAGATTCGATATTAAAGGTCAGGATTTCAATTTCGAAGTTTTTACAACACGTGCAGACACAATTTATGGTGTCACTTTTATGGTTTTGGCGCCAGAAAGTGAATTAGTTAAAAAATTGACCACAGCTGAGCAAGTTACTGAAGTTGAAAATTATGTGTCAGCTACAAAAAAAAGAACTGAACGCGAACGAATTGCAGACAGAAGGGTTTCGGGCGTTTTTTCGGGTTCTTATGCTATAAATCCTGTAAGCGGTACTGAAATTCCAATTTGGATAAGCGATTATGTATTGGCAGGTTATGGAACCGGAGCTATTATGGCTGTTCCGGCACATGATAGTCGAGACTATGCATTTGCTAAACATTTCAATTTGCCCATTATTCCACTTATAGAAGGTTGTGATGTAAGCGAAGAAAGTTTGGACGCTAAAGAAGGCGTTATGATAAACTCTGGATTCCTTGACAGACTTACTGTAAAAGAAGCGATTGCTAAAGCAAAAGAATATATCTCAGAGAAAGAAATTGGGCGTGTGAAAGTGAATTTTCGATTACGTGATGCCATTTTCAGTCGCCAACGTTATTGGGGCGAACCATTCCCGGTTTATTACAAGGATGAAATGCCATATATGCTTGACGAAAGCCGTTTGCCGTTAGAATTGCCTGAAATTGACAAATTTCTGCCTACTGAAAAAGGCGAACCACCGCTGGGACGTGCTAAAGGATGGGAAATAAACGGCTATCCTCTCGAACTTAACACCATGCCAGGTTTTGCGGGTTCTTCGGCATATTACTTGCGTTATATGGATCCTAAAAATGACAAAGCTTTGGTTAGCAAAGAAGCAAACCAATACTGGCGCAATGTGGATTTGTATATTGGTGGAACAGAGCATGCAACCGGTCACTTGGTTTATAGCCGTTTCTGGAACAAATTCCTGTTCGATCTCGGTTTGGTTTGCGAAGATGAACCGTTTAAAAAATTAGTGAATCAGGGAATGATTCAGGGAAGAAGCAATTTTGTGTATCGGATTAAAGACAGTAATACTTTTGTATCATTGAACCTGAAAAACGAATACGAAACCACTTCTATTCACGTTGATGTTAATATTGTTTCAAATGATATTTTAGATACAGACAAATTCAAAAACTGGAATCCGGAATATAAATCAGCCGAATTTATTTTGGAAGATGGAAAATATCATTGTGGTTGGGCTGTAGAAAAAATGTCAAAATCGATGTACAATGTAGTAAATCCGGATGATATTGTAGATAAATACGGGGCTGATACATTGCGTTTATACGAAATGTTCCTCGGCCCTTTGGAGCAATCAAAACCCTGGGACACGAACGGAATTGACGGTGTTCACCGTTTCCTTAAACGTTTATGGTCTTTATTTTACAAAGAAAATACTTTCATTGTAAAAGATGAAACTACTACTAGTGAAGAACTAAAAATATTGCACAAAACCATCAAAAAAATAACTTTCGATATTGAGAATTTCTCTTACAATACTTCAGTGTCGGCCTTTATGATTTGTGTAAATGAACTGTTTACATTAAAATGTAGTAAAAAAGCAATCTTGGAACCGTTGGTTATTTTGTTAGCTCCATTTGCACCACATATTGCAGAAGAATTGTATCATGCACTTGGAAATTCAGATACAGTTTGTGATGCAATTTTCCCAATTTGTAATGAAGAATATCTTGTAGAATCTGCTTTCAACTATCCTATTTCCTTCAACGGAAAAGTACGCTTTACAATAGAGCTTCCGGCTGACATGAGCAAAGAAGAGGTAGAAAAAATTGCCATGGGAAACGAGCAAACACTGAAACAATTAGAAGGAAAAACTCCTAAAAAAATTATCGTTGTTCCAGGTAAAATTGTAAATATCGTTTTTTAAAAAGAAAACCCCTAACCCCTAAAGGGGAACTGAGTTAGTACAGTCTTATAAAATATGTTATATGAAGGATATAGTAAAAAACTTACAAAACAAAAGTAACATAAACTCACCTTTAGGGGCTGGGAGGAATATTAAATCTATCACAAAAGAAACGTGGATTTCTATTAGGGAATACATTTTTATAGCCTTTGGTTTATTGATGTATAGCGTTGCCTGGAAAGCTTTTTTACTACCACATCAGATAACCGGTGGTGGTGCAACCGGTGTTGGAGCAATAATTTATTACGCTACAGGTGTTCCCATTTTCATTACTTATTTTGCGATTAACTTTGTTTTATTGGTCATTGCAGTAAGAACAGTTGGTTTGGCCTTTAGTCTTCGAACCATCTACGGAGTAGCCGTGCTGACTTTGTTTTTCGCTATATTACCACAAGCTGTTCCAGGAACTTTTGTTGGAGCAAATGATAATTTTATGGCTTGTGTCATTGGGGGATTATTATCAGGTGCAGGAATAGGTATCGTATTTCTATCAAATGGAAGCTCGGGAGGAACTGATATTATAGCCAAAGTGGTGAATAAATACAGGAATGTCACACTTGGAAGGGTATTACTTTACTGCGACGTGTTGATTATTTGTTCGTCCTACTTTTTCGATTTCGGTAGTATTGAAAAAATTGTCTATGGTTTGAGTACGATGGCCATCACTACGGTTACGGTGGATATGGTGATAAATGGTGTGAGACAATCGGTTCAGTTTTTTATTTTTTCGAAAGAATTCGAACAAATTGCAACCAGAATTAACGATGATGTTCATCGAGGTGTTACTATATTGGATGGAATGGGTTGGTATTCGAAAGAAGCTGTTAAAGTTGTGACTGTAGTAGCACGTAAAAACGAATCAATTAAGATATTTCGTATTGTAAAAGAGATAGACCCAAATGCATTTATTTCTCAATCGTCGGTTATTGGGGTTTATGGCGAAGGATTTGATATAATTAAGGGGAAATAATATTCAGATATTGGCAGTGTGAAAGTATAAACTGTTGTTTACATGAAATCAAAAAAAATAAGAATAAATGAGCATTAACAGTCTAAAAAAGAATTTGAGACTTTTTGGAATTGATCTGGTAGTTTTAAAAAATTCATTGCGAGGAATCGGTTTTTATATTCGTGATCTTTCAGCAATTAAAAAACAAAAAGGAACTGATACTAATTTTGAATTAGGAAAAAAAAATCCAATTTTGGGTGAACGGTTTACCGAATCAGGTAAAATGTCAGGGCACTATTTTCATCAGGATTTATTGGTTGCCCAAAAGATCTTTAAAAACAATCCTATAAAACATATTGATATTGGCTCCAGAACTGATGGATTTGTGGCACACGTTGCAGTATTTCGTAAAATTGAAATAATTGACATTAGACCTCAAACCAGCAAAACGGAGAATATAATTTTCAGAAGAGCAGATTTAATGCAATTGCCGTTTGATATGGTAAATGCATATGATTCAGTTTCCTCACTTCATGCCATCGAGCATTTTGGTTTAGGCAGGTATGGCGATCCTATTGATTATTTTGGATATTTAAAAGCAATTGAGAATATTACCAAAATTCTACAAACCGGAGGTAAATTTTATTTCTCGGTGC
>Ga0209540_10000843_pt1 | contig 25053 bp, 32 predicted proteins | sample BarGraIncu01121A_FD_184501 | JGI IMG/M metagenome (GOLD analysis project Ga0209540, IMG submission 184501) | Arctic peat soil microbial communities from Barrow, Alaska - Barrow Graham LP Incubations 011-21A (SPAdes) (version 2) | ecosystem: Environmental > Terrestrial > Soil > Wetlands > Peat... | reverse complement strand
CGTTCTTCGAGTAGACCTTGGAGAAGAAGAAATCCAAAAAACACCCAAACAAAACATACGCGAGGCGAAAAATCAATGAGAAAAATAGCAATATTAGCTTCGGCTTTAGGCATTTTTGCGGGGTTATGCGGCGCGTCTCACGGTCCAGGCGAAATACTTCAAGGCAATGTAGTTCCAAGTGAGTTAATGATTCAAGCTTGGCCAAGCTTAACAGCGTTAGGCGGCGAACCAGCAATGACCATCATCCCAAGCTACCTCATAACAGGAGTGTTAACAATAATCTTTGGCGTCCTGCTAGCAGTATGGGCAGGCAAGTTTATTCAGCATAAAAGCGGCGGCTTAATTCTAATTCTGCTGTCGATCATAATGCTTCTGGTAGGCGGCGGCTTAGTACCACCGCTCTTCGGCATCGCCGCAGGAGTAATCGCCGTACTACTTAATTATCAAACGACAAGAATGGAGGTGCTCGTGCATGGCAAAATTAGAAACCCATTTTGAAGTTGCTGATCCGTTTCACATTTCCACCGCCATTCACAAAGGGCAACGCGATCAGCTATTTGAACTATCCGTCAAGGCCGGAGGGGATAAATCATGAAAACTGTCGTAGTCTACGCAAGCAAGTATGGGTCCACGAAGGGCATAGCGGAGTTCATCGCCGAGAAGCTGCGGCAGCAGGGAACGCAGGCGGACGCCCAAGAAGTCAGCCAGGTCCACAACCTTGAAGACTACGATGCCTTCGTCATTGGAAGTGCTGTCTACATGGCCCATTGGCTGAAGGAGGCGACGGAGTTTGTGATGCGAAATCGCGCCGTGTTGGCCAGTCATCCGGTGTGGTTGTTTAGTAGCGGCCCGCTCGGCACCGAGACCACGGACGCCCAAGGTCGAGATGTGCTCGTCACTGCGGAGCCGAAGGAGATCGGCGAGTTCAAGGTCGCAATCAACCCCCGTGACCATCAAGTCTTCTTCGGCGGGCTGGACGCCAGCAAACTCACGTTCGGACATCGGATGGTCCGAAAGATGCCTGCTGCCCGCACACTTTTTCCCGAGGGCGATTTCCGCAACTGGAACGACATCGATGCATGGGCCATCAGCATCGCTCTGGCATTATAGCGCTCCCTTTCTTCTCTTTTTTTGCTTTGAAGATTACGAAGCAGACCCCTTAGCAAGCGCGAGCCGTTTTAGCTATAGTCATTAGCCGCAAGGTTCCGTTAATTCTATTAAGCTTAACCCTAAGTGGTCCATGTGTGCCCTTATTTCTGCAGCCACTGCTCGCAAAAGAGGGTCGTTTAGCTGTAATTCCTTAAGTTTGTTTAATTGGCCACACGCCCGTTCTACTTCATATATTAGAGCTTCTTGGCCTGTGACAAAGCTGGGCTCTTTTGGCTTGCGCTCCCTTGTCTTTTCGTCGTTCATGCTTTACCTACTTCAGGCGCCAAAACGCCAATCTAAACAACTAAATCCTAAAGCGCGTCTAACAGCGCCTTTAATAACTGCTGTAATCTGAAGGAGGGTGTGCGTCATTTTACGGGCGTTGGCGTTGAATAAGATTCATACCATTTTTCCGCATCCCCGATAGCGCTTTTTAGTGCATTGATATCAATCTCGCCCTTAGGTACGAATGTGGCGGCCGCCCCGTCACCCCGGATTACGATTATTGTTGGCGTCTGTTGCACGCCGTATTGCTGGGCTATGGCGTCAGAGGTAGGATCACTGCTGACGTTGACGTAAGCAAAAAAAATGAGGGGGGAGGCGTTTTGGGGCGCTATTGACTGCGTCTGATTGTCAAGGTCGAGAGTAACACCGTGTAACTGCGACTGTAGGCCTACCATTTCTGACGTAACTAGCTCGCAATGTGAACAATTGCCATGTATAACAAGCACGACAGGGTGGCCGCTCTCAATATAACGGTTAATAAATTCAGGATGATCCTCCCAAGGCTCAAAATCATAATGATAAGGCGTAACAAAGTGCAATAGGGCTAATGGTAATATAACGGCGGCTATGCTTGCATATAAGAGCACAACGATCTTTATTCCGGCTACCTGCCGCTGTTCAAGCGATTTCATGGTTTTCGTTTTGTTCGCTAAAATAAACACGTAAAATTAGACTTTAATGGCTTAATGTTTGACTGATCCCACTGCAATACATCCCCCTGCTGCCCCCAAACCTATGATGAGAGGCAGTAATGGATAAATATCAAATCAAGAAAGTACACGCCCTATTTCCAGCCCAACAAATTTAATCTGCGATCTTCGCGCCTATTATCTTCACCTCTTTCGCCGGCCGGTCCATAGCGCCAGTCTTCACCTTGCCCATCTTCTCCACTACATCCATTCTCTCAACAACCTTGCCGAAGACCGGATGAGCTTTGTCCAGGTAGTTGTTATTTGCTAGGTTGATAAAGAACTGGCTGCCGCCCGTGTTCGGACCGGCGTTGGCCATTGCAATAGTCCCCCGATCGTTGCGGTTGTGATCAGTAAACTCATCCTTGATAGCGTAACCCGGTCCACTCCGGCCAGTGCCCGTGGGGTCCCCGCCTTGGATCATGAAGCCGTCGATGATCCGATGGAAGATGGTGCCGTCGTAGAATCCCTTTTCCACCAGCTTTCGGAAGTTGCCCGCGGTAATGGGCATATCATCATAAAGCTCCAGGGTGATGTCCCCCATGCTGGTGTTCAATAATACCTTGGTCCTGCCTGCCTGTGAAGTGCCTTCTGCCATGTCCTTATCCCTCAATCAAGTATCTTGAATTCTCCATTTCTGGTTGATGACTCGTCATTCGGATTATCAATATAAAAAACTAAGGGACGACTGCTACCCGTATTAACCTCACTTCCTGCAGATCCTGATCATTGAGGCTTAGATAAACTGCCGTCACATAAATACTGTAGTGGCCTCGTACTAATTGTAAGCGCTTAGGTAAACTCCGCGCTTAAACTGTTAATGGCAAAACTGTGCCTAAACGTGCGCGGGCGGACTTCTTGCCTTTTAGTTTTGCATATTTGTTTATGATGGCCCCAACCCCGGAAGTTGTCGAGACTAACGGTTGCCCAATCCTTCATATAAACCTACCGTATCTTTTTCGCCTTTTCTATTGCTTTTCGCAGCAATGCCCGTCATCCAGTGGGCGAGGGCTGCCAAGACATCACGTAGCCTTTAAGATCGGTAGATTGCGCGGGAATCAACTGAATGAATATGGAGAAACCCGGCATCGGGTTATCTGTAAGAGTGAGAAATACAGGCCCGGTGATGAAATGGGTGATTATGAAGATACCCTCAAGGATATCGAAGAGACCTTTGGCATTGTTCCGGGCTTTATGAAAGCGCTTCCTCAAGAGGTGCTTATTCACGACTGGCCGTTGTGGAAGAAGTACAGCTTGGAGCACACGGCCATTCCCGGCAAATATCGCGAGCTGGGCGGACTGGCAGTCGCCGCAAACATAAAGTGCCCGTATTGTCAGTTGATGCATACGGCAATGGCCCAGTTCCATGGCGCAACGCAGGAAGAGCTGGCTGAGGAGTACTACCTCGCAAGCCTTACCACACGATGGAGTGCGATGATTCACGCTCAGAACTACGACTGGGACACCTTCGCTAAAGAAGCTGAACAGATGGGAGAGGGCCTTCAAAAACGAGCGAGAAAATAAGCTGCCTAGCTAGCGTTGCTTTTGAATGGGAAAGTGTAGTCTCGAGAATGGACTAAACCCGGGAAAACCCCGCGCTGAGTTCGTGCCCAACGACGAGCACGTCCGCGAACGGGCGTGGTCCCGGGAAGCTCGGAGACCACCCCTCAGCAGTGGGAACGTACGCTAGGCCAGGGTGGATGAAGATCACCACAAGAATAAGGATGATCTTAATGTCGTCAAAGTAGTAGAGTCGTTGCATTGGGTCTCAAGCGCTCTTGAGAATTCACTGGTTCGATCGTATGTCTCGTAAAGTTCTTGTAAACATTTATTTCATGCGTAGGGCTTAAACATTTCGCGCAACTGAAGTATCGATTGTATCGCTGCCGCGACGTGCTGCTATCGACGGAGAGATTACTCATGGAAACACAAAGCGATTCTAGAATAGCGGTTGTCGCGGCCATCATCGGCAATTTGATCATCGCGATCATCAAGTTCGTTGCGGCGACAATCACCGGCTCATCGGCCATGATTTCCGAGGGCATCCACTCGATCGTCGATACGGGAAATGGTTGCCTCGTGCTGCTGGGAATGAACCGCGCCAAGCAGCCTGCCGATGAAAGCCACCCTTTCGGCTACGGTAAGTCGCTCTACTTCTGGACGCACATCGTGGCGGTCTCCATCTTCGGCATCGGTGGTGGTATGTCGCTGTACGAGGGTGTCTCGAACATTCGCAACGTCGTGCCGGCCGCCCAGATGGGCGATCCCACAGCGGCCTACATCGTGCTCGCCATCTCGTTCATTGTCGAGGGTGGATCATTTACGGTGGCCGTTAAGCAGTTCCTCCAGGCCAGGGGCGATATGAGTGCTTGGCAGTTCATCAAGCAGTCGAAAGACCCAAGCCTATACACGGTAGTGCTCGAGGACAGCGCGGCCTTGCTCGGCCTCATCTTCGCGTTCCTCGGGATCTTCCTCGGCCACCTGCTTAACAATGCGTATCTCGACGGCGTAGCATCGATCGCAATCGGCCTATTGCTTATGAGTGTGGCCGGGATTCTCGCGTCGCGGACCATGGGTTTGCTACTGGGCGAGGGCGTGAACCCTGACGAGCTCGCGGACATCCGGCGGCGCGTGGAGTCGGATCCGGCAGTCGATCGCGCCGGCGACATCCTCACCATGTACATGGGTCCGCACGATCTACTCGTGAACATGGGAGTGTCGTTCGCCGCAGGTACCACAGCCGAGCAGATGCACGAGGCGATCCGCCGCATTGAAGCTGACCTCCGCAGCGCGTACCCGGAGACTAATCGCGTCTACATCGAAGCCGAGTCGCTGCCGGCCGAGGCGGATGTCAGATAAAGTTACCTCCCACCTCTAGATGTTTGTCAACCCGCAAAGTTTTTTTTCCTCATTTGCGCGCACTGGCGCTAACTGATAGACCTGAATCAGAAGTTTTCTGAAATGGCGTCTTACAGAACCGTCCGAAGATGATAGTAGCGGCGCTCAATTTCAGTCGATGAACGTGAGTTCTACGTCATGCCGTGATATGCGCGGGATTGTAGTACGGCAATTGATGTGCGCGGGATTGTAGTACGGCAATTTCCTATTTAAAACTAAACAAGCGGTGCTTAAATAGAGAAACGACGGGGCGGAAATCTTCAATGCCACACCTCGGCTAGAGTTTTTTAGAGAATCCCGCCACATCTCCTTTTTCGTAACTGTGTTAATTTTCACTAAACACGGCAAAACCAGCGTCAACGAGTGTTGTTGCTTCCTTTTCCTCAAGCTGCAACCCGTCGCCAGCTTTATAGCGTCTGAACGTCTTGACTAAGGTTATTCGCTTAAAATTCGTCACGTTTTTCAACCTCCTCTTTCTTTTCAATTTTTCTTTTGCACAAAGGACGTTATCATATTAAAGCCTGACTTGAGGAACCCCACGTCCACGCTTATAGATTCATCATTTTTAGAGCTTTCAAGTAAACGGTCCTAACTCCATTGTTCTTCTCATTTTGAACTATTTCTTCAATTTTTGGGGCTAGTTCTTTTCTGATCGCAAGATTACTTTTTGTGATTTCGGTCAAGGCAAAGGCAGCACAGCGAACCACTGTGCTCTTGTCTTTGGTATTCATTAAAAGGTTAGCAATTGCCTTTTCAACTTCAGTTGGGTATTTCTGTGCCAGATTCCCTATCGTTTCAGGCACCCCCCACTTCACTCTCGGCGCTTTGTAGTTTATGTAGTCAACTAAATCGTCGATGTAAGGCGCCACAATCTCAGGCTTGTCCTTCGAAACGTGTTTCATTACGTCTGCAGCTGTTCCTTTTTCAACGTCAGAACCAGACTTAAAAAACTCGATTAGTTGAGAGAACAGTTTTTCATCTTTTTCTATGCTTTCAGTTAAGGATGCAACCAGTTCCTTCGACTTACCTTTCCAATTTCTTTTTCATCTGTCACGTGCATATCATACACTTATCCGAAAGACCAATCGTACCGATTTTCACGTTTCTCTAAAAGCGTATAGGCCGGAAAACGCTAAAATTAACTAACCTCTCCGTCTCAGCGAGGCGCTTGCAGCTCGTCAACTTTTTTTATACTGATCTGTGACTGGTCATAACTGTTTTTTATAAATGGAATCATTTTCCCCACGTCAGTTATCTCATCAACACGAATTTGTGGCCATTTATTTATTGTTCGTTTTCCTGCGTGGAAGGGCCTAATCGTAAATTCCTTTGATAATTTAATTCTGTCGTGTTCACTCACTTTTGTGAGAACAACGCCGTCTGTAACCAAAAATGCGAACAATTTTTCCTTGTTTTTGTAACATGGACAACCATACATTTTTTTCGTCGTTACATTCGGCCATTTCAGAATCTCTTCTTCTATTCTCAATCGGAGGTTTTGCATTTTTTCTTCGCTATAATATTGCATATTAACACGCTGAGAATTGGGCCAAACTGCACTAAAAAGGCTGATGCAGATGCCCTAAATAAAAAGCTCTAGTTGCTGTGTCGAATTCGTCCATCTAAGCGTTCGCTATTCTTCTTCCAAATCGGGTGGGCCTCGGTGTTGAAGACGGCTTTTTCGAAGTCGAAAGCCTGGGGCGGCGCGAATAGAAGGTAGAAGTATTTCATAGTCTCGGCCAGAAAATAACTCTCCATCGGGTCAATCTGGACGCCCGTACGGACGTCGGCGATGGCGGCGAAGCCTGCGTCAGTCTTGCACCGCTCGACCAAGCTGTTAAAAAAGGTCGCGCCCATCCGCCGATACTTCTCGTCGCCGGTGTAGTGGTAAAGGTAGTAGGCCGACTCGACGATCTCGGGCCGGAGCTGGTAGGAGCCTAAGACGACCTTCATGGTGTTATAGTCGAGCAGTTCGGGCGCGATGCCGTGGAGGGTCCACATTTTGTAGCACGAATCTTCGAGGCGGGCAGCACGGTCGAGGTCACCGCCTAAGGCGAGGACGGCGGGGAAGAAGGCGTAGAGCGCGCCGAAGACCGTGGCCCGTTGCTTGCCGGTATTCATGTTAACGTGGCCGTACCAGAGCCCTCCGCTGGCCTCGTCGGCCACGTGGGCGTTGACCGCCGCGATCGTGTCCTGCCACATCGCCCAAAGCTCGGCGTCGTCGAACAGGATCGCGCCCTTTAAAAGATACTCATAGTAGCTGTCGATCCGGCCGCCGACGTGGCTGTCTTTGACCAGCCATCCGCCGGTCTCGACGTCGATCATAGACCCCACCAAGCCGATCCGCGAGCGGTGCTGATAAAGCGCGACCAACGCCCGTTTGGCGGCGTCGAAATATTTGGGGTTGCCGGTGAGGCGGGAGAGGGTCCCGTACTCGAGGATACAGGTGCCGATCTCGGCGGGGATGGCTCACATTGCTCAAGCTCGAGATACAAGCATCCAAGAAGAAGGAGCCCTCTCGAGATAAAGTAGGCAGGCTGGCCCTTGCCTGCTTAGAACAGCACAAGGATGAGGTACACTAGTATGAAAGGCCATTTTAGAGAATTTACTGAAAACGAGGTAAAGGAAGCGTTTGAAGAAGGCCGGTTTGAAGAGCTTACGGCGGGGTTTGAAAGGGGCAGCATTGAATGGGCAGTAGCCAACGCCTTTTCAAAGGCTTATGAGGCTGATACAACAAAACTTAAAAGAGCTCGTCAGCGACAAATGAGCGAGACTGCCCATTTAAAAGGTCTTGAAGCTATCTTTATGAGATTGACGAATTGACCAGCAAACTAACAGAGTTAAAGAAGAGTTAAAACAAGCTGGCTGCACGGATGAAAGCCTTTTGAGATACGTTGCTTCTGATATACACGAAGCCGGGGCCATTGCTCTAGATGCAATAACAAGCAACCTGCGACTGTGGCAGGTTCTTAAAGATGATAAAACATAAATGGCGCCAGTAGCTACATGCAGTTAGGCGAGCGTTACGGAGCCATCGCAGCATACAAGCTGCTCTCAAAACTGATCCAACGCATGAAGGTGCGCAAATGGCGTTACTTGAGGCTTCTGAATCAAACGAGCAAGTTAAGGTGCGCGCGCCGAATTAAGTCGAAACGAGGCTGCTGCAAAACTCCGCGTTAAGGTGCTGCGACGATTTGCCACACCGTCGAGCATAGCTTTTTATCGGGTGCAACGAAATTGACTCCAATACTCGCTGCGCCGCGTAATCGTTATGCCCGAGGTTCGTGCAAGGAGAATGGCCGATGATCAGCAAGGAAGTGATGCTTAAGGATCGCCGGGTGATCGTCGATCTGAACTGTCCAGTGGCGCGGTTCCCGCATAACCCCGTGCTTACGGCCAGGGAAGTGAACCAAGTGTGGCAGGACCCGGGCCTCCAGGTCTCGACCGTCCACAACGCCGGCATCGCGCTACACGGTGGCGACACGGTCATGCTGTTCCGGTCTAATCTTCGTTGCGGCATGAGCGTGCTCGGGATCGCCCGCAGCAGCAACGGCGTCGACGGCTGGCGTGTCGAGCCGCGACCGGCCATGGCGCCGGCCGCCGAAGGGGACGCCTTCGCCCCCGGCACTGATGTCAAGGCCCTCATCGAGAACGAGTCGGGCGGCGTCGAAGATCCGCGGATCACCCAGATCGGCGACGCCTACTACATCACCTACAGTGCCTATCACGCGACGGTGAAGAACCGCGTGCGCGTCTCGCTGGCCACGACCCGCGATTTTTCCCACTTCATGCGCTACGGCCCGGTGCTCGAGCGAGACATGCGGAACGTGGTGGTTTTCCCCGAGCCCATCAGCGGCCGCTACGCGGGTCTGTTCCGACCCAATGATACCACGGGCGGCGACGTCGGAGGCATCTACACGCAGATCAAGCTCGGCTGGACGAGCTCGATCGAGTCCAATCAGTGGGAAATCCAGCCGGAGCCCTTCATGAGGACCGACGCGGGCCCGAGCGCCTTCTCGGACAAGATCGGTCCTGGCGCGCCGCCCTTCAGGACCGCCAAAGGCTGGCTCAGCGTGTTCCACGGGGTGCGCACGACCATGGACGGCAACCCCTACGTGCTCGGCGTGGCGCTGCACGACCTGGCGGACCCGGCGCGGGTCAAGATGTCGAGCATCCCCATCCTACTCCCGTCCAGGGCTGACTGCCGCGTCGAGGACGCCGCCTACACCCATGTGCCGCAGGTCGTGTTCACATGCGGGGTCGTGCGCCGTGATGATGGCAGCGTCCTCATCTACTACGGCGGCAATGATACGGTCATGAACGTGGGCGTGACCCATGAGGACGTGCTCATCGCACTCTGCGAGAGCTACGGCCAGGACCCGCTGACCGGGCATCTCAAGTACGACATTCGCGGCCGCCAAAGCTGAGGAGCTAAGCGACGCGTTTCGTGCGTAGAAGCGTCCCGCAAGCAAAACGAAAAAAAATGCTGCAGCAAACTCAAGTAAAGCTTGGGGTTTGCGCAGCAAGGCTTCTCTATAAGTGCTTAACGCTGAATGCCTATCTTCTTCGCCCACGCGGTGGCGTCTGAGAGCTTCAACACAGGGTGTGTTTTGACTTTTCCAACGAGTCGGAATTGCTCTAAGGCAATGTTTAGGGCTTCGTTGTCGTTTGCATCCACGATCAAAAAATAGACATGTCCCGGTGCGTCGAGGTAAATCTCGGTGAGAGTTACGCCGGAGCGCTCGACGCTTTCGACGACTTTCGCAAGAAAATCCTTGTCGGGTCGGACAAGTCCTCCCGGACAGTCTTCGGCCGTGTGTTTGGCAACTACCATGAAGAGCAGTGAATCACCTCCTGCTATGTGTTGTGCGAATGTTTCTATTGCACGTTTAAAGCGGTTTCGCCGTTTCGCGAAGAGATGGGAGCACTTCGGACCGGAACACGTGACGACCTCGTGAACGCTCTCGGACTAGCTGTATACTATTAGCAGTGCCGCCCAGTACCTCGCTTAAGCATGGTCTATCTTTAGCGCGTGAGTCTTCGACTTTCGTCTGATTCATTGGAAACTTCTCTCGTGTCGTGAGAAGTCTCAAACCCTAGCGCTGACTGATTTCTTTCGACTTTTCCTCATTTCATAAATGCAAGCTTATGTTCAACAAACGTATGCGTCGTGGTAATCCCTTGAATGAGCTTTATATCATCAACCGCGTGGTTCAATTCGGGAAGGTCGTTCACTTCGATGATGACGATATAATCAAACTCTCCAAACACATGCACAACTTGTGTTACGCCACTAATCTTCACTAGTTCCTGCCACACTTCGTATTCTGCGCCACGAACCACATTCATCATTGTGAAACCAATTATCATTGATTAATCCCCCTTTGTAAACATCGCAAACACCAACATATCTATCTTTTTTCACCCCATAAAAAGAGCGGTAACTCCAGCGTTTAGGCCAATTTTATCGCCCACCTGTTTCTACAAGTAGGCAAAAGTGGAAAAAGTAAGATACTAGCCGATTTGCGTCAAGTTGTGCTTAGAAATCAAGGAGCAAAATCAACAGAGCCCACAGAATCCACGCCCAAGAAGCAAGTTTGGGTCATTATACGTATCATGCGTAGTAGATTGTGAGATAAATGTTAATGCCGAGAGCGATGGCAACCAGCCATACACCGAGAGCAGTGCGCATGGCGTTCTTGCGCTTGACGACGGGCCGGATCACGCGTCCGACGTCGAGGTTCACATAGATGAAGATCGCTATCAGCACAAGCCCCAAAAAATGATGGATGAGGAGCTTAGGGTACAGGAAAGGAATCGGAGGAACGTTTTCAACATAACCGAGCAGCGAGGGCAGCATCACCGCGAATATCGTAATGATTTGGACAACAACAGTTCCTCGCACGATAGTGCAATGTCGGATGACCCTCCCCCTGCGTGCAAGGTAAACCGCGATAAGAACGAGCGCGATGAGCACAAGCTGAACAACAAGGTCTGCAGTGGCCAACGTTCGAATATCAATTGCCATATAACCCCCCTCTATTCTTATCTCCCCCTATGAAAGCATTGCGTTTCCCTCGCAGAGCTAAGTCTACGATAGATATTACTAGCGAGCGGTTTAGAACGAGTTTTGTTACGTCCGTAAGGAGAGCGTGGCGATTATGAAAAATGAAGAAGCAGCGGAACATACCGAGCGGCTAGCGGCCGATTTGATAGTTGAGCAACTCATCGAATGGGGCGTCAAATACGTCTATGGGATTCCGGGCGAGACGACGCTGCGTATTGTCGACGCTATCAGAAGACGAAGCGACAAGATACGCTTTGTGCTCGTGCGGCACGAAGAGGTCGCCGCCTTCATGGCGTCCGCCTATGCAAAACTTACCGGTGAGCTGGGGGTCTGCCTTGCCATTGCCGGACCGGGGGCGACGAATCTGGTCACCGGACTCTACGACGCAAAAATGGATAACGCGCCCGTCCTCGCGCTAACGGGCCAAGTGGCGCTGCAATTTCTGGGCCAGGGGAATTTTCAAGAGATTGATCAGCACGAACTGTTCGATGCAGTCGCCGATTACAACAACCTTATTGATTCACCGGAGCAAGTCACCACCCTCATGACGTTGGCAATGAAACATGCGGTGGTCGAGGGTAGCGTCGCTCATTTGGGCGTGCCGGTCAACGTGCAAGCGCTTACGGTTCTGCCGAACGCGAAAACGGCGGGGAAAGAAGGCCGATTGCCAGATATGCGATTGATGCCTCACGCCGAGCTTATTGACGCAGCCGTCGATGCGATAAATGCCGCAGAACAACCCGTCGTGATTGCTGGATACGGCGCTCGAGGACAACGCGAGTCGATCTTACGGATTGCAGAAAAGATGGGCGCCCCCGTCGCGACGACCTACCGAGCCAAGGGCGTGATTCCCGAAGACTATGAGCTTGCCCTCGGGGTGATGGGCGATATCGGGACTGACCCCGCTAAACGAGTGGTCTACGGCGCTGATTTGATGCTCGTCGTAGGATGCTCGTATTCGGATAAAACGGCTATTCCGTCTCGCGTAAAGCAAGTTCAAATTGACCTCGATCCGATGATGATCGGACGGAAATTCCCCGTGCATGTCGGACTCGTCGGAGATGCGGCAATGATACTGCCGGTGCTGCTCGATAGAATCACAGAAAAGCACAATGACGCCTTCATCAATCAGGTTGCTGAAATTAAGAAGCGCTGGGAGCTGAAGAAGCAAACGGAAATCGATTCGGATACGCCACCTGCAAGAGGGCCACAAATCATGCACGCTCTACAGGAACTCGTCGATCCCGATGCCATCATTGCAAATGATGTCGGCGACAATACGCTCTGGTTTGCACGTAATTTCATAGCAACAAACCAGCAAATCCTGATGTCAGGATATGTGGCTTCTATGGGATTCGGACTGCCAGCGGCATTGGCCGCGCAATTAACGTACCCAAAAAGACAAGTGGTCTGCACGACGGGTGACGGCGGCTTTACCATGGTCATGGGCGATTTTGCCACCGCTGTGGCCAACGATCTACCCCTCACCGTCGTTCTGCTTAATAACGCAAAGCTTGCCATGATTGAAAACGAACAGGATAACGACAGCATGCCGCATTTTGCCACAGATTTACAACGAATCGACTTTGCGCGTTACGCAGATGCCTGTGGAGGTGAAGGATTGACTGTCGACGATCCCAGGGAACTGAACGATACGTTAAAAAACGCTCTCTCCTCGAAGAGGCCGACGCTCGTTGATATCATAACCGATCCTCGGAGAAGATGGCCCTAGTTCAAGGAAACAGTTAGAGGGAGCAAAGTAAGCACCAAGAGCATCTTTGCAGATTAACGGCGCTTGGAGGAAAACTTCATTAATCAGGGAGGGTATTGGGCTTATTTATACGTCAGCGCGTAAAACCGCTTTGAGAGGAAAAAAATGAAAAGATATGCAATATTGGTGCTCGTCTTCTGTGCAGTTGTAACCGTTTTGAGCGCGGGATGTACGTCATCTTCGAATCCGAGTCCGGGTCCTGTTACGAGTACCTCCAATCAAAATTCTGTTTCGGTTCAGAACTATGCTTTTAGCCCTGCGTCGCTTACAATTCAAAAAGGAGCGAATGTGACGTGGAAGAACGATGATTCGGTCCAGCATACGATAGTTTCGGATACTCAAGCATTTACTTCACCGACCCTTAACAAGGGAGATGTGTATACTTTTCAGTTCAACAACACTGGAACGTTTCCTTATCACTGTTCTATTCATACGTACATGATTGGAACGGTTACGGTAGCTTAAAGACCAAACCTTATCTGCTCTATTCAAAAAAGAAATGCTCCACGTTCGAAGAGATCGCAGTTTTGGGGTTTAGTCTGGTTGAAAACTTATGGCATTTCGTACAAGTTCCTAAGCAATATTTCGAAGCAATCGTTGTTAGTAGCTGTTTTTTTCCCGATTGAGAATCATCTCTCTAGTTCTTGATTTCACGACTTTAGTTTGACCTATTCTTATCTCCTCGCTCGTTATTATCTTTCCAATACCACCATTTGAGTTTTTCAGGGTCCTGAAATTGTTCCAGCGTTTCCGTAAAGTACACTGCACAGCGGAAAACATAGAGCAGGCAACGGTCCTGAATTGTCCCGGGATATTGGTTGGAGAGTTCATACAGCCGCCCTGGGTCCATGCCCTTCAAATCATCAATCCTGTGAATGCCAATATTTCTTAAATCATTGGCAATGGATATGCCAACGCCGGGAATGTCCGTCAGGGATTGAGGGGGGTATCTTTTTTTCATGGAAGCCTTAAATTATTGTTCTCATCCAAGTTCCTTTTCTTAGACTTATACGTCTACATCTCCCCCGCGTGACATTAGCGCCTTATTTCACTGTGAGCGTTGACGTGTTGAAAGCAAGACTTTTTATGGTGACTTTATTTTCGGCGGCTGAGCCGTTAGTCGACGTTTTAAGAGGATTTTGGAAGGTGTACCGGACGATTTGACACCGTTGCGTCCGAAAAAGGGCTCACGAGCAAACTCGCTGCCTGTTCGGCAGTCGCGACACTGAAGAAAATCACTATTCACCCCACCGGATTGTGTCAAAGGAGGAATAATCAAAACGTACTTTAAGCTTGGTACGCCGCCCCCAGGTCGTAAATGACGCCGAGGAGAGGCTCAAGCAGCTGAGCGAGCTGAACACGAAGGGCCTTATCTCCCAGCAAGAGTACCAGCAGAAGAGAGACGAGATCCTGAAGAAGCTTTGACTAATCTAAGACTCGTGTATGCTAATTTCACCGAAGGTACAGCGCTTTAAGGTGATGCACTGTAATACTTTTTAGACATTTGCTTCTGGGAGTGGAACATAAACCCTTGCTGCCAACTCGTTATCTAACATAAACAAGGCAGCAGGATCTTGAGCTATCATTTTTAAGCGCCTAACGATAGCCGTGAAATTAGATTCCTCCTCTATCTGCTCATTTACATACCACTCAAGGAAGCTTGAAGCTGCATAATTTTTTTCTTCTATAGCAGTCGTTTTTAAATCGTAAATTCTACCTGTGACAATTTTTTCGTGCTTTAATGCTATCTCAAAAGCATCTAAAACAGAGCCAAAATCTGCTTGTGGATCTTGGAAACCAGCAATCTTAACATTGCCTTCCATTTCAGCTACAAAATTAAAGAACTTCATCGCATGATCTACCTCTTCGCGATATTGCACTCTTAAGAAATGTGAAAAGCCTGGCAGATCAATAGCAGCACAATAGGCAGCCATTGATAAATAAATGTGGGCTGAATAAAATTCGAAAGTGATTTGCTCGTTAATAGCTTGATTCAATTTTGTGGAAATCATTTGTTTTGCCTCCTAAAATATTGTTTTATGAATTAATATTACTACAAGCATAAAATAAAAACGGCGTTATTTCAGGCGATGTCTGCTCATTCAATGCACAAAAAAGTGGGAAGGTCTCCTTGGACCTTCCCGAGCTAATTGGCAAAGCTCAATCGACCCTCTTGAACAGCTTACCTTCAGTGCCGCATACTTGGCACTTCTCTGGCGGCTCATTTTCCACCGTATTCCCGCAGATCGGACAGACGTAATAGGGGAAAGTCTCTGCTGATTTGCCTTGGTTGGCAAGAAGCTTATTAAAAAGCTGAGAATGGATCTTCTCCACCTCGTTGGCGTCGTGGAAGGACCTTTCGGCGCCTTTTTGCTTCTCGACTCTGGCCGTTTCAATCATCTCCGGATACATTGCCTCGTACTCATGATCCTCGCCAGAAATGGCCGCCTTGAGGTTTTCTGGAGTGGACAGAACGCCTTTCATAACCCTCAGATGGTTGTTGGCATGCACTGCCTCTGCCTCAGAAGCTGCCCGAAACAGCTTGGCTACCTGGATGTATCCCTCTTTATCTGCTTTGGCTGCAAATGCCTGATATTTGCGGTTGACCTGGGACTCTCCTGCAAATGCTTCTTTCAAGAAGTCTTCGGTTTTAGACATATTCTTTAATCTCCTTTTCGAATTTTACTTTATATCTATTGATCTTGTTGAATTACTACTATTGAGCTTACTTCTTATAATGCCTATCATGACTTTGTTTGGATCATCTATTTATGGTAAGTGGCATCTGATGTTCTATCACCGTGCCTTGAGACGCCAATTAACGGATAAGTTATGGACCATCATTGGTAAGTTCTCACGTCGTGAATATGACACGTATGGGATAGGCAAGCTTGTGGGTGGTAGCTAAATGAAGGCCGAACGAGCAGGATGTGCGCGATGCTGAGATATTTGCTGAATGCCTCGCTTAGCGTATTACCTCCTTTTTCTCCCCAGGCTCTCCAGCTTAGCCTTTATAAACCAACAGGTAAGGAGGAAGCGTATGGTTGAACCTCGGGACACTATTGAAATTGTAAATGTAGTTGCATCCACCGGCATTGGACAAGAAATAGACCTGAAGCAAGCAACGCTTGCTTTAGAGGGCGCAGATTACGATCCTAAACGGTTTCCGGGCCTCGTCTACCGCACCAAGGACCCGAAGACCGCTGCACTCATCTTTCGATCGGGAAAAATCGTTTGCACGGGCGCAAAGAGCATAGATGACGTGTATAGGGGTCTGGAAAACGTATTTCAAAGCCTCAGAAATATCGGAATCGACGTTAAGGGAACGCCGGAGATCAAGGTGCAAAACATCGTTGCGTCCGCGGATCTTCACGCAGTTTTGAACTTAAACGCAATTGCTATCGGCCTCGGGCTTGAGAATATTGAGTACGAGCCTGAGCAGTTTCCCGGCCTTGTTTACCGGTTGTCGGAGCCTAAGGTGGTCGTTCTTTTGTTCGGTTCCGGGAAACTGGTTGTCACCGGCGGTCGAAAGCCCGAAGACGCGGTTAATGCGGTCGATCGAATAGTGGAGCAGCTTAAAAGCCTGAGCTTTATGTAGGTTACTAGGTTTAGTCACTTATTATAGGTCCACCTAAAAGTCTCGATGTGTCGATCGGCGTTGCAAAAAAATGCTCAAAATCTCTCGCTCATGCGTTATAGTGATATTTTAGCAGCTTATTTTGTTGGATCGCGCACGATCAAGATGTGGGGGCATTTGCCCCTCGTAATGTTTGACAGCGTTATGACCCGTGGTCTATGTTAATTTGTGATGATCGGCGCCTGGCGAATATACTTTGTGTCCTTCACCTGTTTAAGCATGAAATCGGCTAAATCAGCGCGGGATATTTGTGTTCCCAGCTCATTACGACCCGGATAGCGGGTCTTGATATTTCCTGTCTTCGGCGTATCATTTAGCAGGAGAACACGCACCAGTGTCCAATCAAGATTCGATGCCCGAATCACTTCAGACCAGCTGACTATGTCTGCATAAGCGTGTCTGGTGAAGTGGTCTTGACAAAGGTGATCATTGTCTTAATCTTGATGCCCAGCTTATCGTTCGGGTCTTTCGAGCTGGCTGTAGATAGTGCGATCAATCGGCGTACACCATGTTTATTCATCGCTGCAATCATATATTTCATTCCTTGCGTTATGGGGGTACCTCTTGATTTACCCGATGGCCCCATGACGCTAATAACGGCGTCGACGCCAGTGATAGTGCGCTCGATCATCGCTTCGTTAGATAACTCTCCCTGCATAATCGTCAGGCGATCATGCTTTATTGTAAGCTTTGACGGGTTACGGGCATATGCAATGACATCGTATTGTTCTGCAAGCGCCTGTTCGACCAGAAATTTTCCTACGTTCCCCGAGGAACCGAAAACCGCTATTTTCATGATCCGCTTACCTCACAAATCCATGACCGTCGAAGTAAGTTTTAGGTGCACGATCAGCGTGATGAAGGCTAGTATTATTTGCTATAAGTCGGGCTTGCCGTGAACTATCTTAGCTTCTTCCCGTAAAGATACCAAGATCGATTGCGTTTCCCATCGCTAAATATCCTGCCGCATTCGGATGTATACCGTCTGACATCACGAGCGTAGGGTTTGAATGCCCAGGATTCGATGGATTGTCTATAACTGAATAAAAATCGATGAGCCCGTACCCCTTCGAATTAGCGTACTCAGCTATCCACCCGTTGAGAATATCCCGTTGTTCGAGGTAAAAATTGGTGGGTGGGACAGTACACAATACAGGCACAGCTCCGTAGGATTCGACACGCGTGCACATCTCGCGGATGTTCGCCTGCATGGTTGCAAGCGGTACGTCGCCGTTCGCCAGGTCATTAGTGCCCCCCAGTATAATAACAAAATGCGGATTTAAAGCAAGGGCCTTGTCTATTCGGGCGAGCATATCCGCCGTTTTATCCCCGCCGACACCCTGATTGACGACTTGCCAGTCCCCGCCAAGCCTTGCTTTAAGATGGTACGGCCAGTTGTTGGGGTTCGCAAACCCTTCCGTGATTGAATCCCCGACGCAGACAATGCGGTGCGCGTAAAGTGCATGTGATGATGACGGCAATGGAGATGCCGTAGTGTTCCCGCCCGTCGGGATATGCAGCGCCCCTCCAACAATCACAGCAATGACGAGAAAGGCAATGAGCAAAACCATCACCTTGAGCAACTGTTTTCTAGGAAGCTGAAATTTGGACGCACGACGTTTATCTAGGCCCTGACTACGGTCTTTCTTACCAGTCAGACCGCCAATTTTAGGCTGTCGCTGAGAGCGAGGTTTCGCCGACGTTGATGGAGCTAGCTGGGAGCTCGTGAGAAACGATCCACAGCTTGGACAAAATGTGGTATCTCGTGGCAGAATTGCGCCACAGAACTTGCAAGGCATTTTGTCACTCATAGTTGTAACTTTCTGCAGGTAACTAACTTACATTGATTTCTAAGACGCTGCTCGTTGATGTCTTATACCACGTGTCACCTGCGAAGGTGACGTAACAGATGCGTAGACCGGGGGAGCCAAAGGTCTGGGTGAGGATGATCTGCCCAGCGTCGTTGGTCTTCTGGGTGTCAACGGAATTATTCGCTTGAACACTGTTTTTACCTCCACAGCATTTACGCATCTTGCTAAAGCCTATGTGTAAAAGGCAAAGGAGGGCTTATAAGAGTTCCGATTTCCCCAAAGGGGGTCGCCGAGCTTGCCGAGTGCCAATGCCGATTCTTGCCTGACACTCCTGTCCACATCACCCAAATGCTCAATAAGCCAGTTGACCACTTAGCGAACACCAAGGCTACTGAGCGCACATATTGCCTTCATTCGTAGTTCAAGCGCTGGATCATCTAACGCTTTTATAAGCCCGCCGACATCATTACGTGCCTTCAGTTTCGATGTCGGGCTTGAACAATCGCATGCAGGCAACTCCTTCTTTCCTTGCTTTGCGGCAGACCTCTTTCGAAGCAATGCTAACGAATGGGAGCACAAATATGCTTCGAGTTTGCCGTTTTTGAATTTGCCTAAGCGCGCCAGCGTGTTGTGAGACGATCTGGCCGCGTTGACGACGCGTAAATAAGCAGTTCAACGAAAAGCTCATCCGGGGGATGCGGCTGCGCGTGCGTAAATACCGTCGTGCTAAATCCCAAAAATCAAGCATCACGAGACTTGCAATTCGCAAAAAAACAAGTGACTGTTAATAGAAAAAATGGAAAAACAACATCCTCGTCAAATATTGAGGGCATAAACCCTCCAACAACAATGCAGTCGATCCATCCTTAAAAAAAGACTCAGTTATGACAAGTGACTACTCAACGTCAACGTCACTGGTCGTTTCTGCTTCCTCAGAAGCTTCGACTACTTCAGCGACCGCACAGTTGCGCTTTATTGATTTGATTTCAATTTTAACTGAATCGTTGACCTTTGTGTTTGGAACAAAGACCACAAGCCCGCTGATGCGCGCGATGCCATCTCCTTGTCTAGCAGTATCTTCAATTTTTACATCGTATTGTGTGCCGACGTCCACGGGAGAATCATTATAAGATCCACTGCCGTATTTGTTAAAACTACTGCCACTACTGCCACTACTGCCACTACTGCCGAAACTACTCTTATTCGATTTGTACACGTTTCACCTCCTTTTCTTACTGTATTACTATATGTGTGGACCACATATAGTCTTATGCCACGTTACTGCGCTTCTTGCCTCACAAGTTGAGTTTAAAGCCTCAAATTAGCAATCGCATTCAGATTTAAGCCAGATCACCCCCCCATAAAAAGATACTGTTAGCTACGGAAAAAAATCAACGTTTTAATAGTCTTCTTAAAAGTGGGACAGATACGGTAATGGCACCCTCCGGGCATAACTCCTGGCAGCAATAACAGCGTATACACGTGCTATAGTCAATGTCCGGCACCCTGGCTTTTTTAAATGCGATGGCGTTGGGTGGACAAGCCCTAAAACACTCCCCACAGTGTTTGCAGTTGGAAACGTCGATGACAGGTTTTGCGGCAATAAACCGCTTCAAGGTGTTGATGAGGAATGGCGGAGCCCTCGAAAGCAATGCAGTTAACGTCTTTTCAAAATCTTCCACGACAAGCGGTTGAACCCGCTCCCCGTATATCCTGACGTCCTCCAAGCGCGCTGGACCAACGCGCCTCTCCTGAGCCAGTCTCACGGTTGGCACGGACATAGGGTCAAAGCCTGCGATCGTTACGGCGACATAGTCTAGCGCTGTGCAACTTTTGCTCGACAGAACAAGCCCGATTTTGCGCGGTTTTCCGTTAGAGGGCCCCGCCCCCTCCATGCCTACAATCGCATCCATAAGCGTGAGGGCGGGGGGGTATGTCTCATGGATGTCAAGCAGCAGGTCAGCAAACAGGTTTATGTCGTTAGCGGTGTGTAGATGGTACTCGGTTTTAAACAACCCCGGTATGTAACCGTACAGGAGCTTAACAGCACCCGTATAGTACGTGAGAGTGTGCGTTTTAAGCTTCGGGAGCCCTATGATTACATCTGCCTCTGTAACTGCTTTTGCCAGCGTGAGCTTTTTAAACGTCTTAGCCTTCGCCGGGGCAACTTCTCGTTTAGCCTCGTCGAATCGGACAATTTCACACCCCGTTTTATCAATAACGGCCTGAATGCCCGTCTTTTCCAAAAGTGCCTTGTAAGACGCTGCGGTGCTTCCACCACCGGGAGAGTCCCCGAGCACCGGTATCGCTCCGAGCTCTTGAACCAGTTCGACTGTCGCTTTCACGATGGCAGGGTGTGTCGTGACCGCAGCCTCAGGCGACTTGGCGGACAACAAGTTTAGCTTCACCAGCACGCGATCACCGCCCGAAACGACCGATTCAAGCCCGCCCAGCGGTGCTAAACACGCTTCGACGGCCTTTCTAACCTCTTGATTATCGTAAGAGCCACACTTTTCGATTGACACCTGGTATGACATAGCTTGATTTCACTTGTATCGGGCTTAACGCTCAAATAACTTCGCTCGAGCGCCAATCGCAGTACTAAAGTAGAAAGTTTTATCCGAAGTCGTTGTCCTTACGCTCTTGAGACTGATGTTGTGGGCCAAGAAAGGAAGTTATCCTAAATCTTGTGAGATCGCTGACAACGCCCCTTTACAGAAAAACGCAAGAGGCGGAAACGACACAAGAGCGAGAGATCAGCTTGAAAAAAATGTGGATTATCTCGAGAAGCTCCAAGCAATGAGTGAGCTCCAAAGAGCCATACTTACGCAGTTAATTCCACTCGCTCCGTGTGCTATGCACTCAGCTGTTTTGCGTGAGGCCGTCGCACCTTTCTTCAAAGGTTGGGATAAGAAAGAGCAAAGGCGCGAGTTTGAAGCTGCTGTAGGCCCCCTAGTGCAAGACGGACTTGTCAAATACTTCTGCTGTATATTAGACAGTTATGCCATGAACCCGCGGCACCTGATTATTGCGCGGTACTTGGCCGGACAAACGCCCAATGATTGAAGAAGAGCGCTATTTTACCATAAAGGAAGTTGCTAAGCTCTTACGAGTTTCAAAAACGAGCATCAAACGCCGAATCGAGAGCAAGAATCTCACCGCCTACAAGCGTTTAGGCAAACGCGGCTTTGAGCTTGTCATCCCGCAGCGCGAATTGAGCGTGGAGATCATGGGCTCTATTCCTAATTCGCGCCTTCTGAGTCTCTGCGAGTTTGAAACGATCGTCATCAAGCGTTTCGAAGCTATGGCCGCGGGAGGAGATCGACGGACCTCACTCACTTTAAAGCTGCTGTGCGAAGAGTTTGCGCAGCTCAGAGCTGAAATAAAAACTTTAAACGTGAGCACTGCGGAAGATGATTCACCTGCAATATCACTAAAGAGAGAGCGACTGTCAACAAGACAAGAGAAGGAGCTAGCACGTTCACCGCAGTTACAATCCCCCTATCCGGTGCTTAGATTCTCAAATCACGAATAACGCTGTCGGCGACAATCGACAACATAGCTAGCTAGGGTGCTTAAATAGCAAGAATCTGTATCAATTAATGTGAGCTCTCGTTTCCGGATCAGCGCACTAAGCGGGCTGCAAGTTGCAGGACCTGAAGCCAGCGGCCATCTTGAGAGCAACGTCGTCACGCGCTCGATTGTCGGACTCGTAGCTGGAGCAGTTTTAGGTGCGGTGCTCGGCGCCATTTTTGGAGTGGTACTATACGTCATATTTGGCTGGCTGCTTTCCGGAGTAACGACCTTTTTGGGCCTTAACATTCTCCAAACGCTAGCGGGACTTTACGTAGGCAGCATAATCGGCACGCTAGTCGGAGCAATTGTAGGTCTCATCTTTGTGGGCTCTGTCAACATTGCCGAAGAATCACCGTTCTATTCCGTGTTTGGGGCTTTTTTTGCCTGGCTGACCTATGCACGGTTCAGTTCATTTTCAAGCGGCGTAGAATCGGCTATCACAGGAGCCTCCATAGGCGTTATCGTAGGATTAATAGCTGGTTTTGCATCAGGTTTGATCAGCAAGGGCAGTCTTGACAAAGTCTTTCGCGTTAGCAGCGCTGGCGTAGGGAGTGCTGTCGGTGCCGCAGTCTTCGGCGTCTTCATTTTACCGCACGTGACATCGACAACAGATACAACGATAGGTATCGTTATAGGTCTATTCATAGGCGTCGCAGCCGGGTTCGGGACAATTGTAACTTCACGGAGGAAGTCTTCAAGCAAAGGCTAAGCGCTTATTTGCTTTTTTTTCCGCATTTTATAATAAAAAGAGTGCAAAGGCTGTCATAACTTAAGCCGAAGCGTCGGACTTTTCTCAATCTTAGGTTACTTACCACTGATCGGCAATTGTAACGCTCGTGTATACGTCAGTTTAGAGGTTCAGCGAGCCGTCCTTGATTATGAGCATATGACGCGTGCAGTCTTGACAGAACACGTGAACCTGTCCGTCAGACAAAATACTTCTGCTTGCTGCATCGGTATTCAACGCAGTGCCACATTTTTCGCAGGCCAGCTGAATTCCATCGCTTTTGTCTAGTTTCATTAACTCACCGAAGTCGTCGCATTTTTCGTCTGTATTCCGCTTTGTTCTTAAACTGTATTAACGGGTGTTTCATCAAAATTGACTTTTGAAATCGCTTGAAGTAAATAAGGCTTCAAACAGATAACCTTTCGACGTAATGCGCTCTTGGGCGCCGCTCTCGCGGTCTAAAACGCTGATCACCTTGGCAATTCTGCAACCTAGCTGCTCAACGGCAGCTATGCCTGAGAGGGCCGATTCTCCACTCGTCGTAACATCCTCCACGAACGCAACGACGTCCCCCTTCCGCACACATCCCTCCACCCTGCGCATTCTCCCATATGTTTTCTCGGACTTTCTTACAAAAAATGCGCGGATAACGCCTGATTTGAGAGCGATTGCAGTAGCGATCGGTATTGCGCCGCTTTCCATTCCTCCAACCGCGTCGACACCTGTCAAGCGCTCAATCATCAGTTTGGCTATTAAAGAGGCACCTCGAGGGTGCATCGTAACGCGGCGCAAGTCGAAATAGAAATCACTAAGCGCCCCTCCCGATAGTCTATATGGGCCATCAGTGAAGTAGCCGTATTTCTTGATCAGCTGTTTCAAATCTTCATACGTATCTTGCACGATTGCCACCAGTAATGTGATTTCGAGGGGACTTGGCTGACTAGTATTTTCTATTTTTAAGCTGATAAGCATATAGGTCCTCGTCTAACGTCATCCCCAAGGGAGCGCGTTGCGTTGCCAGACGAGGATACTTATAATAACGCTTGATTCAACCTAAAAGCGGGAATGCGAGAGTACGTTGACCTGAAACTTATTGTCCCGAATTCTGTCGAGGCCCGAGTGTATCAGGTTGCACTAGCAGAATCGGCTGTCCGCGCCTCAACGATGATTGTACTGCCGACTGGTCTTGGCAAAACTGTCGTCGCGCTGCTCGTGATAGCTAATCGCCTCCAAGAAGATGGACGGGTCATATTTCTCGCACCGACAAAGCCGCTTGTCGAACAGCATGCGGAGTTTCTACGATCACATCTGCTTGCAGAGACGACCATCTTTACTGGAGAGATTCCTCCTGAGAAGCGAATGGAGCTTTGGAAGCAGAAACAGCAGGCGATCGTTTCAACTCCTCAGGTTATCGAGAACGATCTCAAAGCGGGGCGCATTACGCTTGCTGGTGTTAAACTCATTATCTTTGACGAAGCGCATCGAGCAGTAGGTAATTACGCATACCGATTCATTGCCAGCAGATACATCGAACAAGCAGATGACCCGCTCATCTTGGGCATGACTGCGTCTCCTGGCGGCACCGTAGAGAAGATCAACGCAGTCAGCGAAAGTTTGTTCATAGACAATATCGAGATCCGCACCGAATCAGATCCTGACGTGTATCCATACACGCATGAAAAGAATGTGGAAATGCTGAAGTTTACGTTGCCTCCTGAGATGGAGACAATTCGACAGCATCTCAAGCAGGGCGCAACCGAGCGGCTGCGCAAACTGATAAAAATGAAAGTCGTCTTTAGCGAATGGGTCTCGACGTCAGAATTGATCAAGGTCCAACACAAGGTTGCGACTGATAGGAACTATAGGGCGATGTCGCTGGTTGCTGAGGTCATTAAGTTACGCCATGCGATTGGACTGATAGAAACCCAAGGCGTTGTGCCCACGCGCAAATACTTTACGAGGCTAATTAAGCAGGCGCAGTCAAAAAAAGGTAGCAAAGCTGCGCGAAACCTCGTCAGCGATGATCGCATAAAGGCTGCTGTGGAGCTGTCGAATCGCCTTGATGAAATCCATCCAAAGCTCGAAGCATTGAAAGGCGTTGTTCTTCAACAACTGGTGCTCAAGCCTGATTCGCGTGTTATCGTATTTACCAATTACAGAGACACCGCCGAAATCGTGAGGGATACCCTGAATACGTTGCGTGACGTAAGGGCAGAGAAGTTTGTCGGCCAAGCAAAAAAAGACGGACTGAAAGGACTTTCTCAAAAGGAACAAGTAAAGCTCGTATCAGACTTCGTGAATGGAACGTATAACGTCCTCGTTGCGACAAGTGTCGCTGAGGAGGGGTTAGATATTCCAGCAACCGATATGGTCGTGTTTTATGAGCCAATTCCTTCTGAAATTCGTAGCATCCAACGTGAGGGCCGCACGGGGAGAAGGCGTG
>Ga0209540_10000840_pt1 | contig 25178 bp, 21 predicted proteins | sample BarGraIncu01121A_FD_184501 | JGI IMG/M metagenome (GOLD analysis project Ga0209540, IMG submission 184501) | Arctic peat soil microbial communities from Barrow, Alaska - Barrow Graham LP Incubations 011-21A (SPAdes) (version 2) | ecosystem: Environmental > Terrestrial > Soil > Wetlands > Peat... | reverse complement strand
TTTGTTGAGCTAAAGATTGAACTAAAATTTGTTGAAGTTTACCTTCAATTTCTCGAATATTGGATTCAATATTGTTGGCTAAAAATTCGACGGCTTCAGTAGTGATTTTAATTCCCTTCTCTTCAATTTTTTGGCTAATAATGGCAATACGCATTTCATAGTCAGGAAGTTGAATATCGACAGTTAAACCACCCATAAAACGAGAAACTAAACGATCTTCTAAATGGTCAATTTCACTAGGTTTACGGTCGGAAGTTAAAATAACTTGTTTACCACTCATATGAAGAGCGTTGAAAGTGTGAAAAAATTCTTCTTGGGTATATTCCTTACCGGCAATAAATTGGATATCGTCGACTAAAATACAATCCAAATTACGATATTTATCCTTAAATTGGTTCATGGTTTTGGTTTTAAGGGCATTAACCAACTCATTACCAAAAGTTTCAGCAGAAAAATATTTGATTTTTAAATCAGGATTTTTTTTAAGAAGTTCATGACCAATAGCTTGCATTAAATGGGTTTTACCAACACCTACCCCACCCCAGATAAAGAAAGGGTTGTAGGAAAGACCAGGATTTTTAACAATGCCTTGAGCAGCAGCAAAAGCAAAATTATTACTATTACCAACAACTAAAGTATCGAAAGTATATTTAGGATGTAGTCCAGAATTTGAAGTATTTTTGACGGGATTATAGGAAAAAAGTGGAGTATTGTTGATAGTGTCTGATTTAGAGTCATTGTCTTGGACAATAAAAACTAGAGTATTATTGGTTTTAGTTTGATTATCGAGAGAGGATTTTATAAGGTCGTAATGTCTTTTTTTATTGAAATCAACAGAATAAGTATTTGGACAAGCAATAGTGGCTAAATCATTTTCCAAAGAAATTAACTTAGTTTTAGAAATAAAAGTTTGAAAAATAGCTGAGGCGAGAGTTATTTTTAACTCTTCTTGAGTATTTTTCCAAGTTCGGTCAATATCCATTTTTTTAAATCCTTCTCCAAAATAAATTTGGGCTTCTCTCTTTAACACAAGAGAGATTGAAAACAAAACAAATAACGGCTAGACAGGCAGGAATTGAAAATCGAAATTGTGGAAAAATCGATTGGGTAATGTCTATATTAGATGAGTTTTCCACAAAATGAAAGATATCAAATTTAACTAATTTTAAAATAACTCGTTTAATTTTTACATGCTCGACCCCTTCAGTAAATATACTTCGGATGCTGTACGCGAAAAATCTTAAACTCGTTATTTTTTTATTTGACTTAGAAAATAGATATTTATGATAAAATACTGGCTATGGGAAAAATGACATATCAACCAAAACCAAGAAAACATTCTAGAGTTCATGGATTTCTGAAAAGAATGATGACCGCTACAGGCAGGAATGTGGTTAAAAGAAGAAGAGCTGCTGGTAGAACTAAATTAACAGCTTAATTTAGATCTCAGTTTTTTAAAATCAAATTAAATCTCTCCATTATGGAGAGATTTTTTGTGGGGTTGTTATAATAGATTGTGTTAAAAAGAGAAAATAGAATTAGAAACAAAAAGGAATTTGCAGAAATTAAAGAAAAAGGCAGAATTAAATATTCTCCCCTGTTTGGGTATTTGGTCGCCAATGATGAAAGTAGTGATAAAAAATTTGCGGTGATTGTGTCGAAAAAAATCTCTAAAAAAGCGGTGGATAGAAACCAAATTAGACGTAGAATTACAGAAGTTTTAAAAAAAGAATGGAATAATATTCCTGAAGGTACGAGAGGAATTTTTTTGACTAAAAAAGAAATATTGGGAAAAACATTAAAAGAGATTGAGTTAGAAATTAAGAAAATAATATAAAAAAGATAGTTTTAAAAATATTGGTGTTTTATAAAAGACATATTTCGAAGGGATATCATTGTCGATTTGTGCCGACTTGTTCGGAATATACATATGAGGCGGTGGAAAAATATGGAATCTTTAAAGGATTTTGGTTAGGGTTTAAAAGAGTCTTAAGGTGTAATCCTTTTTCCAAAGGTGGAATTGATTTGCTAAAATAGAAGACTAACTTAAAAAATTTATAAAGTTAAAAGTTATAAAGTTTGTAAAGTAAATATATGAATTTGTTTATCGCTCCATTCGTTAATGCTCTATTCGGAGTTTATTATTTGGTGGGTAATTTAGGTTTAGCCATCATTTTAGTAACAGTTTTAATTAGATTGATTTTGTTACCTTTAATGTTGCCTAGCTTGAAATCGGCGGAAAAAATGAAGGAATTGCAACCTAAATTAAATAAGCTTAAGGAAAAATATGGAACTGATAAAAAAGGTTTAGCCACAGCTCAAATGGAACTTTATAAAGTTGAAGGAATTAACCCTTTGTCTGGATGTTTACCTCAAATATTGCAAATAGCAGTTTTATTACTATTCTTTTCGGCTTTTAATATGGTGACTTCATTTTCACAAGGAAAAGGTAGTTTTGACAGTGTTAATAACAATTTAGTAAGTGTGTTTAAAATTGCTCCAGATTTTAAATTTGATTTAAACTTTTTGGGAAGTGATTTAGCGGTAACTCCATCTAAAGCATTTAAAGGTGGAATTAATTTAGGTTTATTATTACCAGCAATTTTATTAATAGGTTCAGGTTTATTGCAATATTTTAGTGCCAAACTAATGATGCCAAACCCTAAAGTTGATAACACTATTGTTAAAGCCACTAAAGATAAAGAAGACGATATGATGTCGATGATGAGAACCCAATCAACTTATTTTATGCCATTAATGACCATCTTTATTGGTTGGAATTTTTCACTGGGAATGTTGCTATATTGGTTCACTACTTCAGGTTTAATGGTGGTTCAACAAGTGATCGTAAATAAAGTGTACAAGAAAAATTAAAAATTAATGATAAAATAGCCACTATGGATAACAAAAAACGAAACGAAAAAATCTTACAATTAACCTGTGAATTGTTAGAAAAAATGAATTTTGAAGTTGAAAAAGCCTTTGCGGAAGATATGGATGGTGAAGAAAACCAAGTATTGGTGGGAATAACTGTCTCTAATCCAGCGGCTTTAATTGGTTTTAGAGGTCGAAATTTAGCTTCAATTCAATTTGTAATTTCTTTAATAATTAGACAACAAATCGGAGAAGGGATTAGAGTTTTGTTAGATATCAATAATTACCGATTAGAACAAAAAACTAGATTAGAAAACATGGTTAAGGATTTAGTGGCAAAAGTTTTAGAAACCGGTAAAGATGTTTCTTTGGCAACAATGAGTTCTTATGAAAGAAGAATTTGTCATATGACCTTAGCAGAAATGGAAGGAGTGACTGGTGAGTCAGAAGGTGAGGGTGAAGAAAGACATATTGTAATTAAACTTAAAAAGTAAATTTTGAGACTTTTTAGTTTTAGTTTAGAATAAGATAATGTTTAAAAAGAGTTTGTGGAATACGTGGGTTCAAATTTTAGCTAAAGTGGTGACGGTTTTTATTAGCTTGGTAGTAACCGCAATTTTAACGAGAAAACTAGGGCCAATTAGTTATGGTAGCTACACTTTAATTACTTCAGTTTTTTTACTATTAGATTCGTTGGCTGATTTTGGATCTAAAGTGATTGGGGTGAGAGAAGCGGCGAATAATGAAGGTGAAACTCGAAAAAAGATTTACGGACAATTGATTTTGATTAGACTATTAACAACTTTGGGAGCTTTTGTAATTGGATTGATATTTATTTTCAAATTTAGAGGATTAGAAAACATTAAAATTGAGGCACTTTTAGCCTTGATTATGATTTGGTTTACTTCGATTGCGGGGAGTTTAGAAATAGTTTTTCAAACAGAATTAAAAATGGGTTTGAAAGTGTTGGTGGATATTTTATTCCCCTTCTTGTTCTTAATCTCATTATTATTATGGCGAGGAAATATAACTTTAATGTGGGTGTTTGGAGCTTATTTATTGGCCAGAGTGATAAGTTTGGCTTGGGGATGGAAACTTTTTAAAAAAATACTGGGTGATTTTAGTTTTACTTTTTTAAATAAAAAATATGCAGCTGACTTTTTAAGAATGTCTTGGCCAATGGGAGTTTATATGTTGGTATTTACAGGTTATGATCGAGCGATTGATTCATTGATGATTAATAGATTTATTGGAATTAAAGAAGTGGCTTTTTATGGTTTGTCTTATAAAATTTACTCTAATTTAATTCAACCAGCTTACTATTTTGTGAATAGTATTTTTCCAATTTTGTCAGGAAAACATGATAAAAAAAGAGAATTATTTAAAATATCTTTTTTATTAATTTTGGCTGGATTAATAATATTAATTCCTTTGGTTTATATTTTTGCCCCATTAATGATTAAAGTTTTGGCAGGAGATGGGTACGAAGCTTCAGTGAGAGTCTTAAGAGTGTTATCGATTGCGTTAATCTTTGCTTATGTTAGTCATTTGGTGGGATTTACTTTAATTGCCAGAGGTGGACAAAGAGTAATGTTGAAAATGGGAATAACAGCGTTGGCAATAAATTTTGTGGCTAATTTAATAATGATTCCAAAATTTGGGATTATGGGAGCGGCTTGGGTAACAGTGTTAACGGAAAGTTTGATGTGTGTGTTGATGATTTTGGCTTTGAAAAAGACAGTCACTAAGTCTAAAATTGAAAGTTTGTAAAATCTAAAGTCTAAAATTAGGTTTGTGCTAACATATGGCGTGAAGAGATTTTTAGCAAAAATTAGTAATATTTTTTTGATTGGGTTTTTATTGTTGATACCAACTCAATTAGGAAAACATTTTTGGCCTGATTGGAGTTTTGTAATGGGAGTTAGAAGTGATTATTTGTCCCCTGTTTTGTATTTGACGGATTTGTTGTGGTTAGGGATAGTAATGTTTAATTTCAAAATTCTAATTTCTAATGTCAAAAAACTATTCAATTTAAAAACTTTATTGATAATAGGATTCGTAATTATAAATATTGTGGTGGCAAGTAGTCCAATGGTAGCGATCTATAAATGGCTAAGGATTGGCCAATTATTAATCAGTATAGTTTGGATAAAGAATAATAAAGAGTTGGTTAAAAACTATTTAATAAAAATAATTCCAGTGTGGTTGGTTGGAGAAAGTTTATTGGTGGTGGCCCAAATAGCTAACAATGGGAGTTTAAATGGAATTTTTTATTGGCTTGGGGAAAGAAATTTTACTTTTAATACAGTAGGAATTGCGCAGATGTCAGTGTTTGGAAGAGGTTTAATTAGAGGTTATGGAACATTTTCTCATCCAAATAGTTTGGCAGGATTTTTGTTGGTGTCATTAGTGTTATGGAAAGGGTTAAAACCGGGGGTAAATAAAGTTTTAGATTGGATGGTGTTGTGGGTTTCGATAGTGGGAATTATTTTAAGTGGCAGTCGAACTATTTGGATATTGGGATTGGGGGTGGGAATTTATTATTTAATTAAATCCTTCTTGGCTACGCAACATCTCCCTTTGACAAAAAGGAGAAATAGTTATTTTGATTTAGTTTTAATTTTGGGTTTGTTTTTAGGTTTATTTGGAACAATTTTAACTTTAATAAATAGAGATTATTGGTTATCAGATTTTTTAGGTGGATGGGATAAAGAAAGTTGGTCAAAAAGATTAGATTTAATGAAAATAAGTTTGGGGATAATTAAAAAATCCCCTATTGTTGGAATTGGAGCGGGAAACTTTATAGTGGAATTAGGAAAAATTGGCAAAACAACATGGCTACAACCGGTTCATAATATCTTTTTGTTGGTGGCTAATGAATTAGGATTAATGGGAATATTGGGAATAATTTTAGTTTTTAAAAAATGGTTAGTGAACCTAAACAAAGTCACAATTTTATTATTAATCTTAATTGGATTAAGTGGCATGGTTGATCATTATTGGTTGACCTTAATGCAAAATAATTGGCTATTAGTGTTGGTTTTTGGATTGATTTAGAAGATTTTTGATATATTTCCCTACTTAAAATTATGACAAAATGGTGTAGTATTTTTGGCGTTTGAGATCGAGTTCGGACATTTTTTCATATTCAACCTTCTTTAGTAAATGAACCTCAGATTGTGTTTGTAAAAAAATTTTAACCTAATTTTTTTATTTTTTAAAATAAAATCAGAACAAAAACAAGGTATTGGGTTATGACGTTTTTTCACATTCCTGATATCTTGGCCAACAAACCCCTAGGTTGTAATAACCTTTTTAAGAGATAATAACCGTATAATAACCGAAGTATTACCGTACGAGATTTGAAGCTAGAGAGTAGGCAGGTTTTTTAAGGGGATTTAGTTTAAAATAAAACATATGAATTCAACGTTACCTTTTGCCTTAATTATCGGAGCTGAGAATTTTGTGGCCAAAAGACTAGCGGAAGAATTATCTAAAAAAGATTTAAATGTGGTGGGAGTTGGGGATTATGTGGTAGGTTGGGAAGAAATTAAAAATTCAGAATTAGTATCGGAATTAGAAGAGGTGGAAGGTAAATTTAATTATGTATTTGATTTTAGAGGGGAAGCAAGTAATTGGGAAAGAAAAGAATTTTGGGGAGAAAAAATAACTTTAATAACAGTTAATGATCAAGAAAAAGCGAAAGAATTAATAAATAGTTTTTCTTATAAAGACCATAATTGGAGAATTATTCAAGCCATGGGAGTTTATGGCCCAGGAATGGGGGAGGAAGGAATTTTAGCTCTAAATTTGAAAGCAGCAGTTAAAAATCAAAATTTAATTTTGCCGGCAGTAGAAAATAAATTTAGAATATTGGCAGTTGATGATTTAGTGGAAGCTATTTTAAGGGCGAGTTTTTTATCGGGAACTGAAAAAGAAGTTTTTTTATTGGCAGGGGAAGAAATTAACAGTGAAGAAGTAGCTAAGGTTTTAATTGACGAAGCAAAAATGACGAAGTATAAAGTGGTTCAAAGAGATTTGGAAATAGAAAAGATTGATGAGAAAAAATTGAATGAAAGTGTAGCTAAATTAAGATGGCAACCAAAAGTGGATTTTAAAGATGGGGTGATTAAAACCTTACAATATTTCTTTTCTAAAATTGATGAAGAAAATCGAAAAGGAAAGACAGAAAAAGTGGAAAAAACTTATTTTGAACTGATTAAAATAAAAAAATCGGAAGCAAAAAGTAACTTTATGGAAGTGATGGTGGATGAGCCAATAGTTGAACCACCAGTAAAAATGGAGATAGAACCAGAACCTGAGTTTAAAAAAGAAAAAGAAGAAGTAGCTGACACTGGTTGGAATTGGGATATTAATAACTTTAAAGATCAAAAAATAGCTCCAATAGTTAATCCAACTACTGAAACTAAAACTTTGGTTGGTAAAGAAGAGGATGAAATTGATCAAGAATTTGATAATAAAGAAACTAGTCAAAATAATGAACCTTTATTGACTAAAATTAAAGAAAATAAGTTTAATTTTAAAATTAACGGATTAGGGGTGAAGATTTTATTGTTTGTGGTGATATTTTTGGTGATGTTTATGCCAATTAATTGGCTATTGAGTAGTATTAGTGTTTATCGAGGGATGGGTAAAACAATAACTTTAATTGAAAATAAAAAATATTCTGAAGCTGATGATTTGGCGAATAAAAATTTAAACAGAGCTAAAAAAATTGATGAACAAATTGATAGTTTTGGATTGAATAAATTAAATCTAATTAGAAATTATCAATCTTTAATTAAAATATCGATTGAGGCTTTGGCAGTGGAAAAAGATGCAATTCCGGTAGCAAAAAGTATGGAGGCAATTAGTCAGACGATGTTTAAAGATAAACAATCTGATGTAAATTCGGAAGTGGGAAAAATAAAAAGTAATTTGAATAATTTAAAAGATGATATGGGATTGTTGTTGGCAAGATTGAACGGTGATTATAACTGGTTACCAAATAAAGCAAAAACTTTATTGAATGAAAAAACAGATCAATTAACTAAAATAAATACCGAAGTTAATTTAATGGGAAAAATGGTGGATATTTTGCCAGAAATGTTGGGAGCAGATGGTAAAAAAAGAGAATATATGGTGTTATTGCAAAACGAGTCTGAATTGAGAGCCACAGGAGGATTTATTGGATCTTATGCGATGATAAGTTTTCAAAATGGGAAACTATTAAACTTTGAAGTTAAAGATGTTTACGATGCGGATGGTCAACTTAAGGGACATGTGGAACCACCAGCCGAAATTAAAAATTATCTAGGTGAAGCTAATTGGTTTATGAGAGATGCTAATTGGAATCCAGATTTTGCGACTTCAGCTGGGGATATTCAATGGTTTTTAGATAAAGAAATAAATAAAAAAGTGGACGGAGTGTTTGGAATTAATTTGGCAACAGCTAAATCAATTGTGGCAGTAGTAGGGGAAATTTCAGTGCCAGACTTTAAAGAAAAAATTAATAAAGATAATTTATATGAACAAGCAGAATATTATTCAGAAACTCAATTCTTCCCTGGATCTAATCAAAAAGCCAGTTTTTTAGGAAGTTTAGGTAAACAATTAATGGAAGAAATTAAAGGTTTGGATAGTAAAAAACAATTATTGCTAGTTGAGTCGATGATTGATTTGTTGGAAAGTAATGAAATTCAATTAATGTTTAATAATTCAGCGGCACAAACAGTAGTTAAAAATTTAGGTTGGGATGGAAGTATTTTTAATGGAAAATGCGCCAAGGAAAATTGTATGACGGATTATTTATATATTGTGGAATCTAATTTGGGAGTGAATAAAGCTAATTATTTTCTCTATCGCAATATTGAACAATTAGTAGAAATTAATAAACAAAGTGTGGGAAGAACAGTTAAGATAAATTACGAAAATACGGCGAAAAGTAGTAGTTTTCCAGGTGGGGATTATAAGAATTATTTGAGAATTTATTTGCCAACTGATGTTAATTTGTCGCAAGTGGCAGTCTATGACACGAATAATATTAATCAAAAGAAAATTTACTCTACTGAAGAAATAAAAGTTCAAGAAATTAATGGGAAAAAAGAAGTTGGATTTTTGGTAACCGTGCCAATATTGAGTAAAAAAACCGTGGAAATAAGTTATAGTAGCCAAAATAGTTTGACGAATAGTTTTTCTTATGTGAATTACATTCAAAAACAATCAGGTTTTGGAGACACAGGAATAGTCAGTTTAGTGTCGTATCCAGATGGTTGGCAACCAGTGTCAGTGGAACCACAAGCGAGTGTGGTGAGTGGAAAATTGTTGTTTAATCAGAAGTTGAATAAAGATATAAAAATTGGGGTGGAGTTGGGAAAATAGATCGTCGATTGTCGAAAAAAAATAGTGTCATTGCGAGAAATAAAATGACGTGGCAATCTCATACAATAATATTAATTTAGTAGAGACGTCCCGGCGGGGCGTCTCTACATTAAGACAAGGGCGGATTGCAATCCGCCCCTACGGAATTACAATTGATATAATTTATTATGAAAAATGTGGTGGAAGATTTTAAATGTGAAGTTTGTGGGGAAAACATAATCGGAAATGGAACAACAGATCATTGTCCAAATTGTTTGTGGGGAAAACATGTGGATGAAGAAATTCCTGGGGATAGAGCCAGTGGATGTAAAGGATTAATGAGACCAATGGCCGCCGAATATCAGAATGATAGTTTTAAAATTCTTTATAAATGTGAAAGTTGTAATCATGAATTTTGGGTGAAAGCGGTGGAAGATGAACGGGGGAGAAAAGATAATAGAGAATTATTGTTGGAATTATTGAATAATACTGGTCGATAAATAGTTGCGGTATAAAAACGGTTTATTTGCGGAGAAAATTGTCAGCGGCAAGCTTATTTGATGCTATAATCTTAGAATGAAAGTTTTTGAATATTTAAAGAAAAAATTAAACAGAAAGCCTGAAGTTAAGGATAAAAAGATAGATAAAAAGAAAGTCGGAAATGAGATTCCAAAAGAAATTTTGGATAAATTACCACCAGGGGTAAAGATTAAGAGAATTGTGATTGGGCCAAAGCAAATTATAAAAACAATTATTTCAATTGTAATTTTCTTTTGGTTATTGTCGTTACTTGGGGGACTTTTAACTCCACAAAATTTATCATCAGTGCCAATTTCAACTTTAATTGAATCGGTTAAAAAAGGTGAAGTGGAAAAAATAGTGGTCTCGGATGATAATGTGGTCGCTAATTTGAAAGATGGAAAAATAATGGTAGCTTCCAAAGAAACTTCAATTTCAATGACAGAAATTTTGCAAAAAGAAAATGTAGATTGGAATACTTTAGGTTTACAAATAGAAAATCGACAAGGTTGGAAAATGATGGGAGAAGTTTTAAGTATAGTTTTAAGTATTGGAATTCCTTTATTATTGATTTTATGGTTATTTAGCAAACAAAGTGGTGGAGCTGGTGGTGGTGGGGTATTTGGGTTTGGAAAATCAACCGCAAAACTTTTTATTAAAGGTAAACAAAACTTATCCTTTAAAGATGTGGCTGGAGTTGAAGAAGCTAAAAATGATTTAGTAGAAATCGTCGACTTTTTAAAACATCCAGAAAAATATCAAAAAATGGGAGCTAGAGCTCCTCGTGGAGTTTTATTGGTTGGACCAGCGGGGGTAGGTAAAACTTTATTAGCCAAAGCAGTAGCTGGAGAAGCTAATGTGCCTTTTTACAGTATGGCAGGATCTGAATTTATGGAAATGTTGGTTGGAGTTGGAGCGTCACGTGTTCGTGATTTATTTGGCACAGCTAAAAAAGCTGGGAAAGCGATTATTTTTATCGATGAAATTGATGCGATTGGAAGGGCTAGAGGGGGAATGGATGGAGGTCATGGAGAAAGAGAACAAACTTTAAATCAAATATTAGTAGAAATGGATGGTTTTGAAAAAAATACTGCTGTGGTAGTGTTGGCAGCAACTAATCGAGGAGATTTACTTGATCCAGCTTTGTTAAGACCAGGTCGTTTTGACCGAAGAGTGGTTTTGGAATTGCCAGATTTGGAAGCCAGAAAAGAAATTTTGAAAATTCATGCTAAAGGTAAACCTTTTGAAGATAATGTTAATTGGGAAAATGTGGCCAGAGGAACAGTGGGATTTTCCGGAGCTGATTTGGAAAATATGTTGAACGAAGCGGCAATTGGAGCAGCTCGAGAAAACAATACTAAAATAACTAATAAAGATTTGGATAATGCCAGTTTGAAAGTTCAATTGGGAGCAGAAAAAAAACGCACTCAAACCGATGAAGATAAATCTTTAACGGCTTATCATGAAGCTGGACATGCAATTGTGAATTACGTGGAAAAATTAGATCCAGTCTCAAAAATTTCAATTATTTCTCGAGGTTCAGCTTTAGGTTTCACTTTAATTCCACCTCAAAAAGATGTGGTGCATCAAACCAAGAGTAATTTAATTAAAAGAATGGCGATGGCCATGGGGGGAAGAGCAGCTGAGGAACTTATTTTTGGAGATATTACCACTGGAGCGTCTTCAGATATTTCTCATACAACTAATATTGCTAGAGATATGGTGGTGGAATGGGGAATGTCGGCATTAGGGCCAATAAACTTTGGACCACAAATTGATATAAATGATTGGGGTAAAGCTTATATGGAACCAGCTAGAATTTCTGACAAAATGCAAGGTTTAGTTGATAAAGAAATCAAAAAATTTGTGACTGAAGCTTTTGAAGAAGCTAAAAATGTCTTGGAGAAAAATAAAAATAAATTAGAAAAAGTGGCTAAGGCTTTGATGGAAAAAGAAAGCTTAGACCAAGAAGAGTTTGAAGAATTGGTGAAATAAATTGTAAATTTAAATTTTTTCCTCAAGATTGATAATTCGTTGCAGGATAGCCAGTGAGCCGAGGGTGACAGCTTCGATGCCATTGATTCCCATTTGACTAGTTCCGAGGTTTTGAAGGGTCGAATATGGAGTGTCAGAGGCATAGTTGATGATTCCTAAATCGAAAGGAACATTGTTTAAATCGACAATAGTATTTTTTGGGGCTTGTTGATCGTAAGAACTTTCAGTGACAGCAGTTAAATAAGGGCCGGATTCCATCTCAATGACAGTTAAATTGTTCTTGAGAAAATAATTTAAGAGAGCTTTGTTTTCCAAAAAGGTGCCAATAACAGAAACAGCTTTTTGGTTGGTGAGAATGGAACCTTGATTATTAACAAATGGAAAAAAAGAATTAAAACAATTTTGGAAAAGATAGGAATTTTGAGAATGTTGGTCGAAAACTAATCGAGGAATAAGAATGTCACCAATTTCACTGTTTAAAGCGGCGGCTTTGCCAAGAATATAAAGACCTTTAATTTGGCTAACATTTTCCATAACTTCGGTAAAAATGTTGTAAGCAGAGAAACCGAGAGGATAATCGATATTAAAAATTAAAGCATCGGATTGACTGATTTTGTCGTAATCGGTGATTTTAATTCGAGAATCGATATATTTGGACTTAACTAGATTTTTGATAGGAAAAATTTGAGCGGTAATGTCTAAATAATCGGAATTTTCAATGTTAATTACCCCTAATTTTTTTTGAATAGCTTTAAATTCTTGCTGATAATTAGGATCTTTTAAAAGTTTTTGGGAAACAAAATATAAAAATTCATTGGGAGAGAGAGGAATTTCTTTGGCTTTAATTTGTTGCCAAGTTTTGTAGAGATCGGGATATTTTGTTTTAAGATAAGTAATAATTTCAAATTGATGAGCTAGAGGAAAACCAGTAAAAATGTTTAAAAGACTGTGAGTATTACTAGAAACAAAATAAATATTTTTATGAGAAAGATGAATGGCGGGGGAAACTGATTTGGCAATGTTTTTCCACCATCTTTGAGTAGTTTTGGTGTAATTTAGCCACGAAGAAGAGAGAAGTTGAATTTTTAAATTGAGAGGTTGTTTATAAATGGACTGAAGTTTTTGATGATAATTTTTACCAAGACTGAGGATAAAAGTGCGCCAATCTGATTCACTGACTTTGATAATTTTAAAAATTTTATTATCGATTAAATCTTTTTTAAATAAAGAATGGAGAGTGTATTTTTGACGGATTAAATAATGAAATTTGTTCCATTCGCTTTGGAAAGCAATGAGAGTGTTGGTAATATCGTCGATATCGGAAATAGAAGCGATAAAATAGGCAAGAATTTTACTTTTAGAATTAAAATGGGCGACGCGACGACGACTGGTGGATTTGACTTGGCGCCAACTGTGAACATTGTTAAAACCGGCTGATTCAAAAACTTGAGGGTTTTGACCAAGAATAATTTTGTCGGTTTTATAAATTGAAGAAGGAAGACGATTGAGACTGTAAATTAGGGCAGCCATATCAATTTCCTTGGCTTTGTAGCCATTAGGGTGGAGAACTGATTTCATTTTAAGATGAGAAGCAGTGAGGGAGTTAATAGTTATCTCCATGGTGGATTTAAGGGCCGAGCGATAGGAATGAATGTGGTTTTCGAGTGAGGAAAGAGTGGCGGATGGCAGGACAGAAGACATGATTAAGTTTATATTAAACCCTCTCCCTCGGCAAGCTTGTCAAAATCCACTCTGATCCTTCTTTGACTTAAAGGAGGGAATTAGTAATGATTGCGGAAAAAAAAAGAAAAAGGTATAATTTGGACATATGGAAGGACATATGGATGGACCTAATAATTTTGAAGAAATGATTGCTAAATCGGCTGAAGTTAAAATTAAGGAAGCAAAAATTAAAAATACCCATGATAACGCAGTTGATTTAATTGAAAACAAATCTGAATTTTTTGGAGCCCTTGGTAAAGAAGAGCAAGAAGATGTAGCTGATAGAGTTTTTACTAGATTTAAGAGAAATTATAGATCTTTTAATGATATTGAAAACGCTGTTGCTAATAAAAAGCAAAGTGAAAGAGTGGCCTTGGCGGATATGAATAGTTTGGTTGATTCAGTATTTATTACTATGAATGCAGTTGCTAGAAGTGGAAAATTAGCAACAGATTCTTTAACAGCTGAACAAATAGATGGTTATTTACCAGATAGTTTTAAAGGTATTGGCAAAAAAATAAAAGAAAAAGATGTTGATGATAAGGTTAAAGGAGCTTTATTGGAAGTTAATAAAACGGTTGATGATCATAAAATGCTTAATCCAGAAAATGTATCGATGAGAAGTACAGCTTATGAACAATGGGGAAAAACAGTTAAAAAAGAACCAGAAGATTCTATAGTTAGACAATATGTGGAAGCATGGAGAACAACTTTGAGTAATTTGGGAATAAAAAAAGATGAAGTTAACTATGAACCAGTAAATAAAAATAGAAACAGATCATCAAGAAGACCAGAAGATGATATTGATATGGAAATTATTCCAGAAAATGGTCCAGGTGGTCCAGATGGTCCAGGTGGTGATGATCCAGAACATAGAGGGAATTTAGGAATTAGATGGGAAATGTCACCTGAAAATGCAGCGGAAGCATTGAAATGGATGGATTCTGGAATGCGTTGGGATTCAGCTAGACCACCACAATGGTTTAAAGATATAGGATTTAATAAAGATGGAACTGTAAGTGAAAAAGGAGTTGAAACTCAAGCTAGAATTGAATATATTATGATTGTACATAGTGCAGCCACAGGGTTGCGTTGGGCTGGAAAAGATTTAGATAAAATATATGGAAATAAGGCAGCTTATGGTTTTCAAAGTGAACAGATGACAAAATTGTTCAATGAAGATTTTAAGTTGGCAACTAGTAGAATCATAAATGATTTGTGTGAAATTAAACCTGATCAAAATGGAATAAACAGTTTAAGATATAAGGAAAAATGTTATAAAATTGAAGAAAATGGTGAGGTTGGTGACGAAATTAAACCTGAAGATCTTTATAAATATAAAAAAAGTGACTATGCTCAATTGATTGATAAGGAAGTAATGAAGACAATAAGAGATATTGAGAATTATAAAGATAAAGTGGCAAAGATGTTGGCTGAAAAGAATAATGATTGGCAAAAAAAAGAAGATGGAAGTCCCCTTAGAACTGAAAAAGGAAAATTGATTCCTGGATATTTAAGTAAAATGAATGCTTATACTGCTTATAGTTTAATGTTTGCAATGGGAGACACTAGTGTTTGGGATAGAATGAGAATATTGCCAACCTATGAAGGAATAATAGCTGATTCAGTACGAACTTTAAATCCAGAATATAAAGCTTTGAGTAAATGGCAAATATTAAAATCAGGAAGAGTTAAAAAGAGTGAGTCACTAATTGAGGCAGAATATTTAAGTGGGCATTCAGCGAGATGGGCAATAGGGGTAATGAAAATAGAGAGAGACTTAGGACGTAAAATAGTGAAAAGTAAGGATCGAAATGGAGAACAAGTAGAAAAAGAAGTATTTGAAGATAAACCAATTGATGGATATAAAACATTGAGAGAGAAGATAGTTGATGGAGATGTTTCTTTGTTGGCAAATAAAACTTATTATGGTTTTTTTGATTTTTTTAATGGGGGAAGAGATATTTATGCTAAAGATGGAAAAACACTATTTGATGATTTGGGAAAAGGAGAACTTAGTTTGGGTGAATTAGTAAAAAACTATGCTTCTTTTGATGAAAATGGCAATCCTACTATAAAAGGAGAAGATTTTAATTTTGGACATGACACAGTGACTTTTATGAATGAATTTCATGATTCTTTGGAAGGGGCAGCTTTAGCTAATAATTGTACAATGGGGAAAGTTGAAGTTAAGGATCCAGAAAAATGGGCAACAGATTTAAAAAGTATGGCGGGAGAAATTAATGGAATTAAATTTCATGGAACAAGAGCTTTTACTTATTTAAGAGATCCAAATTTTTGGAGAGATGCAATAATTGGTTCATTTGGACAAGATGATAAGAGAATTTCATCTGAACATCCATATTTACCTAAGCCTATATATAAGAGTGGAGGGAGTCCTAGTTATAATAAATATGTATACCGTTTATTGGTAGATAGTTTTAAATTAAGTAATAATGATGTTAATTTAAATAAATTGTGTCAATTGTTGGGAGTGGATGTGGAAGATAGAGAGAATCCTAATAGTGTTTTAGTTACAACAAGAAATATTGTTTTAGAACATGATGAGCGTATTGAATCGGAAAAATTACTTAAAAGACAAAGAAAAAGTTTTAATTATGGTGAAAAAAGTAAAGATATAAATAATTTAATTGAAGATGTTAATAGTATGAATACTTATAGTGGAAATCGTGAATTTGATAGACTTAAATTGGATTTTAAGAAAGCAATAGAATTGGGACATGGATTTGAAGATAAAGCTGATAAATTGGCTAAAGCCATAAGAGAGTTTAGACCATAAATGTTTTGTTTTTAACAAAACATTGAAATAATATTCCGTTGATTTTTAAGTATTTTTATTAAAGATAACTATATTAGCGGTTTTTTCCAGCAAACCTTTTTGTTATTTGATTTATTGCATTGCCTACTTTTTCACCAGTGTCTGTACCCTTTACGAAGTTTCCATTTATATCTTTATTTCCGTAATTATCTCCAATCCAATCGCCTCCCTTATCAGCTCCGTAACGACCAGTACCCTTAGCACCTTTGCCAACAAAAGCTCCAATAGGAGCATAAGTTTCACCAATAGCCTTACCCCATGGAGATGGTTTAATTTGGAAGATAAATTCAGGAATCATTTTTGGAAGTTTAGAAAGTAACATAAGACCACCAAAACCAAAAGCAACAGGCAAAATACCTCCACTAACACCAGTAAGATTGTTGAGAGTGTCAATACCATGAGGAGCCCACATGTTTTGATTGGCAGTAACTTTAATTAAAGCATTAACCAAAATAAGAAAGATCATACTAATAGGAAAAACTAAAATATTAGCGATAATATCGACGAACCAAGAACTAAAACCCATCTTCATGTTTGGAATGGCACCCATAGCAATTTCGAATGGAGCGACAATGGTTTTTAAAATTATGCTGACATAACATTTAACTAAGCCAAAAAAGAATTTTAAAACATAAAATCCAATAACTAAAAAGACAACGGCTAAAATTACAACAAAAGCAACAAGACCAATAGTAACACCTCCTACTACAGTAGTAGGTATGGCAGCAATTATACCAACAATAAGGGAAATAATGCTAGTTAAAGTGAGAATGACAGCAAAAGGAATTAAGTTTTGAGTAAGACCCATGGTTTGGTCACTGGTTAACATTTGAGTTAGAGTTGGTTTAGTGATGTCATTAAATGTAAAAGGGCTACCACCGGTGGCGTTGTAGATAATAGAAAGACCAACACCTTCAACCAGATAACTTAAATCAATTAAGAGTCCAACAATGGCAAAAGAAAAAGTAACTAGAATTAAAGAAGTAATTAATTTTGGAATGGCACTTTGAATAGTAATAACAGCTTGTTGGCTGATTTTGACTCGAAGCATAATCATAATACCAATCATAATAAAGACAATGGAAAAAATAGTATAAGTGGCATTTCGGAAACCTCTCCAAATAGGAAGAATGGCAGAAATTCCATCGTAACCACTGGTAGCATAGGCTGATTTACCAAGAAAATTATCTTTAATAGAAGCAATATATTCAAGGCCAGAAAAAGGACGATTGTAAAGATAAGCAATACTATTATTAGCAGTACCGATGATGCCACCAGGAATCCAACCAGTGTTGGTTTTACCGGCTAAAACTTCTGGAGGAATTGGACCAACCATAGCATTAAGACCAACCATGCCATTACTAGCAGCGGCTTCGTTCATCCAAGATTCTTGATTATTACCGGTAGTTAAAGCATCTTGCTTTTTTGTAAAAGCATCTGTTCCACTAGCAGCAAAAATTGAAGTGGTGACAATAGTAGCTAGGGCTAAAATTGAAAGAAAAGTAATTAATTTTGATTTCTTGGTAAATTTAGGAAAAAGTCTGGAATCGCGGCGATTGAGTTTTTTAAGAATGTTTGAGATAGCCATTATGGAATAATTTTAGCATAAATTAGATAAAAGTTTGTCAATTTATTTCCAACTGTTAGGAAAAAGACCAGGTAGACCATTAGTTTTGTCGGCATAATTATTAGGTATAAAAAGTATTCCAACTTGGTCGTTCATTTCTTTACTATTTAAATTTTGATCTTGAAGGCTAGCAGGAATTGGGGTTTTAACCATTTTTTTAGCATTTTCTTCATTAGTATCCTGATTGTCTTTTGGACTAATATAAAAATCATTATAAATAGATTGATAACAAGATAATTCTTTGGTAGGAATATCGGTTTGATAATCAGCAATGGATTGAATTTTAATAATAATATTAGAATCTATATTGATTGATTTATTGTTGGTGTCACAATAAAATGGTTTATTTTGTTGGACAAAATAGTGAGCTAAGTCATTAACTTTTATGATTTTACAGTCTGGAGTTTTATCATCTAAAGATTTGACAACACATGGTTCAGAAGTATCGAAACATATTCTGGCAAGATCAACATTTGGATAACCAACAGTTTCGAGAAGAGTTTGTTTAATAACATTACCCTTAAGACAATCTTGAGTAATAATATCGGTGGAACGAGAACCGGCAAAAGAGTGTTTTTTTTCAAAAGAAACAGAATCGGCAAGATCGCCATAACTGGTCATGTCGAGATTAACATCGGATAAAAGTCTGCTAGCAATAGGGAAATTGGTTTTTAACCATAGACCGGCTAACCATCTAACAAAACCATTCCAAATATCTTGAACAAAATTAGTACTATCAGTAGTTCCAACACTAAGAGTGGTTGTGCCTATAGTTATAGTTGGAGATATTGAGGGAGTGATTGATTGAGCAGAAACTACAAGAGGGTTTAAAAATAAAATAGTTAAAAAAGAAATGACTAGGAATAATCGTTTAATCATTTTATTGTGGTGGAATATTGAAATCGGTGACATTAACACCGGTGAAATTTTGAATAAATTTGATGATTAAGAAAGAAACAATAACTCCAACTAGTCCAACAATAGACATGGTGAGAGTGGAAGTAGCCTTGGCAGTTTTTTTAGGATCGCCACCAGAAGTAAGATATTGAAAACCACCTTTAATGAACATAAAAAAGAAAACGATACCAGCAAAATAAACAATAACTTGAGCAATATTTTGGAAAAGACAACCAAAACCTTGAATAGTGGCAACTTCATCTTTAACACAAGTACCAGACCAAACTCCTTGGGCAAAAACTGGGGTAGGAAAGAATATTTTTGAGATTGGATTCATAAGCAATTATACTATATACCCCGATAAATCGGGGTTGTGTAAATAGACAAAATTTGGCCTTAAGGTTCAAATTTAGACCTATTTAAACGAAAAAGGGCGTCTCGCAGTTGCGGGACGCCCTGATTAAAAACATTTTCGTTTTAATTAGTGAAAGTAGGAATTGTTAAATCTCCTAAAATTTTAATACCAAAGACGACACCAATAAGACTCATAATTGCCCAAGCGGCAAAAACGATAACTAAACCAATTAAAGCATTGGTAATTTGAGCACGAGCTAAACCAACTTTCTTTTCGTCACCACCAGAAGTAATCCATTTAAGACCACCAATGATAAGAATGAAGAAAAAAACTAGAGCAACTAGGATGATAACTAAGCTGATAGCACCAGAAATGATGCCACTTGGAGTAAGACTGGCTAAACTACCAAGACTACTACCAGGTTTTGGTTGTAAATTAATGCTTTCAACAGCATAAATTGGAGCGGCGATAGCAGCAAATTGGATTTTATTTTTTAGATTTTTGAACATATTGTTTTTTTAATTAATTAATAAATTTTAATCTTAAGAGATTTTAACAGTAAATCTGTAAATATTAAAGAGATGGCCAATTAATGGTTAAATGTTCTAGTCCAGTGATGCCAAAAATATAACCGATTAGTTTAAGAATGGCAAAAATTATAAAAACAATAGTTATACCTAAAAGAGAGTAGATAAGACTTTTTTGAGCCTCTTCAAATTTTTTAGGATCACCTTGGGAGGAAATCATATGAAATCCAGCCATAATGAAATTAATGACAAAGTATAAAACACCAACAATAATTAAAAGAGTGATGAAAACCTGAATAACGCTGTTAACGTAAGTATCAGGATTAGCAGCAATATTTTGATTTTTTAAAACTGGATTATTGATGGCAGCAAAAACTGGTTTGATTAAATTCATAATTATTTAACAGTAGGGATATTGGTCTTTAGGTCAAAAATACTACCATTACCTAACCCCATTAAATTAGTAAGGAAAGCAGTAGCTCCAAAAGCAACTACAACGATAACTAAACCGATTAAATTGTGAATTAATTTGCTTTGAGCCACTTGGAACTCTTTTGGATCGCCTTTGGAAGAAATTAATTTAAAACCAGCGAGAATTATTTGAATAGTGAAAAAAATAACTCCAACAATAGTTAAAACTCCTAAAACTGCACTTAAAATACTTTCTAGTTTATTAATAGAGTCAGCACCGCCAGTGGTTTGAATACCTGGACCAGTAAGTGTGTAGGCTAATAATTTATTCATATATAGTTAAAAAGTTGGATTTAATAAATTAATACCAAGAATATTACCAATGACGCCAGCGAGAACAAAAGCTCCGGCGACAATAACTAAACCAATAATACTTTGCCAAATAGTGGCAAAAGCAATAGCGGTTTTTTTCTCATCTCCACTGGCAGACATGTAACTGAAACCAGCCATAATAATTTTAATAACAAAGAAGAGACCAGCAACAACACCGGCAACTTTAAAAATAATACTTAAAAAATCAAAAAATCCTTGAGGGCCTTCAGCGAACTTGGTAGGGTTTTGAATTTTTCCAAAAATTGAATCCATAGTTTAAAGAGTAGAGTTTAAAATATTAAGTCCTGTAATAGTTTCTATTATTTGAATAATGGTATAAGCCAAAATAACAATGGCAAATCCAATTAAAGCATTGGTGACGGCTGATTTACCTTGTTGGGCTTTTTTAGCATCACCACTACCTGCACTCATTATAACGGCAATACCACCAAAAATCAAAAGACCAATAAAGATTATTCCGGCAACAGTTAGAGAAAATTGGAGAATTTTAGAAAAGAGAAAACCAGTAGAACTGTAACTGTTTCCAATTTTGAGACCGTTTCCCAAAGGAATCTCACCGAGATTAAAAGCTAATAATGGTTTCATATCTGCCAAATTATACTATAAATTGAACTTAAAAATAGGTCTTATTTTATGTTTAAACTCGTTATTTTTAATTAAGAATAAAATCCTTAAAAAAGGTGATATACTACGGCACTTTATAGTTTCTAATCTAGAAAGTAGGAAGTTATAAAGTTATAGATTATAAAGTAAAATAAATAAATGAAAAAAATAGTTGCCCCACTATTAATAGTATTTGTTGGTGTTTGGTATTTATTGTTTAATGTTAGCTTAATTGAAGCTAAAACAGGAACAATAATGCCAACTTTAGTGGCTAGTCAAAGTGCTAGTCCAAGTGCAACCTTAGCCCCAACTGCAGTTTCAGCTCCAAAATTAACGGAAAATGATAACCGAAAGGTGGATTATGTGGTGGAAAAATGGAATGGGATAAACAGCTTTAAATGGATAATTAAATTGGCAATTAGTAGAGGAGTGGCCACTAATACAATAGTCTTACTATTATTATTGCCATTAGTCGCAACCTTGGTGTCGTTTTTACATTACATTGTCGGTTTGTCGGGTTATGGAATTTTTATGCCAACCATGATTGCAATTACTTTTGTAGCAACAGGAGTATTTGGAGGACTTTTATTATTTGCCATAATTTTGACAATTTCTTTGATAAGTAATATGTTTTTGAAAAAGTTGAAAATTCATTTTTGGCCAGCTAGAGCCATTAGCTTAATGTTTATTTCTTTGGGAACTTTTGGATTAATGCTTTTAACTTCATTTGTAAAAATTATTGATATTAGTCAAATTTCAATTTTTCCAATTTTGTTTATGATTCTTCTGGTAGAAGAATTTACCAGAACTCAATTAGCAAAAAGTAAAAAAGAAGCTAAAAGTTTGACTATAGGAACTATTATTTTGGCAATTATTGGAGCGGTAACTATGAATTTTGGGTGGGTGCAAAATATAGTTTTAAATCATCCAGGAACTAGTTTAATCCTAGTTTTAGTGGCTAATTTGTTAATTGGAAACTATTCAGGAATTAGATTGACAGAAATAAAGAGATTTAAAAAAGCGATACGGGAAAAGAAAAAATCCCTCTAAACCTTTTTTAACCCTTCTTTTGATAGGGCAGGGAATAATTTAATTATAAAAACCAATGTTTAATTTAAAACAATATCATCAATTTTTGACTATTAACGAGAGAAATAAAATCTATCTAAGAAAAAACACGGCTAATGGTAAGGCGATTGCCGATAGTAAATATAAAACTAAAAGAATATTAGCAAGAAATAAGGTGATGGTGCCTAAATTAATAGCCAGGTTTAAAGAAGCTAAAGATATTGAAAATTTCAATTGGGTTGGTTTGGATGGAAACTTTGTGATTAAACCAGAATCTGGTTATGGCGGAGAAGGAATCTTAATTATTCGAAAGAGAGGAAAATGGGCCGGGGAATGGCAAAAAATGGATGGAGAAACAATCCCAGTTGGTGATTTAAAACTGCACTGTCAGGAAATATTGGCCGGTAAATATAGTTTGCATAATATGCCAGATAAAGTGTTGATTGAAGAAAGAATTAAAATTCATCCATTATTTTTGGCGTTAACTAAATCAGGAACTCCAGATATTAGAGTGATTGTTTATAATCGAATTCCAGTTATGGCGATGTTAAGAATACCAACTGAGAAAAGTGGAGGTAAAGCTAATTTACATCAAGGAGCAATTGGTTTAGGCATTGATTTGGCAACGGGAATAACCACTTTTGGGTTAGAAGGCAATGGAGATACTATATATAGAATATTTGATTTTTCTAAAAAGAAGAATAGAAAAGTTAATGGAATTAAAATTCCGTTTTGGCGAGAAATTTTGGAAACGGCGATTAATTCTCAAAAAGCGATTCCAACCTTAGGTTTTATTGGAGTTGATGTGGTGTTGGATAAAGAAAAAGGGCCAATGGTGTTGGAAGTTAATGCTAGACCAGGACTTTCAATTCAAATTTGTAATAAGGCAGGATTAAAATCAAGAATAGAAAAAGTCGATGAAATTAATGTCAGAAGTGTAGACCACGCAATTACTTTGTCCAAATATTTATTTGGAGAAAGCTTTTTTGAAAAAGTGGAAGAAAAAGAAAAACAAAAAACAGTGAAACCTTTAGAAATTATTAAAGTTAAAATTCCAAAAGGATTTAAACCTTTATTGCAAAAAAGCCCGGTAATTAAAAATGGTAAGCATAGAATTGTGGAAGTGAGAGCCAAAGTGGATACAGGAGCGTTTAGAAGCTCAATTGATAGAAATTTAGCCGAAAAATTGGGACTTTTAACTACTGAAAGAATTTTGTATTATAGAAATTATAAGTCGAGTTTAGGTAAACATAAAGATCGACCAGTGATTGGAGTAACTTTTTGGCTTAATGGAAGAAAAATTATGACGGCAGTGAATGTGGCTGATAGAGGAAAATTGAGAACTAAATTTTTATTAGGAAGAAAAGATTTAGGAGGATTCTTAGTTAGTGCTAAGAAATAATTAAAAATTAATAATTAAAAATATTAAAACAATATGACAAAAATAGCTGTATTTTTTGGAGGGAAAATTAGTCAACATTTAGTGTTGGTGAAAAGAGCCGCAAAAAAACTTGGGGTTAATTTAACCTTAGTATCTTACAACAGAATTTGTTTTGATAGTAAAAAACAACAAGTTTTGATTAGACCAAATTTGGCTGAGGAAAGTAAAATTCAAAAAATTACTAAATATAAAAAAGCCGATGATTATGATGTTTTATTTTTTAGAACCACTGGTAAACACTGGGAAGAAGTTGATTTGATTATTAATAGTATAACTAGAGACGATGTGGTGGTAATTGATCCGTTGGTTCGATATGGAAAACCAGATATGGCGTGTAAAGCTTGGCAAATGTTAATGTTGGAAAAAGCGGGAATTGAAGTACCAAAAACAATTTATGGAAGTTTGTGGTATTTGTATGAAAAAACTAAAGATTTAACTTTCCCTTTAATTATTAAAGGTAGTGGTGGAGATAGAGGAACTAGAGTGTTTAAAGTTGATAATTTGGTGGAAATGGAAAAATTGGTCAGAGATTTACGAAAAAGTGAGACTGATGAAGGAAAAAGATATATGCTTCAAGAATATATTCCTAATGATGGGGATTTTAGAGTCTTAGTGTTGGGAGAAAAGGTATTGGGAGTGATGAAAAGAAGTAGTCAGTCGGTGGCGGAATTTAAAAATAATTATTCAGCGGGTGGTAAAGTAGAAGTAGCTGAATTGCCAGAAGAAATAAAGCAATTAGCTTTAAAAGCAGCCAAAGTGTGTGGATTGGCGGTGGCTGGAGTTGATGTGGCTTTTAGAGATAATGATTTGAAAAAGCCAATTATTTGGGAAGTTAATAAAGGGCCTCAATTCAAGGGGTTTATGCAAGCCACAGGAATTGATGTGCCAGCAGAAATAGTTAAATTTTTAGTAAATTTAAAAAAGAAATCAAACTAATTAAAATATAATTATGACCAAAAAAATTGTTACATTTACAATGTCGCTCCGACAAAGCCAATTTGAAGTTGATAGACTTGAAATTGAGGCAAAGAAGTTAGGGGTAGAAGTTAATCGAGCTTTATATAAAGATTTAACTTTTAATTTGGAAAATGGAAAAACCAAAGTTTTTGTTAAAGGTGAAGAAATTAATAAAGAAAATACTTTAGGTTTATGGTTTAGAGTGGCCGGAACTAGATCGGGGAAATATACTGAAGCCAGAAATTTAGTGATTCGACTATTGCATGATCAAAATATTTTGGCAGTTAATCATGAAGGTTATTTGAATTGGACAAGAATGGGAAAAATTTCTCAACATGGAGTGTTTTTGGAAAACGATATTCCAGTTATTCCAACTAAGATTTTTTATACTAAAGAACAAGTTCTGCAAAGCAGAATTGGTGATGATTTTGGTTGGCCAGTAATTGCCAAGCATGAAAAAGGATTTCAAGGAAAATCAGTGAGAAAATTTGAAGAATTTAAAGAATTAGAACATTTTGTTAAAAAAATTAATGAAAAAAATGTGGGAATGTTTTTATGGCAAAAATATTTACCAACTAAATGGGATTTAA
>Ga0209540_10000835_pt1 | contig 25235 bp, 27 predicted proteins | sample BarGraIncu01121A_FD_184501 | JGI IMG/M metagenome (GOLD analysis project Ga0209540, IMG submission 184501) | Arctic peat soil microbial communities from Barrow, Alaska - Barrow Graham LP Incubations 011-21A (SPAdes) (version 2) | ecosystem: Environmental > Terrestrial > Soil > Wetlands > Peat... | reverse complement strand
CATCGGCCGTCTCCACAAGGTCAAAAACTACGCCGCCCTTATCCGTGCTTGCGCAAAATTACAAATTACAAATTACAAATTACAAATTGCCGGAGAGGGTGCAGAACGTCAGCAATTAGAGCGATTAATCACAGAGTTGGGTCTGACTGACAAAGTGGAGCTTCTGGGGAATGTTGATGACGTTTATGCAGCGCTCGACGGCTGGGATATCTACGTCCAACCATCACTCTCTGAGGGGTTCGGCCTTACCGTAGTGGAGGCGATGCTCGCTGGCAAGCCGGTTATCGTTTCTCCATACGGAGCGTTGCCTGAACTCGTCAAGAATGGTAAAACGGGCATCGTGATGGGTGGTGCTGAGCACGATGATATAATAAACGCAGTCAACGACCTGCTCCAACACAAGGACAAGGCAATGCTGCTTGCGGCCGCGGGTCAGAAATATGCTCAAGAACATTTTGGCGTAGACAAATTTGTCAGAGAAACCGAAAAAGCATACTTGGAGGCATCAAAATGAAGATAGTCTATATCGAGGCAAATCCAGGTAATGGCGGAGCAGAGGAATATGCCGTGAATCTAGCTCTAGAGGCTAGAGATGCCGGCCATGACGTTTGTTTTGTGCTCGGCGATGCCACTGGTGCGATGGTTGAAAAAGTTCGAGAAGCCAATTTTGATATGCTGATCATACCAATGAAGAGCTCGTTTAATCTGTTTAAGGTTCTGGGCTCAGCCTGGAAGCTGAAAAGGTTTATAGACGATTATAAGCCTGACATTATCCACGCGCAGATGTTGCGAGAGCAATCACTCGTGATACTGGCCAAAATGCTGGGGGCTAAGACCAGGCTAGTGCGTTCATTTCATCGCCTGGACCAGTTTAATGGCAAGATGAGACCCTTGATGTGGGTTTATCGTCGGTATACCGATGCCTTCATCGCCACTAGTGAATATGTGAAGGGATACCTAGCCGAGAACGGTCTCAAGAAGAATGTATTCGTAGTTCACAATGGTGTACCGGCAGTCGTTGTCACCGCAAAAAAGAAGGGACTAGGTTTCTTGGGCAGACTCGCACCTGAGAAGGGCATCAAAGATTTCGTATTAGTGAATAGCAAACTTTTTGCTGACGAGCCACTGACTATTGGTGGAGATGGCCCCGATATGAATGAGTTAGGTACTGTTGTCAGTCAAAAGAGACTGAAAACTAAGCTTTTGGGCCAGATTTCCGATAAGAATGCGTTTTTTGGATTGTTCAACGTTCTAGTCCTTCCGTCGTCTACGGAGGCCTTGCCTCTGGTTGTTCTGGAGGCTTTCTCTATCGGCACACCAGTTGTCGCCTTTGACATCCCTCCGCTGCGCGGGCTGATAGACGGGGAAAACGGTATTTTGGTAAAGCCGGGTGACTATAAGCTTCTTGCCGAAACGGCAGTCCAGCTTTCTGGTTCCAAGGAGTACGGGATTTATTCCGATAATGCTCGCGCTACATATTTGCACGGATACACTCTAGAGAAGATGTGGTTTGATACTGAGCGCTTATATGATAAGATAAGGGCCGCATGATAGAGCTGATTACTCCCAAACTGATTATTCTCCCAATTGTGGCGGCTGCTGCTACGGCGCTGCTTATACCCGCTATTCGTAACTTTTCTACCAAAGTTGGTGCAGTTGCCATCCCGAGTGTTCGTAAGATTCATAAGGTTATTACGCCTTCTGGCGGTGGTTTAGCCATATTTGCTGGTTTTTTGACGGCGGCATTATTCTTTAACCGTACTTCTCCAGAAATAATTGGCTTTCTGATTGGCGGTACTGTGATTACCGGTATTGGACTCATGGACGACATTTTTGATCTACCACCAGCCACTAAATTTTTTGGTCAAGTTCTAGCTGCTCTGATCGTTATTTATTCCGGAGTCCGGATTGAATTCGTGGCCAATCTTGCAGGCGGTGGACTAGTTAATCTTGGCTTTCTTTCCCTCCCTTTCACATTTCTTTGGATCGTCGGCATCGCTAACGCCATCAATTTTATTGATGGACTGGACGGTTTGGCAGCTGGTGTAGCCGGCATTTCTGCCACTACTTTAGCCGTTGTCGCACTACTTACCGGCCGATATGACGCGGCAGTACTTGCATTTATGTTGGCCGCAGCCGCGTTTGCCTTTATCCCATTCAACTTTTCCGAGAAGAAGAAGATCTTTATGGGTGATGCTGGCTCAAATTTCCTAGGCTACAGTTTGGCAGTCATTTCCATACTCGGCGCAGTCAAGGTGGCTGCCGTTTTTACAATGTTGGTGCCTATCCTCATTCTCGCAGTTCCGATTTTTGATACTGCCTTCGCCATTATCCGCAGACTGCTCGCCGGCAAGAGTCCATTCGTCGCTGATAACCTCCATCTGCATCACCGAATCATGAATAAAGGGTTTTCCCACAAACAGACCACGTTCATCATCTATGGCATCAACATCATTCTTGGAGTAGTCGCGATTCTTTCGACTCAAATGTCCAACAAAGAGGCTATCTTCACCTTCTGCGCCGCCGTCGTGGTCCTTATCACCAGTTCCTGGATCATGGGTCTCATCAAAGTTGAGCGAAACGGCTTTCACTCTTCCTCGTCATCCTGAGCACCCCCTCACGTCATCCTGAATTTATTTCAGGATCTTCTTTTAACTTTTTTGCCACTTTTGGCAGCAAAAGTTGCGCAAAACTGCCACTCGGTACAAAACCGCCAGAGTCGTTCCAGCCTTCGTTCCTTCGTAAAAAGCAGAACTTATCCGGCAACTGCCGGACTCAAACAGCTGTTTTTACGAAAGTCACTCTGACTGTCTCTCGCTGTGTTTTGCAGCTCGCGTATAGGGAGGGCTGTGATGAATTTTCGGTGAGAAGGGCAGACCAAACCCCGTACCGAGTGTTTTTCGCAGGTTTTGTCTACTTGTTATGCCTGCGCAAAGGCTTAGAATATAATCATGGACGAAACATTGAGTAACAAAATTGCCATCTTTCAGAAGAAAGAGATCAGAAAAGTCGAACACCACGGCGAGTGGTGGTTTGTTGTTGAAGACGTGGTTTTGGCGCTAATCGATTCGACTGATCCGAAACAATATATTCAAAAAATGAAAAGACGGGATGTGGAATTATCCAAAGGGTGGGTACAGATTGTACATACTCTTGAGGTACCTACGACCGGTGGCAAACAAAAGATGAACTGCGCCAATGCAGAGGGTGTTTTCCGCATTGTTCAGTCTATACCTTCTCCTAAAGCAGAACCCTTCAAGCGTTGGTTGGCAAAGATGGGTTAATTAAGGAACTGAAAAAGATCAAGAAAGAGAACAAACTTGATTACTTTCTTTTTGCCATAGTTGATATTGTGAATCAGGTTGCCCATTTTATAATTACTTCTGGCGAAGATGATGCTCTCCTGGATCACGTTTTTTGTGGTGAAATGAAGGATGACGTCATGAGCATAGAGGGACTATTATCGCGCAAGAAGCAAATCGTCCCTCCTCTCGAGGAACACTTCGCAAATCACGACCACAATCATTGCCATAACCAGTTAGGATTGGATTTTCTTCGACAGAAGGTTTATACTCTGGGGTGTAAAAAGGAGCAAGATGAGCACTATTAATATCGAAAAGACAAAGGAGATAATGTATTATTTCTCAAATAATATTGATAATCTCTATTTCACTAAACTGTTGAAGCTTTTTTATTATGTAGATTTTATTTCTCTTAAGGAAAATAGTGCGGCTGTTACAAATGATATTTATTACAAACTTCCATATGGTCCTGTGCCAACTTTTATAAAAAACGAAGTTGACAACCTAGTGGTTTCTTCAGAGATGGACGTTCCAGAAGTAACAAGTATCTTCAAGGGCGTTATTAAAGTTGAAAGGCAAGAGCTATCTAGTGGCCATTCGGGCTATATCATAAAACCGCTTGATAAGGCCGCTGAAGGATACTTGTCTAAGCCAGAATTGGAAATTGTAAAAAAAGTTTGCAAAAGATTCAGCAAGACAACGGTTAAGGAGATTACGGAGAAGACGCATCGAGAAACACCGTATAGGTTCTCAAATGACAACGGTATAATAGATTATTCGCTCGCCTCGAGGCTTGATCTAGCAAAAATTTTTAATAACTGATTAAGTTATGGTCGCACATAATAAAAATAAGCCAATGTTTAAATTCGGCGAAGTGTATTTCAGTTACTTGCCATTAGCAGACGATAAGCCGGGGACCAAAGACCATTATTGTATTTTGGTTTCAGAGACCGAGAAAACTTACTTTTTTTATACAATTTCGAGTAGAATTTACAAGGTATTTTCTGAGTTTGTAGACTTTTTGAATGGATGCATGCCGAATTCTAGTTGCACAAACATAGAGTCAAAGTTTTTAAAGGAAACCTCTGAAAGAAGGATAAGCGGGAAAATGGTTTTTAATAGCCAAAAAGTGAGTGAAACACTTTTTTTAGACAAGGAGCTTTACGACTTTCTGGATTATAATAGTATGGTCTTTTTAAATCAATCACCTATTCCGCTGAGCAAAGATACGATGAAAGAAAGATTAGCGGGCAATAATATGAAGCTTAAAGGGAAGCTGCTAGTAAAGGATAAGGAATTCTTAAAACTGATTGTGCAGGATTCTCCAAATATAGGACCGGTTTACCTGGAAGAAATGCTGAAGTTTTTCTCAAAGTAACGCCTTCTTGTGACTTCCGCACTAAATAAGCGTAAAATATACCTAGAAGTAGGGGGATTTGAGATGACTATAAATGAACTAAAAGTGGTGGTGGATAGATACGAAGGTGCATTTGCTGTGCTGACATACGGTGAGGGGCAGTTGCTCTGGCCAAAGAATAAGTTGCCGGAGCACATCCACGAGGGTGATGTGCTAATTTTGGTGGCAAAACGAGACGCAGATGCTACCAAAGACCGCACCGAACTCGCCAAAACATTACTAAATGAGATACTGAAAAGGGATGAAGACTGATTTCCCACGTAAATTATTGACCGCGGCCGGTTTTGCGCTTGGCCTATATTTGATCGCCGTTATCTCGCAACCGATTCTGTTTGCGAGTAGATTTGGCATGTTTACTAAAATTGGTGGGGTAGACGTGAGTTTTGAGACACCCACCGCTGCCAAAGTGAAGCTGGAGAAAGCTTTCGCCGAGTATTCTATCGGCAAGGTGTTGATTGGCGGCAACGTGGCCGTGACCGGAGACTACGTAAAAGGGGCTGATTTTACTGAAACTGTTGACGCAGCCATGCTCACAGAGCAACGTGGGTACTTCAGCTTTGCCAAGGTGTCGAAACAGCGTTTCCCTTTGCATTTATCATACAATGACCAGGCGATTACGGACTTGTTAATGCCAGCATATGACAAGGCGTCTATAGTGCCGGTGGATGCTAGCATTAATCTGGACGGCACAACTACCATTATTCCCGAGAGGGATGGTCAGCATTTGATGATGGTGGAGAGCAGGCAGAATATACTGGACGGCTTGGCAAATATGGATGGGACAATTGACTACAAAATAGTGACACAGGTGCCAGCGCTAACTGCTGCCGAAGCGGTAGGAGTGGTGGCGCAAGCCGAAGCGAATGTGAATGAGCCAATCACGCTACTTGGTGATGGTACGACATACACGATTCAGGCCACTGATCTCAAAAATTGGCTGAAGATATCGCCAGCGACGCCGAAGACTAGTGTGGCTATAGAGTCATTTATCCCAAGTGCGAGCGATTATTATTATCTTGATCCGACCAAGGTCTACCACTACGTCGATGCTTTGGCGAAGGGCACCGATGCAATAGCGGTGAACGCGAAACTTGGCGTTGTGGACGGCAAGGTGGTGGTAACAACTCCGGAAACAACAGGGAAAACTGTCGATAGAGATTATGCTATTTCGCAGATTCAAGCCGCGGTTACGGGGAACCGCACGGCGACCCTGAAAATAACCATCGTTAAAGCGGCAATCCATGCTGATAATTTGGCCGAGTTGGGGCTTACTGAGCTGGTTTCGACTGGTTGGACAGATTTTAGCGGCTCGTCGACAAATAGAGTCCACAATATTGTGGCCGGAGCGTCCAAATTTAACGGCGTGTTCATTAGCCCCGACGAGGACTTTTCATTCAACAAAGCGCTCGGTATCGTGGACGCCAGTACTGGATATTTGCCGGAGCTGGTGATACTGGCCGACAAAACGGTGCCAGAGTATGGTGGAGGCCTTTGCCAAGTGTCTTCTACGGCCTTCAGAGCCGCCCTGAACGCCGGTTTACCTATTTTGGAGAGACATGCCCATGCGTACCCCGTAAGCTACTACAAGCCCTATGGAGTGGACGCTACGATATATCTACCAACGCCAGACCTGCGGTTCAAGAATGATACGGGTAAATATATCATGATACAGACTAGAATTGAGGGCAAAAAACTCTACTTTGACTTTTACGGCACGAAGAAACCTGTTACTATTACTTTTTCTGGAAACGACAAGGCGATTGGGGCAGTATTCCCAGTAGAAAAAGTGACCCCGACGCTTTCCGAGCAGGGTTTTCGGGGCCCGAATTCGTTTACTGCCGTTATTTATAGGCACATTTATGACGCTACGGGCAAATTGACCGATAACGACAAGTTTACTAGCAAATACGATAGTCCCAACAATTATCCTCACTAAGATATGAAAGAGGGGACCGACGCGTCCCCATCTCTCTGGATGGTTGCGTAGATCCCCTGGGGTCTATCGATGGGCCTCGGCCAGTACGTACCTGTGGCTAGCGCCAGACCGGTAGTTGATGATGATGCCGGCGTCGACAAGTCTCCACAGACCTTGGCGTGGAAGCTTCGAAACGCTGACCGTCCCATCCCCCCTGGCGTTGGCGCGGGCAAGGGCTACGAGCTCAGACTGCTCCTCTGCCGACATGACATTTGGCTCGTTCGGCATGTAGGCTCGGTGTTTCTCAGGCAGCTTGTATGCGAGAGCACCTGTGAATGAGAATGTCGGCTCGAGCCACCCGGCCTTGACCCATGCCTTGATCGTACCTTCTCTGTACTCGGTGGGCAGATCGATCTGATGTTTCAGAACAATCATGCTGTTGCTGATCAGCGCGCGCGCTCGTGCCTTAACAAAGTACGAGAGCGATTCTTCCAGTGAAAGTGCAATGTCTTCGGCCATGTCTCCCGTCCTTTGTTTCGGGTGGAGCCGGATACTTCTGCGAGATTGTAACACAATAAGCTACTTCTGTCAATGTGATAAACCGATCAAGGCGTTGACCAGAAGCCAAAAATTTGCTATAATTTGCGGGTTGAAAACAGAATATTCCCGGGTAGCCATCCAACCCCTACGTCATTCCCGCGAAGGCGGGAATCTAGACTGCTCGTAGTTTTCAAAAAATTTATATTCCCGGGTAGCTCAGCGGTAGAGCAGTTGGCTGTTAACCAATTGGTCGTCGGTTCGAATCCGACCCCGGGAGCCATAAAGAACGATTAGAACACTCTGCGATAGTATCAAAGGGTGTTTTGAGTTCAAATAAGAGTTTTTTGCCCTGCAATTTTAGGTTCTGACATACAAGATTGATAAGTTGGCGTTTTTCTTCGGGATTCGCAACTTCAAACAACTTATCAGCGTTTTTTGCAAGTTTTAGTATATAAGCTGAGGTCAAATAATACTGTTCGTCTGCACGCTGTAAGCGTTGTATCTTGTCCCTGTATCCATCCTGCAATTGACGATAGCGTTGGTTGTTTTGGTCATATTCTTCCTGAGTAATACTGTCATCAGTGAAAAGGTCATATGTTTTTTCAATTCGTTTTTGCAATAAACTGTATTGGTTCTGACATTCCGACAGTTGAACTTTATTAAACTTTGTTTTGGATTGATGGCTTTCTTTTAATGCCTGTTCAATTCGCTCTGCTTCTTCCTTTGGCATAGTGATGCTGCTAAATATTTCCCTAAATTGCACTGCCAAATCTTCTTGTGTCAGCCAGTCAGCATTATGCTTACCTCGTCTTTGAGTGCAATGATAATATTTGTGCTCCTGAACAGTCCCACCCTTAAGTTTCTTGAACTTTCTTTCGGGTGTTATAGTGCAACCACAATCAGAGCAAACAAGCAGACCACGATAATCAAACTCTAAACCGAGGTATTTGAACTTCTTTTTTCTGTGCCCATCAAGTGTCGCATTTGCTTCTTCAAATAGTTCTTTTGAGATAAATTGTTCATATCTGTGAGGGTAGTAAGTGTTCGTTTCCTTGTCGTATATCAAGCCGATATAAAACTTATTTCTAAGGATACTAAGCATATTGCTTCTTGAAAGGTGCAAGTTGTAATCTTTGTTGATTTTTCGGGTTAATGTTTCCAAGGAGTAAGCACCAGTTGAATATTGCTTGAAGATTTGGCTTACTACGCCTGCCTTAAACTCATCTGTTATAACATCCTTATGTCGTCTATCTAATTCAATATTTTTGTATCCGAAAGGTGCTTGCCAAGGCAGTTCGCCATTTTCCAATTTAGTATATTTAGTGTTTCTACCATCATCTTTTAATCGGTTGATATACTGCTTTGCCAAGAACACTTTTAAATCCCATTGTGCTATTTCATTGCTCTTACTGTTTCTGTCAATCATTAGCCTGTCGTCAACAAAATGAAGTTCTTTGCCAAAATCGTTTCGGAGTTCGTCCATTGCGACAGCATCTCGGAAGTTCCTTGTAATTCTATCAACTCGGAAAGCAATAATAGCTTCAATATCCTTATTCTTTTTAACGAAATCCACCATTTCATCAAATTTTGCTCTCATCTTGTGGTCGGCAGTTTCACTAAAGACAAAGTCAGAAACTACTTCCAGCCCTTTATCCTCTGCGTATTTTCTAAGTCTTGGTAGTTGAATTTCTTCAAGCGACAAACCTTCTTGTTCTTGTCTATCGGTTGAAACCCGAGCTAAAATCACAGCCTTCTTCATACTAACTCCTTATTAATTTTCTCCCGATAAACTTTACATAACCCCTAAAACTGACAAGTTTTTCTACAAACGAATTTTCACTAGCTTTAGGTTCAAATATGGCTGTTTTGGTGATTTTTATTTTCAGAAACTTGCTCATAGCATTTATTCTCGTTAAATTGGTATTTTCCAAAATATCACTTCCTTTTACATACTAACTACTTGTTAGGATTATACAATATTTTCTAATCAATTCTAAGGTAATCTTTCAGTTCCATTGGCTTGAAATCAATTAAACCTTCATCCAGCACTTTAAAGCAACTTCTCATTTTGCCAGTGAACTTTAATCCTTCTACTTTTGATTTGAACTTATACCATTCTTGTGGTGTTTTGCCTGCCAAAACTTTTATGTCCCGACTGCCAGTTTCTGCGAGCAATGCCCGATAACCCATTGCCGACATAATATCTTTCAACCTTGCTTCTGGGTTGTTAATTACCAAATCTGTGTAAATTCCCATCATTTTCAAACTCTCATATTGCATTACTTGAGGATACCTTGCTTTAATCATTGCTAATTCGTGTTTTAATGCCCTCTGTGCAATGTTTTCCGAGAAAAGCATACGTAAGGTCAGGGTGGTCGGAATAGGTATTCCTAACGCCTTAAAAAGTTTTTTGATTTCGTTTTTATTGCCATATCTTGCTTCTAAACGAATTACCTCAAAAGGTCTTTGGAAGTCATTCGGTTCAAACAGCGATAGTTGCGATTCGTTGCCTTTATCAATTGACCTATTTTCCGATTTCTTTGATTGCATAAGGTCTTTAATTTTGTCGTAAATAATAAATTCAAAGTGATTTGTATGGACTTTGAATGCCTGTCCAGTATTTCTAAAATCACTTTGGTTTATATCTTTCATACCATTTATATCTGCCTTGCTAAGTTCTTTGATTATTTCAGATGGCTTTGAATGGTCAGTCAGTGCGATATTCTTTGAATAGTGAATCGCAGAAATATCTGCGTTGGCTAAAATTTCAGGGCTGACAATAACCCCAAAATGTCTTAATTGTGAAACAACAAAACCACAAACTTTAGCAAAATCGTCTTCTTTGAGTTCATCAAAGTTGTTTCCAAAAATCATTTTTGGTGCAGAAAACTCCACTCTTAACCAAATTTCAATCCCATTTGCTCTAACACCTTTATATAAGGTCAATCTTGGAAAATATAAACCTGTTTCTTTATCAGCAGTTGTAGGATTACAATCTGCCTTTATGGCTTTACGCATACCAAACTTCGTGAAAGGTGGAACAAAAAAGTTTTCAACAGATGGCGAGAACCTGTCGTAATATTGAGGCAACAGCTGAAACTGATGACTATATAAATTTACCACCACTGTATCTATCATTGTTTAAGTTCATTACATCTTTTAGTTTTTCAATTACTTCTTCTTCAATAAGCAAGCCGACCTCTTTGCTTATAGGGTAATAAATTGTTATGTCCTTACTCCCAACTTTTTTAGTCGGGTAAAGTAAACGATAACCACCATTAGGACGAGTGAATATGCCGACTGAACTACAATATAGCGATTCAAATAAGACAAAACTGGCAAACGCTACAAGTCCATTCACGGGTTTAATCGGGGTAATTTGAATCTCAGTAAGCAAGTTCGGTTTCATTTTCAATTACCTCGTCATTAAGTTTTCTTACGATGCCTTCCCGTTTATCAATCTTTATAAGCAATTCAATAAACTGCACGATTGGGTCGTGTTGTGCCACCTGAACATTCGGATTAAAAAAACTGGTTTCTTTCCTCATAAAACCAGTTTAAAACTTCAGTAGTTGCACAAATCTGCACAACTATTTTTTAGAACAATTTTCGGTATTCGGGATTTACCTCATAGCATTGGTTGGTATATTTAATAAATTCTTTCAAGCCGACCTCTTTTTCAATTCTGTCGTTAAGATGTCTTTTAGCCTGATAAAATTTGGCATTCCATTTCTTAGTTGTTCTTTCTGTCACTTCTTCGCCATATTCTTCAATGATGTCTTCAATGTGTAATTTTTGCTTAACAGATTTAATACTGCCCAAGAATATTTGGCATAATTCAGTTTGTTTTGTTGGTCTGTCAAAGTTCATTTCTTTGCCGTTGATGGTAAGCGATAAACACTCAATATCAAACTTAAAACTACTCACCATCGCTGGCAGTGCATTACTTCCTTTTTCCAACAGTTCCCTGACCATTGTTTTTATATCTGATAATTCTCGTCCTTGTTCTGCGAATTTTTCTTCAATTTTTTCACTTACAGCAGAAACAATTATGCTCAAATCTGCCCTTTGAACTATACTGACTGACTTGAAAGAAGTTTCTGTCGTGGCTGTGCTTTCAATTACTGCTTCCGTTTCGGAAATTTGTTCGGCAGATTCAACTTGAAGTTCAATAAGCGTGCTTTCGCTGAATCTTCCAATTGAATTTAGTGTATTTAAGTCAATAATTGAGTTCTTAAAAATGTCCAAGGAAGGTTGGAAGCTGTCAAATAAACTTTGGGCTATTCTACGACTATCAATCATTTCAGCGAACATTTTTGACATTGGCAAAGTCATCTCGGCAACGCTTTCCATAACCTTCGTCATTGATGATTGAGCCGTTATCAGTTCAGTGATGTTGGGGGTTATAGAAGAAATATAAAGCGAGCCAATATGGCTCACTGCTTCCTGAAGCTGTTTGTTCGCTGAAAAAGATATTTTAAAAGATTCTGCAATTTGAGAATTGAGTGGCTTAAATAGTTCTGCTTTTTCTTCGGCAGTTAAATCGCATAACCTTTTGCTATCGGCATACTTGTCTAAATCTAAAACAATTTTGTCATTTTCTTCTTTTTTCATTACATCTTCACGCCCAAATTAACCATAAAGTGTGCTTATTATATAGTAAATGAAGCTAATTAAACAGAGTGAGGCTTGGCGTAAAAAACGCTGTCAGGGTTGTTCCCAAAAAATTCCTGATTATACAGTGGAGTAGTCAGCGAAAGGGAACGGGGGCGACTGCCCCCCTAAATGTTGTGCCCATTAAATAGGTTGAACAAAGTAGCGTCTTATTACCAGTATATTTCCAGTGTTCCAGGGTAATAGATTGAACTTGGACTTGATGACAATTGCTCTTCGTAATAATCAAAATTACAAATATTTTTGCCTCTTAAGTCGTAAATATAACTTCCAAGGGTCTGTGGATTAGGGTAATTAGGATATGAACCATCGTGATAGTTGTCTATGTAGTTTGGCACTTGAGTATAGTTTTTGTAGATTTTCGTTCCTGCTGGTATTGTGAATTTCGTTCCTGTATTGCAAGAACCCGTAGACCACCCGACTGTGAATGTTGTGTCCTTTCCCAAAAACATCGGTATAGTATTTCCAAGATTGCTATAGGCAAAAGTTCCGTGGGAGTTAGTCCAAGAACCTTCAGGTGTTGTGGCAGGGGTATTTGTTGGAGTAGACGAATCTGTGGGCGTAGTGCTTGTCTGTGTGCCCACAGGGTTGTTTGTAGTTGTGGGTGCTGTCGCCTTCGGTGTTTCGGAAGTCCCAAGGTTGCTTTTATCATTCTCATTGGTGTCTTGTGTTTCATCTGTTTTAGGTTCCAAATTTGCTTCGGAACTTGTAGCTGTTGTTTTGTCGGGTATCTTTGACCCGAAAACACCCTTAAAAAGGGTAGGTTGCCAGGTAAGTAGAGCGACAAATACCAAAAACCCGATAAGCAGAATTATTACTGGCAAAGCAACGGATGGTTTTTTAAGTTTTGCCCTAAATTTCTTGGTTATTTCTTGCCAATTTTTGCTGAAAATGTTTATTTTTACTCCCTGCTATTCGCTAATTGTGAAATAACCAGTTCGGTGATTTGAACCAACATCACAAGATATAAACAGATTTTTTGGTTTAGTCGTGAAGACATTGAACATAGTTCCATCGCTCTTAGTAAAATCACTCATCAGAACGATAACACTATCATTTGCTGGTATTCCTTCAGTTGTCTTGTAAGTGAAGTCGCTCCCGAATAGTTTGCCATTCAGGACGAACTTACAATTAGCCCAATTGTTCGCTTCTTGGTTCTTAATCATAAATGCTGTGGAACTGAACCTAACATTAGCATCAAGGTCTTTTGTTGCTTCGGCTTTTTGAGCATCTGCCTTCGCTTTAGCATCAGCATCTGCTTTTGCTTTATCTGCATTTGCTTTAGCAGTCGCATCAGCATCTGCCTTTCGTTTCGCAACTTCATCAGCTGTAAGTTTCTTAACGCTTTGTTTTGCTTCAACTGCTTTGCCTGCGTTAGTGGCTACAACCACAATTTCGTTTGTCCCATCCTTCAGTGAAACCGTGAATGAGAAATTACCTTCGGAATCAACTGAAGCATCATTACCATTTACTTTAACTTTTGAAAAAGTCGGGCTAATTGAGCCTGAAACTCTATAATCAGCACCAGCTACTTCTTTTGTTGTGTTTGCATCACTTAACTTAATTTCGGGTGGTGCCATTGAGGAAGTAATCATTGACCAAATAATAACGACTGCTGGTAGGGCAGTTAGAATCCACTTAGTTCTTTTGCTCCAAGTTGGGTATTTCCAAACGCCATAGATTCCGACTGGGAAGAAGAATATTAACCATAAAATTACATAAACTGGATTTTCATACCATTTCTTTTTTAGTCCAGTGGCACTGGGTGCAGTCGGCGTTTCGTTTGTCGCCATCTTACTCCTTTCGGTTTACTTCTTTATTTTTGCAATATGGGCTGTAATTCCTTCATAATAAAGGTTACTATCCCTTGAATCTTCGCCGTTTAGATTATAAAATTCTCCGTTTTCCATACCTTGATACTTTGCTGTAAATTGCTGCCCATTAGGATTGTTTATAAATTCTGCTGAAAGCAATTCGTTGTAAGGCAAAGAAATAACATTATTGCCGATAAAGATTATCCTATTATTTGTAAAAACCACTTTGCCATTATCTATAACCTGAAAGCTTGTTACTGTCTTTTGAATGGTTTTTGAATTATCTTTACTCCCAGCAGTTGCTGCACCACCTAAGGCTCCCAGGGGACCGAGCAATAATCCTCCGACAACTGCTCTTCCAACGACACCTTTCTTCTTTGATTTTACAATTGTTTCTTCAATAATACTATCAACCAAAGCCATTCTATTGGCGTTACATACAAAATAAGCCTTTTCGCCAATTTCAAGCCTACACCCTGCATCTATGGGTTCAATATTGCCAGACAAAATCTTGTTTCGCCTTGCTTCTTCGGCTTCTTTTACTGCTTGCTGTCTTGCTTCTTCGGCTTCTTTTATTGCTTGCTGATTAGCTTGGTATTTATTAAAAGAGTCTTTCGCTTTATCAAAAATCTTCATAGCCATCCTTATTATTCTTATTGCCCTTTGGCTTAATATAGCACTAAATAGACTACAAAACAACAAGTAGTTAGTGGTTTTAGGGCAAGCCATTCCTACATACTGTTAGTATGAAAAAGAACGAGGAATCATTTCTTAAAGACTTCGGCAGAAGAATGGCAATAGTCAGAAAACAGAAGGGTTTCACTCAAGAAAAACTTGGCTTTACTGTTGGTTTATCGCCTGCCTATATCGGTTTCATAGAACAGGGCAGAAGAAATCCGACCATTTTAAATATTCACAAAATCTCAAAAGTGTTAGGTATAAGCCTAAAGGACATCTTTTCAGAGTTTGATAAATAGTCCTTTATTCCTTAACTATGATTGACTAAACGACGAAAAAGAGCTAAAATATACTGTCTTACTTTTTAAATGTGATATACTAGGGTTAGATATGAGAATACCATTAAGAAAACTTAAAGCAATAATTCTCTTCTTCGGGACTTACACTGATACGAAATTTTTGGGGAAAGTGAAATTGATGAAACTTTTTTACTTCCTTGATTTTACGCATCTTAAACAATATGGCACACCAGTTACATTTGATACTTACGTGCACCTTGAACACGGACCAATTCCTTCAACAATAATGAACTTAGTTGATACAGCTACTGAAGACATTGATAACTCATTCTTGGCAGACACGATAACGATTGAAAGACCACTCGGGACACAGATGTGTAGAATGGTCCCAAGCAGAAAATTTTCAGAAGCAGATGCGGGATATTTCAGCGACACGGAAATGGAAACCCTTAAGAAGGTTTGTGCAAGATTTGGTGACAAGAATACTAAGGAAATTGAAGACGCATCGCACAAAGAAGCACCATATTCAAGAACAAAATCGTTAGAAACAATCCCTTATGAGCTTGCAGCCGAAGACAGTGACTGCTTAATAAGCAAAGAAGAAATTAAACTATTGTTGGAACTATAAAATGCAGTTTGGGGATGTTTTCAGATATAACGAGCTTGATTATGTTTTCCTTGTAGGGGTGAATGAAGTTATCTACGCTGCAAAAGTTTTAGAAATAGACCTAACTAAAAAACTTGAAATGGGCACGCAAGCAGTGTGCAAAGACGGCAAAAGGGCACATTTACTTTCCCAAAGTAAAATATACTGTTATGTAAAATTAACTACAGATGAAGTAAAGGGCAGAATTGCACACATCGGTTTGACTGAAGGCAAGGATGACCAAGCGTTTGACGTTGATTCAATTGGCTGTTCGTTAAATTCAGCCGACCTAAGTGCCATAAAAAAAGAAATATTAGACGGACCAGTAGATAAAAACCTGAAGGATGGTGTCCGTGATATTGAAATTACTGACGAAAAAGAACTGACTGTAGCTAAATAGCGAAAGCATCTACAGTCAACTTCAGTGCATCAAAGTTAATATTTAGGTCAAGTTCTTTGTTTCGGAACGCGTTCATCAGGGGGAGCCAAAAAGAGGTAAATTTCTTAGCGAAATTTGCCTCTTTTTTAAATACCAAAACGTGGGGGTATATAATATATATGGGGGCAAATCATGGATATAATCACTTTTGATGAGTTAAAAATGCTTGCAAGTCCCAGAAGCAATGTCGGCGTGTCTGTCTACATGTCTTTTAATGATGGGACACAAGGAGATATAAAAAACCCAGCTTTATTACGCGAAATCCTAGCCTCGGCAAAGGAGAAATTGCTTAGCAGCGGTGTAAAAGTAAATGTTGCCGAAAAACTACTAAGTCCAGGATACGAGCTCGCTCAGGACGAAGCATACTGGCGAGATAAATTCGAAACCCTGGCTGTATTTATTTTCCCGAATGAATTCCTAGTGTATAAGTTACCGTTTGCTTATGAGAAGATCCATATTATCTCGAGATACCTATATCTCAAGCCGATACTTCGCGATTACCAGGCCAACAGAAAGCTATACGTGTTGGCTCTTGCCGCTGGTGGCTCTAGACTTTTTAGGTTCGACAGGTATAGCCATCTCGATATTACTCCTGCCGAGCTTGAGAAAAGTAGCAAAGAATATGCGGATTATTTCCAAATAGAACGGGAAACAAGTTATCATCTCAAGAAGGCTGGTGGTGACCGAAGTCAGGAGGGGGTTATCACTCACGGCCACGACAACACCGAGCAGCTCAACAAGAGACGTGCCGAGGAATACGCACGAATTGTTGCAAAAGAAGTCAAGAAAGTAGCCAATATAGAGAATTTGCCGCTGGTGCTTGCTGGGGCAAAAAGCGGTTTTTTAGGACCGACCTTCCGCTCGGTCTATGATGGCACGGGGCTGATGGATGACTACATTCGGACAGAAACAACGCCGTTAGATATGGCCAAGATTCAGGCAGATGTTCGGTGCATCATAGAGAATATAGAGAGGACCGAGGAGAACCAGAGAGTAGAAATGGTATCCAATCTTCTCGGGACTGGCCTTGAAGAAAATAGTCCTGACCAGATAGTAAAGATGGCCTATGAGGGAAGGGTAGCCACCTTATTCGTAAATGACGAAAAAGATGTTTTTGGCGTGGTTAATATTTTTAACGACACGTACGAAGCGCGCGTAACGAACAACCCCGAGGACGAAGATCTCACGAATATTGCCGTCATAAATGTATGGGATAAGGGCGGTAAGGTATTCTTTGTGCCAGGCAAGCTTGTAAGGGGAAGGCCAATGATGGCCGCACTTCGATATTGATAAAGGAGCAGCTAGTTCTTCTTTAAAAGCTCCATGAAGACGTTGGATGGTATCTCGACTTTTCCTAGCTTTTTCATCTTCTTTTTGCCAGCCTTCTGTTTATTCAAAAGTTTGTTTTTGCGAGTGACATCGCCGCCGTATAGCTTGGCAGTTACGTCTTTGCGCATAGCCGAAATGTCCTCGCGAGCGATTATTTTGCCACCAATTGCAGCTTGAATGGCGATTCTGAACATCTGTTTTGGAATGAGTTCCTTTAATTTTTCAACAACCTGCTTACCCACAGCCGCCGCCTCGCTATTGTGGACGAGCAAAGATAAGGTATCTACCGACGTTTCTGCGACATAAATCTCCAGTTTTACTAGATTTCCAACTCTGAACTCGATATATTCGTAGTTCATGCTGGCATAACCGGACGATATGCTTTTTAGCATATCGTAAAAGTCGGTGACAATCTGAGCTAGTGGCATCTCACATTTGATGACGACTCTTGTTTCTTCGAGATAATCGATATTCTTGAATATGCCACGTTTGCCAGATATGAGATCCATGATGACTCCGATGTACTCACTCGGCGTGACTATCTCTACCCGTACCCACGGTTCTCTAATCTCGCGAAAAAGTGAACGGTCTGGTAGCTCAGCGGGGCTGTTAATGGTAAGAATCTCGCCATCGTTCTTCAGTATTTCATATGAAACAGACGGTGTAGTGACTATGAGATCTAGGTTGAACTCGCGTTCCAGACGTTCCTTGACGATATCCATGTGGAGCAGACCCAGGAAGCCGCAACGGAAACCAAAACCAAGTGCGCTAGAGGACTCCGGCTCGTATTGAAGAGAAGAATCAGATAGGGCCAGTTTGCCCAAAGCTTCACGCAAAAGAGGGAAGTCGTCGCCTTCTATGGTATAGATGCCCGCAAAGACAAAAGGTTGCACTGTTTTGTATCCTGGCAATGGCTCGACATTCTTGTCGGCCGTGAGAGAGGCTGTGTCGCCAACCCTAGCGCCCGAAACATCTTTTAACCCCGTCACAATATAGCCTATGTCACCAGTTTGTAAGATATCTTTTGGCATAAATTTGGGCTTCATATAGCCTATTTCTATGGAGTCGGCATAAGTATTGTTGCGAAGCATGTGTAGCTTCTGATTTTTGCCGAGACTTCCGTCAACAACACGGATATAGGCGATCACACCTTTGTAGATGTCGTAAAAGGAGTCAAAGATGAGAGCGCGGAAGGGCTTCTCCGCATCACCCCGTGGTGAAGGCACTTTTTCAATTACTCGGTCGAGAATCAGCTCGACACCTTCGCCAGTTTTACCAGAAGCGAGGATTATTTCTTCGCGCTTAACTCCGAGTAGATCGATAATTTCTTGGGCAATACGTTCTGGTTCGGCATGCGGCAGGTCAATCTTGTTAAGTACTGGGATAATCTCGAGATTGTGCTCCATGGCCAGATAAATATTGGAAAGAGTTTGGGCCTCGATGCCTTGAGACGCATCTACCACCAGAATAGCTCCCTCAACAGCTGCGAGTGATCGCGATACTTCGTAGGCGAAGTCCACATGGCCCGGAGTGTCAATCAGATTCAAGATATGCCCCTTGTATTCCATACGCGCTGGCTGAAGCTTGATGGTGATACCACGTTCCTGTTCTAGTTCCATCGTGTCTAGGAGTTGGTCATGCATGTCGCGTTTATCGATAGTGCCGGTAATCTCCAAAAAACGATCGGCCAGGGTAGATTTACCATGGTCGATGTGTGCGATGATGCAGAAATTTCGGATATTAGATTGACTCATCGTGTACGAGCCCAATTTTTCGAAGCATAAACAGCGTTTCTTCGCAGCGGAAGATCCAAGTGATGACGAAGTAACTGATGCCTCCGAAGGCTACTGCGCCAAAAGTCTGAAGCATTAAACCTATAACATAGTTTGTGTCTACGAACATGTTGAAGAAATAGAGTGAACCGTAGGTGATTAGACCCATCAGCAGTGACGCGAGTATCAGCCTGGCGGTGGATTCGAATATTTTGTGGTCTGGATCGAGCGCGCCAATCTTGTCATGAAGCCAGAAGAAGAGCAGTACCGCATTAACTATTCCGGCGATGGAGAAGGCTAGGGCGATACCGGCAACGCCGAGCTGCAGTGGCTCGATAAATGGTAATGTGAACGAAAGCAGGGCGTTCAAAACCATGACAAACAGTGCGATATATAGAGGGGTCCTGGTGTCTTGAATCGAGTAGAATGCCTTTAGCAACAGGGGTATCAACCCTTGTGCCACAAGACCAATGGCGAAAAATAAGAGCGCCTTAGTCGTCCAATAGGTGTTGTCCCAACTAAAGTTGCCGATACCAAATACCAAACGGATTATTTGTGCGCGCAGAACTATGATACCGACGGTGGCGGGAATGGTGAAGAACAGTATTCTTCTGGCACTCCATGAGAAGTTGACCATGAAATCTCTCATATCGTGTTTGGATGCTGCTTCCGAAAGGACGGGGAAGATAGCTGTCGCTATCGCAATCCCGAATATAACTGTCGGCGCGGTCTGAATGTCATTCGCAAAGTTGATGACCGTGATACCACCAACAAAGAAAGATGCGATAAAGGTGTCAATATATAGGTTGATCGAGTTGGCACCGAGGGCTAAAGTTCTTGGTAGCATTAGTTTGATGATTCTGGCGATTTCACCTTTTTTGAAATCAAGTTCGAGTTTCCATCTGAAACCGGTAGCCAAAACAGACGGTAGCTGAACCAAAACAGAAAGGAATGCACCAGCGACTACGCCTATCGCTACTCCGTATATAGGCGTGCTGAATCTGCCCGTAAGAAAGATAACTGATAGAATGATTGAAATATTGTAGATTAGCGGGGCCATAGAGTAGGCAACAAAACGTTTGTATGAGTTTAGGATGCCACCAAAAACCCCAGAAATGGCAAATAGAATAGGGGATACCATCATAATTCTCGTCAGATTCACAGTCACTTGGTAGATATTGAAGTCGGGGGTTATCTTTTGGTGGAAAAATCCGGAAAACATTAGGGGAACGAGTTTTGGCGCAAGAATAAATAATATTACGCCAAATGCTATTGCCGTAAGAGTAATGAAATTCAAAAAAGAATTAGCAAGATGTTGCGCTTCTTCCTCACGATTCTTGCTAATCTTTTCTACAAAAACGGGGATGAATGCGCTTGAAAGTGCTCCCAAAATAAGCAGCGAAAATATTAGATCTGGCAGTTTGAATGATGCGTAGAAAGCGTCGGTCATGAATCCGGCGCCAAAGTGGCCGGCAATTAACCTTTCGCGATATAACCCTAGGATGTTCGACAGAAGCCCGGTGACGGCCAGAATAACCGCCGCATTGCCGATCGTCAGTTTGCGATCAGAGATGAAGTACCAAAACTTCTTTACTCTATTCATTATGCCTTCGCGCCCATAATTGCTAGAAATTCCGCAGAGTCTAGGGTTTCCTTTTTTAGTAGTTCGGCGGCAACATTCTCAAGTTTCTTCTTGTTCTTGTTGATTGTTGATACAGCTTTGCCGTAACCTTCTTCGATAAGGCGATCGACTTCACTGTCAATGTCTGCAGCGATTTTCTCTGAGTAGTCCTTGTCATGTTCGCCTAGTTCGCGTCCCAGGAAGACTAGCTCATCGCGGCGGCCATAAACTCGGTGACCAAGCTTAGCACTCATACCGTAACGAGTTACCATCTCACGTGAGAGTTTGGTGGCTTTCTCCATGTCGTTGGTGGCACCAGTAGTGATGTCTTTCATAAAGATCTGCTCGGCAGCGCGACCAGCCAGTAGCATGGCAAGTTCGTCCTCTAGCTGAGCTTTGGACATGAGCTTTCTGTCCTCTTCTGGCAATGACCAAGTAACACCGAGTGCCATGCCACGTGAAACGATGGAAATCTTGTGGATAGGATCGGTGTTTTCGAGGATATGGCCTACTACGGCGTGGCCAGATTCGTGATAGGCCGTAATCTTCTTCTCTTCTTCATTCATCAGGCCGCCTTTGCGTTCTGGGCCTAGATAGACTTTCTCGACAGCCGCTTCAACGTCGCTTTGGAAAATTTCTTTCTTATTTTCACGAGCGGCGAGAATAGCCGCTTCGTTCAAGATGTTTTGTAGGTCGGCGCCGGAAGATCCCGGAGTTTGCTTCGCAATTATTCCCAGGTGGACGTTTTTCGAAAGCGGCTTGTTCTTGGAATGTACTTTCAGAATTGCTTCACGGTCAGCTACGTCTGGCATATCCAGTACCACTTTGCGGTCAAAACGACCTGGGCGCTGCAAGGCTGGGTCCAACACGTCTGGTCTATTGGTCGCAGCCATTACAATGACGTTGGTATCGGTTTCAAAACCATCCATCTCGACGAGAATCTGATTCAAGGTTTGTTCACGTTCATCATGCGAACCGCCCATACCGGTGCCACGTTGACGGCCGACGGCATCTATTTCATCTATAAAGATGATGCAAGGAGCGTTCTTTTTGGCTTTGGCAAAGAGGTCACGGACACGACTAGCTCCGACACCAACAAACATTTCGACGAATTCAGAGCCGGATATGGAGTAGAACGGTACACCGGCTTCGCCAGCGACTGCCTTGGCAACGAGTGTTTTGCCCGTTCCTGGAGAGCCAAATAGCAATACGCCTTTTGGAATCTTGGCGCCGAGAGCAATATATTTCTTTGGGTGTTTTAGGAAGTCGACTATCTCGTAGAGCTCTTGTTTGGCTTCGGCGGCACCAGCAACATCGGCGAACGTCACCTTGTCTTTGCTGGCGTCGTTTAGTCTGGCGCCAGACTTGCCAAAGGACATGGCTTGGTTGTTGCCACCCTGTGCTTGGCGCAGCATGAACCAGAAGAACCCAATAATCAGGATAAACGGCACAAGCGTTGTGAGCAAAGTTACCCAAAGTGCGCTATCCGTGCTTTGTTTTATATCGAGTTGAACTTTGCTGGGATCAGCCCCTAGATCTTTTAGGGTTGTGGTAATCTGCTCATTGCTACCGAGTTGTGAAGTCTGTTTTGCGCCATTATTTAAAGTGATGGCAACATCCGTGCCTGTAACGGCAATGCTTTTCACATCGCCGGCTTTCACTTCTTCGGCTACCTTGCTGATGCCGACTTGCTCTGGCTTTGGTCCTTGGTTGAAATAAGTCACACCTATTGCTATCGCTGCTATCACCACGAGCAGGATGATAAAATTGCTGTATTTATTCTTTTTAAGTGGTTTCATGTGGTACCTCTGTTATCTTTATCTTTAATAATTTCTTTGTTTTAGGAATCAGAACTGTCTTCGCAAGATAGGGGACCCAGATAACTTCGTCTGTGTCATGGTCGAAAAATATTGGCCAACCATCTCGTTTGTCTCTATCTATTTTAGCATCTACGAACAGGTCTTGCAGCTTTTTTCTGCCGGCCATGCCGAGGCTTACGATTCTGTCCCCGGGTTTGCGGGTACGGATGGAAAAGCTTGTGAGTATTTCGGCGTCAATTACTAGAGTATTTCTGTCATTCTGAGTGGAACGAAGAATCGCACGAGATCCTTCACCTTGTTCAGGATGACATTTTGGGAGAGTTTCAACTTGAATATTCCACGTTCCGAATCTTTGCTCGCCGATTTTCAACTTTTTCGTGCTCGGCGTCGAAGGGATATTATGCGCCAATTTTAGGTGAAAATCAAGTCTATCATAATGTCTGCCGACTTCTACATTGCCAGGCAGATCCAGTGTCTTTGTACCATCATTAGATTGAATCAATTCCTCAACCGCGGCCAGATGAGCAAGCGACAAATCTTGGCGATCACCCTTGGCTTCTTCGTACAAAAGTCCCAATACTTCATAAAGTAGGGGTTTATCGAGTCTACGCAGATGTTCGGCCGAAACACCCTTTTCTATCGTCATTCCAGCCCGTGAGCTGGAATCCAGACCTTCTCCCCGCTGGATCCCAGCCTTCGCTGGGATGACGGTAGCATATTGTATGACGTAGTGAGCTTCTTCCTTCAAATGTTCGTCGATCTTGCGCTGTAAATATGTGGTTCTGTGAATAGCGCTCAAAAATTCTGGATTCATCTGTTCTAGCATCGGTAATAATCGGTGACGAATGTAATTTCGCTTGTATGACAAATCTTTGTTCGTTTCGTCCTCGTGCCAATAAAGTCCGTTTTCGCGTGCATATTCTATTATTTCGGCACGGCTAATATTTAGCAGCGGGCGAAGCAATTGTCCCTCGTTCATGCTCATAGCGCCCAAGCCCGCCGGTCCACTGCCACGAACGGCGTTCATAATGAATGTCTCTGCCTGATCGTCGGCATTATGAGCGAGTGCCACAAACTTTGCTCCATTTCCATTTGCAGTGTCGAGCAAGAACTTCCTTCGTTCGTCCCGAAAATATTCTTCCTGGTTGCCACTTATTCTCAAATTCTTAAGAATTTGAGAATGTTTATATTTGTAGTTGTGTTTCTTTGCGAGAGTGGAAACGAATTTCTCATCGGCATCGGATTCTTTGCGCAGACCGTGATTCATGTGGGCGACAATAACAGATAGGTCAGACCTATTTTTAGCAAACAGGTCTAACATCACCACCGAATCGATCCCACCCGAAACACCAAGTACGATGGTCTGCCCAGCCTTTAAGCCGGAATCGGCTAGATTGTCGGTAAATTTTGTGACTGTCATTCCGACCGCAGCGGAGGAATCTCTTAGCATTCCCTGGGGGATCTCTCCGCTCGTTTTACTCGGTCGAGATGACACGTGGGAAGGATTCTGAATTTCTTCATAACAGTTGCGGCACAGCACCTTTGCACCCACCAGCTTCTTCTTCAGGGTTGTAGCGCTAGAATTCGCCAGAATATTGGTGTCAACGCCCAAAGTTTCGCCTTCAACGTCATAGAACGATAAAGCGTCCAAGCTAGACCCGTAACCACAACAGTTACAGCTACCACCACGTTCCTGTATCAGCTCGCTTTTGCGTTTTGTCGCGCGCGCCTTTAGCGCGTCATAATTCAAATAATATTCATTCTTGCAACTGATCGAGCAGAATGAACGCTGTTTGCCCGATAGGGGTCTTGCACATACAATACAGTTAGATACAGACTTCATAACCGAATTATACCATATATTCTTGCCTGGTGGGGACATTTTTGGTATAATCTACTCGCTCTCTGGTAACCGACAAAAAGCATGATTTTTGTCGGAAGAGGAGAAATCGCATCAGGATGTAGACTAGCACGACAGTGCCTCGCCTGGGTCCGCAAGCGAATTTCGACGAGGGCCTGTAGCTCAGTGGTTAGAGCAGTCCCCTCATAAGGGATTGGTCGTTGGTTCAAGTCCAACCAGGCCCACCAATTAGATATATTTTTAGCTTTAGTATAAGATGGAGGGGATCTCATGTGCCTAGCAACGCCGATGAAACTTGTGAAACTAGATGGAGAATCTGGTTTTGTAGAACATGCTGGGAAGGAATACCCGGTATCTCTTTCCCTTATCGATAATCCACAAGTTGGCGATTGGCTGCTTGCGCACGGCGAGATAGCAGTAAGCAGGGTTCCCGAAGAGGATGCCCTGGAGATTATAGCTCTAATTACGAAAACCGAAGTCAACCTTTAGGAGGTGAGTCGCATGAATCTAGGTATGAAGCCGATCGAAAAGGACGCTTTAGTGCGACTTCTCTGTAGCTGCGGTGGCACAACTGGTGCGATGCAGAACCTCGCGAGACTGGTACAGCGTAGTGATTCGAATGATCTTGGTGAGATACTCGGGAAACTGGTGAGCGCACCTGGCCCGATTCAGGAGATCACCACAACTTGCGAAGAAGTGTCTGGCGAGATTTCTTTGACTGGACTTATCCGGCATTTCTCGAGTTTCCGGCATACCACCAAGATGACGAATCTCAAAGTGACTGTGGCGCATGAACTTCCACCTGAGCAGATTCCGCTGGCTCACACGCTCTTGCCACTCACAATTTTGGATGGTAAGTGCTACTACGATTGCGGTGAGGCTTATGTGGAAATCAGCGGGTTAGTTCAGATAGGACCGGCCGTGGGTTCTCCGTACGCACATCTCGCGGGCCTCATCTGGTTTCGAGACGAGGGACTTCATTCTCAGATACTTGCCGAGCAAGCGACAAGCGGAGTGGCCGCTAGTGCGAAAGGCATTGGGCGGATTTCCTACTTCGACACGCCAAAACTGCGTGCCGGTACCGCTGCCGGAGCAGCTGAACTCTTCT